>Ga0209597_1000475_pt1 | contig 26567 bp, 30 predicted proteins | sample M_140625_MF_Meta_FD_187316 | JGI IMG/M metagenome (GOLD analysis project Ga0209597, IMG submission 187316) | Freshwater microbial communities from Lake Montjoie, Canada to study carbon cycling - M_140625_MF_MetaG (SPAdes) (version 2) | ecosystem: Environmental > Aquatic > Freshwater > Lake... | reverse complement strand
TAACGTTGGTTTCCAATTTTAATCGAAATACAACTAATTTAATTTATTCATTAATACTATTTGTATGAAAAAAACAGTTGTTTTAAATTTTAAAAATGGCAAAACATTGCCTGTAGAGGCAAAAAAAAAGGAGGTTACGACTAACCAAGCGATGCTTCCAACAAACTCAATTGAATTACCCCTTTTTATTGAGGTAAACCACCAGGGATTAACAACGCTTTTGAATTTGAGTCACCAACCGGATTGCATGGTTCTTCAATTTAAAAAAGATGGTAGATTTTCTGGAGCTACAATTTGTAAAAACAGGAATGAGGGATCATTTATGATTCAATCTCAAGCATCATTTATCTTAATGATGCCCTGGCCCCTCACCTTCTCACCTAATGAACTTGAGAATTTAAGTGTTGATTATTAATGAAATACTGGGCGATTAACCTTAAGAATTTATCAATTCTTTTCGTGCTGCTAATTCTTCTATTGGTAGTAATTTTAATATGAATACCATTTTCAATTCCATAAAATTTAAGCAACACTATTTAAAAGAGTTTAAATATTTAACCGATAACGAATTAGCAGAAAAATTTAATAGTCAAGTCGAAATTAGGTATTTCAATTTTGCCATTCAAGGATTTATGAATGCTATGCGTGAAGATCTTGAGCGAAGAGAATTAGATTACCAGGAAATAGGTGACGAGATGTCAATTTCTTACGCAAATAAAATTAAAATTTTAGACGGGAGAATAACTTTAAAAGATTAACATTTGATTTTCAAAGATTAAGAAACAAGTAAATGAAGAATTAGCTTAGATTAATAGTGGTTTTAAAACAACTTTAGATAGCACCACTTCTTTTAGCGATTCTATTTTCTGCTATTAGCTCAATTTTATTAACTTTAACTCTTAAATTTAGTTGCTATGTCAGAGATTATTGAAATTACTAAAGCCTTGGTTGATTTTCGTGATGAACGCGATTGGAAACAATTCCATGATACTAAAAACTTGGCCATAGCTTTATCAATTGAAGTAGCAGAATTGAATGAGCTTTTTCTTTGGAAAACGACTAAAGAATCGGAAGAAGTTGATTTAAAAAGACTAAAAGAGGAATTGGCCGATGTTTTTGCCTATGCTTTTCTATTGGCAGAAAAACATCAATTCGATGTGAAGCAAATTGTGCTTGATAAAATTGCAAGAAACGCAGAGAAATATCCAGTGGAGAAAGCAAAAGGGACAGCTACAAAGTATACAGAATTATGATGGATGATTTTGTGAGTTCGGTAGAGATCAATAAATATTCCTTCAGTAAAGCTGGATCAGCGGAGTATGTTTTGAATACCTATATGAACAATTTGTGGCCTGTTGTTTATATTATTAAAGATGATACAATTGGTGAAGCCTATATAGGAGAATCTACCAATGCAATTAATCGAATGAAAAACCATTTGGCTAATGAGGATAGAAAAAAATTAGCAGATCTCTTAATCATTAGTTGTGATAAATTCAATAAGTCAGCAGTTTTAGACATCGAGTCTAATCTAATTCAATACATGTCATCTGATGGCAGGTATAAATTGCAAAATGGAAATACCGGTCTCATTAATCATAACTATTATCAACGTGAACAATACCAGGGTTTGTTTGACAATCTATGGGAACATTTATTAGTTGAAAAATATGCAAAAAATCCATTGTCAAGAATTGATAATTCAGATTTATTTAAGTATTCGCCATACAAATCACTTACCAACGACCAACACGATTCAGTGTTGGAAATTTTGGGTTTACTCACCAAAAGAGAAGAAAATACCATTTTCGTGGAAGGAGGAGCTGGAACAGGAAAAACAATTCTGGCAATTTACATGATGAAGTTGTTGAAAACAGACATCATGGATCACCATGTAGATGCGGAAGATGAAACGTATTCATCTGAGTTAAGAATGATTTCTCAATTAAAAGAAAAGTTCCCGAACCCAAGAGTTGCACTGGTTGTTCCGATGACTTCCTTGCGTAAAACATTAAAAAAAGTATTTTCCAATGTAAAAGGATTAAAATCTAGTATGGTGATTGGACCTTCGGAGGTTTCAAAAAATGAATACGATGTTTTGATTGTAGATGAAGCACACCGTTTACGGAAACGAAAGAATATTACCAACTTTAAAAGTTTTGATGATGCTAATAAATTGTTGGGTTTTGATATTCACGAAGGAACAGAACTGGATTGGATTTTGAAGCAATCGAAGAATCAAATCTTCTTTTATGATGAAGGGCAATCGATTAAACCTTCTGATATTGATCAAGCAAAATTTATCAAACAAAAATGGAGTTCATCTTTGCTGAAATTGGTTTCGCAACACCGTGTTAAAGGTGGAATGGATTACATCAATTACATTGACAACCTTTTGCATTGTCGCTTGGAAAAAGGAGACAAGAAATTCGAAAGTGAGCACTATGAGTTTGTTCTCTACGATTCATTAACAGATCTCTATGCCGATTTAAAGAAGAAGGAAGATGAATTTGGTTTGTGTCGTTTGCTTTCGGGCTTTTGCTGGGAATGGAAGTCAAATCCTAAGATTAAGCCAACTCCAGCAAATAACATTTACGATATTGAAATTGAAGAATTAAAACTGAAATGGAATAATGTTACTGAGGATTGGATCAATTCTCCCAATGCTTTTAATGAAGTAGGATGTATTCATACAACACAAGGCTACGATTTGAATTACACAGGAATTATCTTCGGAAAAGAAATCACCTATAACCCAGAATCAAAACAAATTGAAATTAATGCTTCTCAGTATTTTGACAAGAAAGGAAAACAAGGAATTGAAAATCCTGCAACTTTAAAAGCATATATCTTGAATATCTACAAAACAATGATGCTGCGCGGAATACGAGGGACTTATGTTTATGTTTGTGATGAAGGGCTGAGGGAGTATTTTAAGGAGTTTGTTTAGTAATTTATTATTCAAACCTTTTTAAGGTTTTAAAAGATATATAGTATGAGTCTACATGAAACTTGGAGAACTAGAAAGTATTGGGGAACTATTGGAGGTTTACTTATTGAGGAGTTTGTCGCTGTAGATGGCAATTCAGAACAAGGTAGACGCACAATAGATGGAATTATAGTACTTGGAGAAAAAAAAGCGGTACACACTGGAAATAAATTTGATTTAAAAGGAAAGGATGTCATTGTAATTCAAACTAAAAAAGGCAGAATTGGAATGAATTTATTGGGACAAGCTTATTTTAGTAAATTATTGATTAATAAGAATGAACCTAGAAGCATAAAAACCGTTGCAATTTGTGGAAGAAATGATAAAGTAATGGCTGAGTTTGCAGAGGAACATGAAGTTGAAGTCATTGTATATACTGAAACATTAAAACCTTAAAGTTTTAGCTATGTTCAACCAGTTTTAAAACTATTAGACAAAATACCTGGATAGGATATAAAAATTAACTTCTTACTTTTTTATTAATTAAAATGTGATTTTTGATTGAAAGTCTTTTGCTTTTTTTAGATAAATTATAAGTAAAGCAACACCTAAATAAGCAATAAAAAGCCCAATTAATGACCAAGTAAATACGTCGTATAAACCATGTAATAGTGCTGGAATAAATATTGCTAGTAACCACATTGAATATCTTTTTATTGGATAAAGAAATGAAAAAGAAATAAAATAAGAGCTAATACCTGACCATACAGCATGAAGAAATGGGAGAGAGGTTAATCTTGCTATATTCATAAAAAAAGATGTGTTATAGTCTAATTTTGAATTTACGCTAATTTGATATATTACTCCTTCAAAAACTCCAAAACCAATACCTGAAATTAATCCGTAAAAAACTACTGTTTGAGGCAGTAAGGGTTCTTTTGAATATTTTAAAAAAAAATAAACTGGCAATAATTTTACTAATTCTTCAAAAATTCCAACACCCAAAACAAAGCCAACAACCTGATTAACAAATGAATTACCTTCTTCAATTAATCTATAAAAAGGATTAAATTGATTAATATCTAAAACAAAAACACTAAAAAAAATTAGAATTTGTACGGAAAAGAAAATTAAGACCGTTTTTTTAATAGAAACTTGATTTGTTTTAAAAACTGAATAAAAAAATAAACCCCATATAAGTGAAAAATACAAAGCAATAACATAAAAAGTAATTACGGTAGCACCTGTTATTCTTATCAAAAAAGCTGGTGCTAAGCCAACAAGAGATATTATTATCAATTTACTATCCTCTTTTAATGTTTTAAAGGAAATTGAATCTTTTGGTAATAGTAAATTCAGCCCAAAGGACTGAATTTGACTAAATATATTACTACTTTTTATTTTGTATTTGAGATTATTCCGTTTTAATACATCACGAACAGAAATGTTTTCACCTTGAGATGAGACTACTTTATCTTGTAATAAAATCTTACCCTCATATACATAATTCTGAATTGCACTTAAATCATAAGGGCCATACGTTTGATTATTTCTCTCAATTGAATATTGCATCTTCAATATTGAAAAAATTAATTTGCTAATTCATCCTCTTCTTTATTTGGAAACATAATTGATGCAATAACAGAAAGCACTAAAATACCACCAATAACCATTAATGAGTAAACTGATTCAATATGGTAGAAAGGAGAAATGATCATTTTAATTCCAATAAATGAAAGTATGAACGCTAAGCCATATGTTAGTTTACTAAACAAATGAATGAAATTATCTAAAAGAAAAAATAATGCTCGCAAACCAAGTATAGCAAAGATATTTGAAGTGTAAAGTATAAAAGGGTCATTGGATATTGCAAAAATTGCAGGTATTGAATCCACAGCAAAAAGCAAATCTGTAAATTCAATTACAGCTACAACGACTAACAACGGGGTTGCTAATTTTATACCATTTTCAATTGTGAAGAATTTATCTCCTGAATATTTATCACTTACTCTAAAGAATCTTCTAATCAATTTTGCTCCTCTTGTATCATTGTAATCTTCATCATCCTCTTCATCACCAGCCGACCAAGATTTAATTCCTGCATAAACTAAAAATAAACCGAATAGAGTCATTATAATATTGATATTATATTTAAAGCCTTCTACACCAAAGATATTTAAGATTTTGTTTAAATACGTTAACTCAATCAAAAATGCACCTGAAAAAATAAAAATAGCTCTTAATACTAAGGCTCCAACAATGCCCCAAAACAGAACTTTATGTTTATTCTCGTTGGCAACATCAAAAAATTTGAAAACTAAAATAAATACAAATAGATTGTCAACCGAAAGTGCTTTTTCAATCCAATACGCAGATTGAAATTCATAAAATTTAGCTGAGCCAGCATAATAGTATACTAAACCACTAAAAAGCATGGCGAGCGAAATCCAAACCGATGACCATATTACTGCTTCTTTGTTACTTACAACGTGACTTTTTTTATTGAATATGCCTAAATCAATGATAAGCATAATTAAAACTGCAAAAGCAAAAGTTACTATTAGCCAAGGATGTTCTGAAAAAATTGGATGATTGGTCATTTTTTTTTTTATTTATTATTGTTAATTTCTTGTTTGCTATCAAAAGTGACATAAATAAATTTTAAGTCAATCAAATATAACGATTTAATTGATTAATTCTTGAATAATGTTTTATTTTGTATTAAATTATTTGAAGCAGAGCTAAGTGTTCTTAAATTGTTTTCATAAATTGCTATTTTTTCGTAATTATTTAAAACAGAATTAGCATAAAAAAGAGAAATAATGTCATATTTCTCATATTTTAATAGTGATTCTATTAAGAAATTAAAATCTAAATCTTTCAAACTCAAAATAAACTTAGTAGTTCTGGTAGTTATTTTAAAAGTATCAGAAATAATTATTTCAAGCAACTTTTCAATGGAATTAACAAATGCAAAATTCAAATCATTCTCAAAAGATGCTTCAATTTGTGGGTTGTCTAATTTAGCGAAATATAAAAAAATACTTTTGTTTGTATAATTACTATTTTTCATCATGTTTTCAATGACTCTCTGATGAGTCCCAGTAATTGAGATATCATCAATAAAAATACATAAACTATTTTCTTCTGGCAGATCAAAAAAACTATACGTATCATTTTTTATTAGATCAAATCTCTCTTTTGCATTCATGGCTCCGTAATCTTCTGTGTAGGATTGGGAGCGATTAATTTTACCCAATTTCACCTTTATTATGTTCTCCTTAATTGAATTTAAGTAATTTGTAAATAATTTATAAAATTCAGCTGTTAAATAATAACTTGAAGTCGGAATATGGGCATACGGACTGGAATAAATAATAATTGATTTCGTAACTTTTAATACATCATCTAAATGTTGTATTTTAAAAAAATCGAATAATTCTTTTGCGAAATTCTCTGCAACTGAATAATCACCAAATTTGAAACGACTATAATCCTGCGGTGAAAAAGGTACTTTACTGATATCAGTAATAGAGTTTAATGCATAACGAGGATAGGTATACGAATTATCGGGACTCAAATGAAAAACTTGAAATCCTATATTTTTAGCGCCATTGTAATCTGTATTTAGATTATCACCAATATGAATTATTTCATTTAAATTGATTTCTGGTTCAAATTCCTTCTTTTTTACATATACTTTTTCAAATATGGACTTATGAGGCTTCCCATAGTTTTCTCTGTCAGAAAATAGACAGAACTTAAATTTATTTAGCAAACCAATGCTCTCTAGAAATTTTTCAATAACGCTACCAGAAATAAATGCAGTATTACTTGTAATTGAAATTGTTTTGTTTCCATTATCAAATAATTCCAAAAAATTAAGAAATCCAGGGTAAATTATTGGAGGATATTTTAAAAACAAAAGTTCTACATCTTCAACTATTTTTTTAATATCAAGCTCTTTGTTGCATTTAAGTTGTTTAATAACTTTTAAGTATAAAGCTTCAGGAGAAATAATACTTGATTGATTCTCCATAAGAAGATTATATTCTTCACCAATTAGTGCAAATGCAGAATTTATCTCTTCTTCTTTGTTAATTAAGTGAAAATATTCACTTATATAAATCGCTCTTTCTTTTTTGAATTGAGGATTAGAATACGCTATTGTATTCCAAAAATCAAAGGAATAGTGTTTAATTGTGCCTTGTTCTATCAGTATATTTAAATCAGACCAATTTCCATTGTCTTTAACTAAATCCATAATATAGATTTAATTATTGGCAATTGAGATTACGGCAACTCGTCCACCATCTTCTTTGGATAGTATTAATTGCTTTCCAGATGTCAACTCTACCATTTCTCCAATCTTAATATCTTTATTTTCTGATTTATCAACTAATGACGTTAATGTTTGATTAACAAAAACCCATTTATTGTTATAGAAAGAGAAATAACCGACAGGTATTTTTTGAGCAGGAGTTAAATTTTCATTTGTAATCACATTTCTATTCGTATGCCATAATTGCAGTGTAGTTCCATTGTACACGACTAACCTTTGGTTTTCGGGTTTCCACTTACCAGGTGCTGTCTGAAAATAAAGATCAAGAATTGGAATAGATGTATTGTATCTAGTATTACAAAACGGACAAGATGTATTATTGGTGTCATTGTAAATAAACCATTTTTGATCACATCGAGCATTAGCGCATTGTAATTTTAGATCCATGGTCTTAATCAAAGCTTGTTCCCACATTGATGCAGGTGGACGTTCATTTGGATTGTGTAAGCCCTTAATGAAAGCGAGATCGAATAGCTCCTTTAAATAAGGGCCAAGAATTGTGTATGGAGTTTTGGCCAAATCAGTCCAAGGCTTAAATTTTTGCAAATTATCACCGTATTCTCTTTTAAAATTTTGATTGCTTTTATCTGTTGGGTGTTCTATAAACAAAGCTTTTGTACCCATGGATAATTTCACTTCTTCATCTGCTTCAACATCTGCGCCAAAAAATTTCCCTCCTTTTAATGGGTGTCTGTATAATAAATACATATAAATTAATACCGCTAAGGCATGCTTATCGGTTTGAATGTTTGGAAGTTTTCGATTAGGATCTTTGATATTAAGATGAAGAGTAGCCAAAACTTCTGGAGCAATAAAATCTGGGGTGCCAATTACATCTGGCGCAAATAAGCCTGGAACAACTAAGCCATCAATATCAATAATAGCAGCTGTTTTACTAACTGGATCAATTAGAACATTTTTATAAGATAAATCAGAATGGGCTAAACCTGCAGCATGAAGTCTTTTAACTCCTCTCGCTATATTAACTCCTATTTGAAAATAACTTAACCAAGTTCCCAATTCAGAGCTATCTAATTTCGATTTAGAAACAGAAACTCTAAATAATGGGCTTGCAAACCATTTTCCTTCTTTATCCTGACCCTTTAGCTCATCGTTTAATGCGTAGCCTTTTTTAAAGAAAAAGTTTTTATTATAACAAGGAACTATTATTCCAATACGATTGTTGTATTTAATTACATCCGTCGGCCAACTGTATAATTCTTTATAATATGCGCCTGCAGCATTATTAAAAAATCTATCATAATAGGTAGTTACTATTCTCTTTAATCTTTCAATAGAATTAAAATCTTGAGGTGCTCTATAAAAACCAACAACATATGATTTATCAGGGCTAAAATAAATATCCTTCATGCCACCAGCAGCAGAAGGTGAACCCTTATCAACGTATTGATAACTTTTTTTAGGGTCTATAATGGATGTTACTGTAACAGTTGGCATAAAATGTTTTATTTAAAAAATTACAGCTAAGGTTCGATCGTCATGATTCCCTTTACTCCAAAAATCCATCCATGTAGAAAGTTGATTTGCTATTTCTTTATTTTCTGAATTAAAATCAATTTTTGAATTGTCTTCGTTTTTACCTTCTAAATCTGCTAAAAACTCAATCCATTTTTCATTTTTTTCTAGATTGGCTTCTACCTCAAATTTAGGGTCATAAATACCATCACTCATTAAAAATAAATAGGAAAAATCGTCTACTATATTTGTACTAAACCTAGAAATCATTGGATTTTGTGTGGAGTGAAAAATTTCTGATTGAGTAACAAAACGAGTGCCACCTCCAAATTCCCCTACATCAAGCCAATTAAGCATTTTAGTTTCGGTTTTTTCTTTATTCATAACTGCTACAGGGCAATCACCAACACCAAATGTTAACAGAACATAGCCGAAATCATATTTTTTATATAATGTAAAAACTAAAGTGGCATGGTAGTAATCAATGGGGTCTTTTAATTTTGTATTATTAAATAATACTGGATTACTATTAAACAAAGCATCCGCGTTTTCTTTTACCTTGTTGTGAGCAAAAAGTACGGCTTTATATAAATTTTGAGCGGTTAATCCATCAATTTCCTTTTTTAATACTTCATCTTTTGATATGTAATACTCCGAAATTTTTAATTCGAAATTGGTTTGATTTTCAGTGTTAAGATTTGCTTCAAAATATTCTATTACAGCTTTGCAAGCTATTTCTGATCCTTTTCTTGATAATGAATAGCTTCCGGCACCATCTGATACACAAACTATAGACCATCCATTAGATTCGAAGTGTTTAAAACTAAAATCATCATCTCGAAATGAACCCACATTTTGATGTGAGCGACCTCTTTTAGACGAAACGACAATTGTTTTTGCTCCCAATTTATCACTAATAGAAACATTATCTTCTTTCCAATAAATATCATCTTTATTGGAAGGTAAATTTTTCCATAAGGTTTTAGGGTCAACCATTACTAATAATGGAATTGTTTTTTCGTTCAACACTGAATCCTCAGCTTCATCTTGAAGTCTGTATAGCAATTTTAATTTAAAATCACCACTTATAATTGGTGTTCCTTCAATAACAAGTGAGGTAGCATCAAATGTTAAGCCTGTATCTGTTAAGCCTTCGAGATCTGAAATTATTAAATCTTTTAAATTAAATTTTTCAATATCAATCTTTGCATTATAACTATCACCCATTAAAGCATTAGGTATAATTATTTGCTGATTGGTTATATCAACAATTCTATTTTTTATTTTCCAACTTTTTAATAATCCCATTTGATGTTCTAAAATTATTTTTACTGATTCAACATTACTGGTTTCATCAACAAATTCTTGAAATTTAGTAATTAAATTTGAGGGAACTACAATTCCTTTACTTTTAAACAGTAGTTCAATATATTCTTTTGTAGTCATAATATAATTTTTTTATCCATGCGTTCTATTAACATCGAATCCTCCTTCCCCAGATCCATAGGAGCCAATGTTTCCGCACCAAGGGCATGTGCTTTCTTTCTCATCTCCAATACAATGTAATTTTCCACAAATACAAACAGCAAATGCAAATTGATTACCACAACAAGGGCAAGATGGAGCTCCAAGTAATTCTTCAGTATTAATTTTAAAAGTAGTATTTGAATTGTCTGATAGTTCAAAATATGTATTATCTACTTGAAAGGCGCCAACTAAACGATATGACAAAGTATCAAGGTCTATGCCTCCAAAATCAGTTGTGGCAATTTTCTTTTTATACTTAATTAAATAGGGTCTTTTTGAATTTTGGCACTTAGCTGAGAGAACAACAAAATTATCATCAACCAACTGTGCTGCTGTTTTAGATTTTGATAAATCAATTTTTGAAATAACATCTTCATCTAATTTTGCTAATTCGAAACCAGATGTATTGCTTTCAACACTTACACTGCTCGTTTTTATCGAATCGGTTACCCACTTAAAAAACTGTTTGTATGAATCTGCACCAGTATTTTTAAAGTTCAATACTATTTCTGTGAGTTCACTCAAAACATGATTATCAGCTTCATTACCAAAGCTTACAGCTACGAGATTCGCACTACGCTGCCAGTTTTGTTTCCATTCGGATATTACCGTTTTTGTATCATCCGTAGGCACGCCATCAGTTAATAAAAAAACGATAGGTTTCCAATCTCCTTTTAATTCAGCGGTTGTTTTTACAATATTTTTACGAAGCTCAAACATTAAATGCCCCAACCCTCTACTCAAAGATGTACCACTACCAATAGGAAATTTTGGTGGATAAAAACTTGCGATTTCTTGCAAGGATACTAGCGTTTTTGCTTGACCTGCAAAAATAATAATTGATACCCACACCGTTTCCATTGCATGTGGATCCTTTTTCAATGTTTGAATTATAGTCGCTAGGCCTTCTTCAACCTGCTGTATTGGATCTCCAACCATCGATTCAGAAACATCTATTAAAAAATATATAGGAAGTCTTCTCATACTATGAAATCCATTACAAAAAACTATTAAATTTATAAACAAACGAATCTACATCCTCATATGAAAATACATTTGTAAAATAGTTTTCAAAACTACTTTTCGTAAATTCATTTTCAGAAGTAACTATGAATGTATAATTCGCTTTATCTGATATATTTTCAAATTCTTGACATACAGAACTTTCAATGTAGTCTATATAACCGTGTGAGAATTTTTTCTCAAAAAAATCAATCAAAGAATTATCTATTTTACTACTTGCTGCTATTCCTGAAAACACAAATAGCATAGGTTTCCAATCACCTTTTAATTCAGCGGTTGTTTTTATGAAATTTTTATTATAATCGTCTTTCACTGCCTCCAAACCATAATTAATATTAGAGAAACCTGAACAATTAAATTTTTGAAAACTGATTTCTGGAACTGATTTATACTCTTCTAAATATGTAATTTTATTATTTCCAAATGAAATAATATTAACCACATTTGTCTCAAGTGCTTGTAGATTACCTTTTATATTTTTTATTACTTCATTTATGCAATTTTCGACCATTTCTATTGGTTTGCCTGACATACTTAAACAAGTATCTACAAGAAAATATATAGGAAGTCTTCTCATCCAATAAAATTTAATAATACTAAAAATATAATAAGCAATACAACTTGTGTCATATCAACAGATAATCCTTGCCCAACTTGAAAAGGCTTTATAAACTTCTTTAAAAAATTTAAAATGGGTGTAAAAACGCTATTAAAAAAATTAAATACACCATTGTATTTACTATTTAGATTGGCTTTATGCGGAAGTAGCTTCGAATATAGAAACAAGCCAATAACAAATGCATTCAATATAAATATGAATAATACTTTCATTTTCTAAATTATATAACTAGATTAATGTCAGTAGGGGGCGGAGGAATACCGACTTTCTCGCCAGTTCCCATACTTTTATTTCCATGATCAATTGTTTCAGAAACCCATTTGAAAAATTGTTTTAGTGTTGATGCATCTGCCGTGTCTAGATGTACAACATGATCGCAAATTTCTTTTAACATGGCGTCATCTGAGAGAGCCCCTGCAGCACAGCCAACAATAATTCCAAAATTTAATGCCTTAATTTGAGGCGTAATGTCACGATAAAGTTTTTTATCACTCGGTGAACCATCAGTAAAAAGAAAAAGAAGGGGTTTCCAATCACCTTTTTCGGTTGCTGATCCTTTTTTTATATCTGAAATAACTTTTGAATGAAGTAATGACAAGGCTTCTCCTGTATGTGTTGGTCCAGAGCGTGGGCATGTTATTTCTGGCAACTGAAATGAATCTAAACTTGATAAGGGAATGATTTCTTTAGCAGTTATATCAAAAGTAATTATGCTAATCCAAACAGATTCTATTGCCTGGGGATCTTGGCGCAATGTACCAATCATTTCGCTTAAAGAATTGTTTAATGCTACAATGGATGTACCATACATTGACCCCGAGGTGTCGAGTAAAAAATAAACGGGTAGTCGTCTCATAATTATTATCCTCTAATTATTAGTTTTAATAGCATTTCACCTATTTTTCTTTCAAGCGCTTTTTTTGATTTCGGTAAAACAGTTTTTCAATTAAAACTCTGTTTTGCATTTTTATTACCCAAGAACAGATTCTAAGAAAACGAAAAAACCAACTTATGCTTTTGCATTAGATCATGTATTAATTGATGTTAAACAACAATATTTAATTCAGCAGGTGGAGGTGGCATTTGATTTAAACCGGTAGCTTCTGTGCCACTCTCTCCAACTTTTGTTGAAGAAACACCAATTGAAGCAGAAACCCATTTAAAAAATGATTTAATACTTTCTTGATCAGTCTCTAAGCTCACTACATCATTAGTTATTTGCTTTAAAACACTTGTATCTGCTCCAGATCCAGCTGCACAAGCAACAACGGTTCCTACTCTAACATTTTTAAATTCATTTAAACCACTTTGCCAATCATCGGTAGGTTGCCCATCGGTCATAATAAAAACCAATGGCTTCCAATCTCCTTTTACTTCTGCAGTAGTTTTTGTAACTTCAGTTCTGATACAATTACTTAAAACTTTCAACGCCTCTCCCAACGATGTTGTTCCAGTTGCTATTAAATCAGGCATTTGAAATGATGCCAAATCTGTCAAAGGAACAGTTTGTCTTGCATCCGAATCGAAAGTAATGATGCTTAAGTATGCTGTCTCAACAGCTTGTGGGTCATTTCGTAAGGAACTAATCATTACTTGAACACCGTTTTTAACGGCTTCAATTGGTTCACCAGCCATTGATCCTGATGTGTCCAATAATAGGTACACTGGTAGTCTTCTCATGATGTTTTGTTTATTTAATTATTAGTTATAAAATTATTATTTACTTACTTCCTGTTGTCCATTTGAAACCAAAATTGTAATAAGCATCCGCGAGTTGATGACCTGCAAAATACCGTTCTTCTTTAGTTAAAAAATAGTCTCCATTTTTATTTTCAAATAATGCTGCAGCACAAAAAATTGATGATGAATCAGGGTTGCTTAAACTTAACGTAATTACTTCACCATTACTTATTTTGAATGTCATTCTACCTCCAACCGATTGGAAATTTGGTGCGCCTTCATAAATTAATGCAAAAAACATGACCCTTTTAACAAGTTCAGGTTTAAAAACAAACATGTTTTCTCCATCGCTAGCACTTCCAGACCGATCATCTTTATCTAAATGTATGAAAGGTTCTTGTGATTTATTTCCGAAATTTTCCCCAAGGGGTTGAATTACACCTTTGTTGCCGTTTTGCATTTCATACATACAGCCTAAATCTAAATCTGGACCATCGCTTCCTCCACCAAAAATACTCGCGAAAAATCCTTTCTTAACTTGAACAGTTTGATCCCAGTTAAGATTTGCATGAACAGTAATGTTCGTATTTCCTTTCGTTAGATCAATTTTGTGTTGATCACCACCTTTGTTTAAATTAATTGCCATTTTTTTTTATTATTAAGTGTAAATATCTACTAAACTTTGTAATCCATTATCATGTCCAAAACCTAATGCTTTAATTTTCCAAAAACCACCTTCCTTATATATACTACAAAATTCTACTGCTGTATTAGTAGCGAAATCTCCTTGTAAATCGTACCTAAACATCTCTTCATTTGTTGTTTCATTGTATATAGATACATAGGCATCATTTACTTTTCCAAAATTTTGATTCCACTTTGCAAAATCATGAATACTCACTCCAATTACAATTTCAATAATTGATGAATTTAATTTTCTAAGATCAATATTCATGGTTTCGTCATCGCCACCATCACTTTCCTCTCCTTCCATATCATCAATTGAACCATAAACTGAAAATTCTGGATCTACAGGTCTTGTTTTTCTTCTGTGATGTTCTTTACTATCAATTAACTTATTACCTTCATTAAAAGGAGGATATTTTGTTGAATTTTGAGGTTCAATAATTAAGAGATTTGAGGGGTCTACTCTCAAATCAGAATTGTAAAAAACTAGATAATCATCACTTGGAATTTTTTTATTTATATCTAACATAAAAGCTGATACATCTAAATCAAATGTTTCTTCAACATTTGAAATTATAGGATCCCAACCTAATCCTATTTGTACCTTTGCAAACTTTATCGATTCTGCCTGCCCTCCTTTTTCTAAAATAATAGCCATAATTATTTGTTATTTTTATTTAACTTAATTCTTGAAATTTTTTTCTAAATTTAATTGGACTTTTAATGTTAACAAAAGTTTCTTTAGTGCCACCTGTTCCAATAAGTTGAATACTTCCATAACCTAAAATTCTTCCCCAAATGTTTTGGTTAATATTTACACTTTCAATTTTAGTTAAATTCAATTCTAAAGTGTGCCTAGCTATTAAACCGGTTTTAATTATTACTCTTTTATTAGTAATTGCAAATTCATCAGAATATATAGCAATACATGGATATAAAAATAAAGTTAAAAATGAGGTTAAACTTAAAAATATAATCCAATGGTATGATGTTGTATACTCTATTATTTCACCTTGAATAAGGTTGTTTTTTACGTAATTTGACATCCTAGATATTTATACTTAAAAAAGTAAATATATTGATTATGATTAACTTGGGGAGTTTTTTTCGAGTGATTTTCTTTAAGAATCATGTTTTTTCTCTATTTATCGATAGGGTTAAAGTTAAAACATATTAAGAACTAAACTTACAAGATCGCTAGCTGTTCTTCCAGATGCAGGATTACCCATTGCGCTAATTTTCCATTGACCATTATATCTGTAAACCCTGCACATAATTACTGCATTATTAGCTCCTTTTTCAGCAAGTTTAAAAATACAAAGTTCGTTATTTGTAGAAGCATCGACCAAACGGGCAAAACAATTTGCTACTTGGTTAAAAGTCTGCCCTTGAAACGAATTTATAGTAAAGACTAAGGATTCAATATTAGCAGGAACTCTAGATAGATCGACATTGATAACCTCATCATCTCCGTCTCCATCTCCTGTAAGATTATCACCACTATGAATAATTGATCCGCCGGCACCATTTAATTTACCGAAATAAATGGTGTCAACAACTTTTTTAGAACTATCAAAACAAATGCACGAGGCATCTAAATCAATATCATCTTGACCTGCAGCAGGATCCCAACCTAAGCCCATAAATACTTTTGTTAATGAGCCACCGCCTGGTTTTTCAAGGCTAATTTTTTGCCCTTTAACTAAATTAACTGTTGACATATATTTTTGTTTTAGTTATTAAATATTAACTGAATTTATCCACAAATTTTTGAAGACCGCCAGCAAAACCAGCGCCTATAGCCTTGAACTTCCATTGACCATCTTTTAAATACAAACTACCAAATTCAACGGCTGTTTCAATAGAATAATCCTCACCCAAATCATATTTAAGTATTTCTTCATTTGTACTTGGATCATAAACTCTAACAAAAGCATTACGAACTTGACCAAAATTTTGTCTTCGTGCTTCTGCTTCATGAATAGTAACAACAAAAGTAATTTCTTCGCATCCATTTGGGAGCTTTGATAAATCTACTTTAATAGACTCATCATCTCCATCACCAGCGCCTGTTAGGTTATCCCCAGTATGCTCTACACATCCTTCTGGACTTTTCAAATTGTTGTAAAAAATAAAGTGTTCATTGCTTACTACTTTTCCAGTGGAATTTAACAAAAAAGCTGATGCATCTAAGTCAAAATCTGCACCAGAATCAGTTTCGTTAGTGTCCCAACCCATACCAACTACAAATTTTTGTAGAGATCCCATTGAGGTGTTACCTCCTTTAGTTAAATTAATTCCCATAATTTCTTGTTTTAATTAATAATTCTAACTATTTTTCGTTTTGTAAATATACAATATTTTTTTAAAACATCTAAATATTTTCTTTATATATAGTTTCTTGAAATTTATTCAGGTCATTATTGAAATAATTTAAGTTTTTATCATAAATATGATTAATTTTAAACAATAAAAGCTTAATTTTATAAATTAATTTAGTTTATAAAATATATACACTAAATTTTATTTCTTTTTAATTTAAACATTTATGAAACAATCTCCTCTTTTGGTGAAATTTTCTACCAATAAGATACCTTTGGCAAGTATTAAAGAAAATAATCAAATACATTACGATCCAAAAACACAAATGTCCATCTATTCAATGGGTGGTCCATCTACCTCATGCCACAAGGTAACAAATGGTACACAACCAAAGAATGAAGCCGATCGAATAATGGACGATAATTAATTTATTATGAAAAGTATTTTTGAATTTTATCCCACTACTGATTTTACCCTCGAAGACAAAATAATTTATCTACATGCTGTAGCTTTTTCTGCCGCAGCGGATGGGTTTTCTCCTGCTGAAAAGGAAGTATTTTTTGTTTTGAGCGACTATTTGTGTGTCCCTAGAGACAAAGCGATCGAAATAGCCGAATCTCCACATTTTAACAAAAATGATTTTTTAGGCAAAGAGGTTTTTAAAGTTTTTGCGCCGTTTCTTTTACGCGATTGTACGGCTGTATCTTATGGTGATTATGACTTATCGAATGAAGAAAGAAGCGCAATTATGGATATAGGAGAACAATTAATGATAAACCAAGCAAAAATTACTACTATCATAAATTCGGTTTTGTATCAGATGAATGCAATAAAGTTATGGTCAAAAGTGATTTGTGTTGAAGAATGAATGAAGAGGGTGTAATATTAATTATTACTTCAATGGATGACGGTCATGCCAATTCAGTAATTAAATATCTTCACAAAACTAAAACTCCATTTATAAGAATCAATACCGATGAGCTACTCAATGGCATTTCTCATATTAGTTGGCAAAAACTAAAAGATCAATATTATATAAGTTATTACAATGGTTTCAAAGAGTATACTTTTATCAATGCTAAATCAATTTATTATCGACGACCAATAAAACCCAGCTTAAAAAACATCAGTTTGCTTTCTCACAAAGAAGTTTATATTGAAGAAAGTTGGTCTGGGTTGCATGCTATTTTATTCTCATTGAAAGGTGCTCGTTGGTTTGGGCATCCACACTTAGATAAAATTAACTCTTCGAAACTTGCTCAAAAAAAAATCGTGGATGAGATTCAACTTAATCAGATTAAAATTCATACCCCTGATACTATCCTATCAAATAATCCTGATCATTTGATTGATTTTTGTACTAAACATCCATATCTTATCATCAAACCTATCGATTGCAGGGGTACAGTTCAAGAAAAGGAATGGATTCCATTTTTTTCTGAAAAAATTTCTTCATTCGAATTTATAGATGCAATTAAAAAGCAAAATCGCCCAAAATTTAATTACTGTTTTCTTCAGGAATATATAGAAAAGAAACACGAATGGCGCATTACTGTTGTTGATAATGAGGTCTTTGGATGCTTAATTCTATCACAAAGCGATGAGCGTAGTAAGACAGACTGGAGAAAGATAGGACATGAGGAGATCGGCCATCTAAGTGCTCATCCACCCCAATTTATTGCTGAATTTTGCATAAAATTCCTTAAATCACTTCAAATTTATTTTGGTGCATTTGACTTCATAGAAACAGAACTTGGAGAGTTTTATTTTCTAGAATGTAATGTTAACGGCCAATGGTTATGGATTGAAGAGTGTACAGGTCAAAAAATTTCAAAAGCCATTGCAGACGCACTACGACTTAAGATTTCTTGAAACAATAGAACAATGGGGTTGTATCCGAAAAATCAATAACCCACAGGATTTTTTCAACTCAATTGCCCCACGTTTTTGGCATCCTGTCACCGGTTTGTTAGATGGCGAAACTTTTCAATATTTTGAGGATTTAGAGGTTTATTTTGAAATTTTAGATTTGAAAATGTGTACTGTGAGCTTTGTTAGGATTCTAATTGAAGATGAAACTGTTTCTTTGCACGGTTCAATAATAAAGAATCCATCTATTGTATATAAGGCTTGGTATTATATACTTAATTCTTTTTTACTTAAATCAGACCTTAAAATTCTTAAATCAAGGGTTATTGCTGAAAATCTAAAAGCACTCATTTTTCTCTTTAGTTCAGGTTTTCAAATTACCTATATTCAGGAAATTAGGCAGTATTCTATAATCCATTTAGAGTTAAATAATGAGCATTTCATTAATTCGAAAATAGCACATTTACACAGAGGAAGCATATATCCCAAGATTAAAAACACAACACTCTTAAATAAATCTATAAGTGAAGTTTATAATTTTATACCAGAGGAAATAATCGCACGTAATGTGAAATATTTAAGTGAAAATACGCGTGTTATTTTTGATGAATATTTGTGGTTTTATTGTTTGTTTGAAACGTTTGAAAATTTTCATGAAATAACAGTATATTTTATAAATGAGGACAAGAAAACTAAATTCTATACCTCTAGTAAGGAATCATATAGTTATTTTCTATTTAGCTCGTTATCCAAATCTATTTTGCAGTTGGTAAACTATCCGTTTTTATTACAGATTTCAAAAACTAGGTATAATCTTGCACCACTATATTATAATTTTAAATATTTAGGTTCGAGTCAAAAGTTCTTAATTTTCAATTCAAATAATTAACATATGTTCCCTCTCTATGATAAGCAGAAAAAACCGAAAACAAAACTATAATCCCCCCCCTTATTTAGGACAGTGATAATTCAAATAAAGGTTTATTTTTGGTATTCGTATTAATTGGATTAAAATATTTTCAGGGGTATTATTATTTATTCTCGAAAAAATTCCCCGTAAATAAATTTAACTTTCAATAATTATTATTAATCAAGTTGGTTAAACTAGTTTTATTCTGAATCACTTTTTGATAATTTACCTGCAATTCCAACAAATAAAAAGATAAGAGGCAAAAACCATCTTAACAATTCTGGAGCATTACGAAATCTCCAGGGCACTATATCTAAAAAATACATAACTAGTAATATTGCACCAATAACTAAGAAATAGTTAGAGTATTTAATAAAGTAATTTTTCATTTTCTTATTTTTTATTGTTTTCCTACTCTTTCGATTTTCGGAATCCTCGAGTTTTAAAATTCATCAATCGTATCCTAAATAATGATAAGGAAATCCAAATTTATCAATTTTATTGATAATCAATCACAATTTTTTAAATATAATTCACCATTGATTTTTTATTTGATCATTTAGATTAAATATTATTATTATTTAAAAACCTAACATTTATTTATGTTAGGTTTTTTTTGTAGACAATAGTCCGTTGCCTAATTGTCTACAAAACCTGATATTCGCCTAATGGAAGATATCAAAATTCGTTTTGGGCGAAGGTTGCGTGAATTGCGTCTCGAAAAAGGATGGTCACAGGAAACATTAGCAAATTTAGCTGAAATAGATCGAACATATATTCCGGGAATTGAAAGTGGAAAGCGTAATTTATCGATAGTAGTAATCGAGAAATTATCCTCCGTATTTAAAATGGAAATATCTGATTTACTTAAGGGGTTATAAACGATTAAGATAGGAATAATGACCAATAATTGTACTCTGTTTTATTAGTTTAATAATAAACATTCAAATAGTAGATGTTCTAATCAAATTTACAATTAATTGAATAGAAAAAACATGACAGTAACTGAGATTTTAAGGACAATTACCAAGGATGATATTCTGAATGCAATCAATAATTATGTGTTTATTGAGACTTCGAGGCAAGGCAGGCCTGTCGATCGTTTTGTGTCTTATGAAAATAAAGATTATCCTGCAAAAGAATTATTAAAACAAGCTACGCCTAGTTTAATAAATACCTCGAATTATAGCAATAATTCATATACTTCCGATGTGGCTCAAAAAAGATTAGAAGAGCTTGGTTTTACGGTTAATAAGAAAAGTCAACAATATTCATATGATTGGACCTACTATATAAAAAGGGTTTTGAATCAGGATGTTGTAAAAAGTTTTTCGATAAGTAATGAGGCGGCAATAGATTTTTTTATTTTACAATTGAATAACGGACAAGACCAACAGATTGAACTAAATTACATCAATAATAATCAAAAATTAACTACACGATTCAATAAAAGAAACACTAGAAATGAATATCGGTTTTTCCCCTATTATCGTGAAGCAATGGAGGAGGATGACATTTTATTATTTACAAGAAATGATTTTGGCTATTCTATTGAAATTATAAAAAAAAACAATGAGTCTTTTGAGGATATTAATAAACTTTTAGATCTCAAAAATCACTTTTTGACTAATAGCATTACGCCGAATAAAAGTATCCAAATGAAAACAAATATGATCATTATGCCTCCATTAAACCAGATCCTTTATGGCCCTCCAGGCACAGGAAAGACAGACGCAACAGTTGAAAAGGCTTTAGAAATTTTAGATCTTAAAACAGAAGATAGAACAGAAAATAGAAAATTTTTCAGAAGTCTACTAAATAAGAAAATCTTTTTTGTTACAATGCACCCTTCATATAGCTATGAAGATTTTGTACAAGGTATTAAACCAAAAACATCATCTAAAGGAGATTTGCTTTTTGAACCTAAATCAGGCATATTTAAAATAGTTTCTGATTTAGCAAAGACTGTTTATGAAAATGATGGAGAAATAATTGATAATGAAATTGATAATAGTGATATTTTAAGAATATGTTTTTTCTTATCTAAATTTAATACTAAAACTGATAGAAAGGCAAACTTAGTTTTTGGTTCTAAAAGTCCTGGAGAAGTTTTTTCATCAATTGGAAAAAAATTTAATGTAAATCCGAATTCCCTTAAAAATCATCGTGATAAGTTTGATTTTTTAACTACTAATGAAAGAAAAGGTTGGCAGCCACACAATGGTAGTAGTGATAAATTAGATAATACACCACTATGGCCATATAGTGATATCTATAATGAGTTAAATAGTGAAACATTTGATGCTATAAAAAATATTATTGATGGAATTGAAAAGAAGACCAAAACAACAACTACCAAAACTGAAGCTAACATTAATTATGTATTAATCCTAGATGAAATAAACAGAGCCAATATTTCAAAGGTATTTGGTGAGTTAATCACTTTACTTGAAGAAGATAAACGAATTGGAAAGGAAAATGAACTTTCTGTTACTCTACCTTCAGGTGATAAATTCTTTTCTGTGCCGCCAAACCTATTTATAATTGGCACAATGAACACTGCCGACAAGTCAATTGCCCTTGTTGATATAGCTTTAAGAAGAAGATTTCAATTTATACCAATCTATCCTAAACCCGAAGTAATTGAAGCTGTAAAATCAAATGAATGGGAACTAAAAAAAGACTTTATGATATCCGTCAATAAGAATTTAATCGACCAAAAAGGAAAGTATTATAAAGGTGTTGATTTTCAGATTGGTCATGCCTATTTTTTAAAGAACAATTCGCTTAAAGATGTTATCAATGAAAATGTAATTCCGCTTTTAACAGAGTACTTCAGAAATGACCTTGAAAAGGTTAAAGGTTTATTGTTTGACTGTGGCAAGAAATTAGACGAAGAGTATTTCAATCAAACCGGTTTACTCAAATACGATGTTTAGTTATGGCCATACCAATAAACCTTTTTGAGTTTGTAAAATATTCATGGGATAATTCTGAAGAGCTAAAGAATATCTCTTCTAAAAAATCTTTTTCAGATGATCTCGAAAGAACACTTGATAATATTTGGACAGATCGCAAAAGGTTTGCGCCATCAGAAAATTTATTTTATGAATCAAGTTCAAAAAAACAAAGGCTTATTGATTTCAGAAAAAATGAAATTGTGCCAAGAAACTGGATAGGCACAATTCATGTGAGGAGTAATGATGAAGAATATGCAATTAACTTATTACCTAAAATATTTCATAAAGAAAAACACAATTTCACAACCAAAGAAACAGACAGTATATTTGCTCACATTTTATGGTGGCTTTCAGGGAGTGAAAAGCAGAACTACTACACTATGGAAAGTTCGCTTGGCTCATTAGAATCGAACTTCCTTGAGATTCTTGTCTATATCTTTTCAAGTTATACGCTTGAAATACTTTCTGTAAGTTCATATAATTATTATGATACTGTTAGTGAAGAGATAGAAACTGTGAAGGGCCAAATTGACTTTAATCAATATATAAAGAACTATGCAGTTGGTAATAGACATAAATTACCTTGCATTTTTGATTCCTTTCAATTTGACAACCAGTTCAATCGCATTGTAAAATTTGTGAGTACACGTCTTAAAGACTTTACTAAAAACCCTCAAACAAAACGTAATCTCGAAGAAATCCTCTTCATTTTAGATGAGGTGGAATATACAACCACATCTCCTGAAGATTGCGATAAGGTGGTTTTAAACCCTATTTACACAGAGTTTAAAACCATATTAGATAATTGCAAAATGTTTCTTTCATACTTATCGATTTACAAGTGGAAAGATGACTATAGTGTTTTTGCGTTGCTGATTCCGAGTGAAAAACTTTTTGAGAATTTTATTTTTTCAACCCTTAAACATAACGCAAACCCTCAAATTTCAAATGTGAGCAGGTCAAGACCAGGAAGAACTCATTTAGTAAGACAAGCCCCAAGCTTGGTAGCCAACAGATACAGAATGATAAATGATATTGTTGTCAAACTTCAGGATAAGTCATACATCCTTTTTGATACCAAATACAAGAAAATTTACAACACGAAACTTCAAGAAGAAGAAGATATTGACCCTGTTTACAATATATCACAAGCTGATATTTACCAAATGGTATCATATGCAGTTGGTAGTGGAATTTCAGATATTGGATTAATTTATCCGGCTTTGCCTTTTGAGTCTCAAAAAAATGAACTGCCTGTTTACGAAATACAAGATAAATTTACGAATGATACAGTAATAAGAATCCATCCTTTTAAGGTGGATATTGTGCATAGCGATGGTTTAGAATTAGAGGTTTCTGGTAAACTTGAAAGTATTTTTGAGACTTCAATGAATAAATTGATATTACAGTTGAATAATGCTGTAGTTACAATTAAATCGAAATAAAATGAGACTAACGAGTACGTGTTTATTCTCATTTAGTCCACTGTTCAGCCATTGCAGTAGCCATCCCCTCAAAAGTTTTACTTCTCATTGTTCTTCTTTCTGCAGCACTTTTAGATTGGGAAAGAGCATCTGAATACCATTTTGGTAAGCTTTTACCACTGCTTAAAACTACTCTTTCTCCTTTACCAACAATATTGGTAGGCTCAAGAAGAGGCAAGTTTTTAAGCCATAAACAAGTAGTTTTAGAAGCCTCGTCACCAAACATCCAAGGATGAACAGTTTGGCTTGGTTTTTTATAACGCGTACTAATTATACCTACCGGATTTTCTACTGCTATTTTATCAATTGGGGCCTCACATAATTTTATAAAGAAATCTATTGCTTCCTCTTTGTCTTGTGCTCTATTAGGGAATCTTGGGTGAGGTCTTCTTTGATCAAATGGCAGCATATTGTCTTCAGGGTGATAATACCATCTAGCACCACTTACTGCTAAAAACGTGCATGGTGGATGTGCAATCATCATTTCCCAATTATTTTTAAATTTGACCTTCTCACCATTTTCTAAAACACCTCCTTTATCACTAATCACTTTAAAAACATCCATGTTAAAATGCCACTCTGGATGTCCACCACTGCATGGAAGTAAGTCACAACTATAAGCATTATGTCCTAATTTTCTTAATTCTTTTGTGATGGCTTGACTTTCTTCACAAGCCACAAGAATATTTAATTTTTTCATTGAATCTTTAATTTTGTCGAAATTGCTATTGCAATGTTTTTAGCCATTTCAGGAGGCACTGCATTTCCAATCATTTTATAGGCAAATCCTTGACTTGCAATAAAATCAAAGTCGTTTGGAAAAGATTGTAATAGTGCTGCTTCTTTAACAGTAATTGTTCTTGCTTGTTGTTCATCGGGATGAATAAACATTAATCCATCTTTATAAAGATGGGCAACTATTGTTGGTGAAGGTTTATCCCATTCTAAATTTCTATATTTTGCATGATTTGAATTTTTACCCATTAAATCATTGTAAAAAGCAATTTTATTTTGAGAAGTATTTTTGTTCATTTCTTCCTTCAGCCATTTTTTAAAAACGCTCACATCTCTCTGATTATGAAAACGTGCATCATGAAATTTAACTACAGACTCACCTATTAATTTATGTGAAACATTTTTACCATTTGTCTTATTTTGAATTTTTAGCGGTTGGTATTTAGGCAAATGCCCTATCGCATCAAAAACATTTTTAGGCTTCAATTTTTTCTTTAGAGAATCTAATTCAGTGTAGAGAGACTCTAAATCAAGTTTAGATGTCGTCCGAACGCCAATTATTATTACTCTATTTCTTTTTTGTGGAACACCAAGTTCCGATGCCGTGTAAATTGATTTTTTTAACTGTTCAGGCTTTCTTATTTCATAACCTATTTGTTTGAATGCATCAAATATCCTTTCCGTTACAGGTGTCCCTCCGGGACTTGCGCTTAGTAAACCCGGAACATTTTCAAATACAAATATTTCAGGTTGAAATTCATCCACTACCTTGACAAAGCTTTCAAAGAGATAATTTCTATAATCATCTTTCATTGAATTTTTATCTTGTGCTCTTCCTGCTATTGAATATGCTTGACAAGGAGGCCCACCAATTATTAGGTTTACTTTTTGTTTACCTATTATTCCTTTTAGTCCATTATTTAAAATTTCAGAATGGTTAGTTTTCGAATATAATTTTTTGGTCTCATCATTCCAATTACCATTAATTAATTCATTGGTTTTTTGTATGTCAAAATGTACAACTCTTTTTGCAGCGTCTTCTTCAGAATGCCCCCATTTTTCAACCAACCTATTTCGAAGAGTATTTACCATTGGAGTTTCCCATTCGACATGTGCTAAGGCTTCAAAGTTGCCTGATTGAAGAAAACCCTCACTTAGCCCTCCACATCCTGCGAATAGATCAATAAATGTTAATTTAGAGTTTTTCTTGTCCATTATTTAATTTGTGAATACGAAAATACTAAAGCACACCATATTTTATTTACGTTCAAGAAAAAATCTATTAACAAAATTGTTTCTGAAAAATTAAAAAAGATTAAAAAAAAAAATAATTTCAACATTTAAAAGAGTTTAACAGGTGAACTCCATTTAACAGAAAATTTCACTCATTTAGAAAGTCTGTTTAAACAGACTTTCGCCATTACTTTGGTTATATAACATTTTAAAGGTCTATTTTTTATTTGCTCTATAACCACAATTTTACAAGTTAGCAAGTTTTTAACAAATCACAAATCCCCCAACCAAAAACAACACCCTAAAAAATTATTGTTTCATGTTTGTATATGACCCTCTAAAACCCTTGCTATTGCTACAAAATTACTTTCTGTATCGGGAAGTAAGTTCAGTCCAAAAATACGTGTTTCACATTTGTATATGACCCTCTACAGCCCTTGCTATTGCTACAAAATTACTTTCTGTATTGGAAAAAATAGAATCAGTATTAGTCTATATGACTTAGTAAAAAACTAAAATCAAATTTTTAGACTTGAATTAAGCTTAAAAGATTCCATAAGGGCTGTTTTATAGAAATAATACTAAAAATTATTACTTTTCTAAATTCTTTTTACGCTTCGAATTTTTATGCATAAAAAAGATTGTACCTCCTAGAACTGCAATTATTGCTACCCCTATTAATAATTTATTATCAATCTTATTTCCATTTGGCAAATTCTGTGGCGTTTGTGGTAATTTGCCGAAAATTTTATCTACTTCATCAATTCTCAT
>Ga0209597_1000473_pt1 | contig 26650 bp, 37 predicted proteins | sample M_140625_MF_Meta_FD_187316 | JGI IMG/M metagenome (GOLD analysis project Ga0209597, IMG submission 187316) | Freshwater microbial communities from Lake Montjoie, Canada to study carbon cycling - M_140625_MF_MetaG (SPAdes) (version 2) | ecosystem: Environmental > Aquatic > Freshwater > Lake... | reverse complement strand
CATTTTGTTAGCCCATTCATTGGCGGAAATGACTTCAGATCCCTGTGCGCCAATCAACACCACCTCGTCGCCAATGCGCACTGCATCATCTGTGCAGTTCACCATGATCTGATCCATCGTGACTACACCGGCAAACGGGCGGCGAATTCCACCGATGAGTACAGACCCGCTCTCCCACAAACCACGGGGCACGCCGTCTGCATAGCCAAGCGGAAGAGTGGCAACGGTTGCATCTTGTTCATGTGGTCGCTTCAACCCATACGACACGCCTTGCCCTGCAGCAACTCGCTGCACGTGTGACACGCGCGCATGCACCGACATCACCGGGCGAAGATCAAGTTGGTGTATTGCGCCAAATGAATTGGTGTGTGCATCACCTGGTATTCCGTACAAAGCAATGCCTACTCGCGCCATGGTGCAACCAGCGCCTGCATCGAGTTTGCGAATTGCAGAAGCAGAATTTGAAATATGCACGTGGCGCACTTCAATTCCGCTAGCGCGTACTTGTTCGACACAACGAGAGAATGCCGATACTTGTTGCTGCGCAAATTGTGTATCCACAACATCTGCAGTAGCCAAGTGTGTGAATATTCCTTCAAGTGATAACCACGGCGACTCGGCAACAAGTTTGGCAACCTTCACCGCATCTTCAGGCGACACACCTACTCGGTGCATTCCGGAATCCACTTTCACGTGTACTGAGGCCATGATTTCAAGATCATGTGCAGTGCGCGCGAATTCAGTAACGGTTGCTTCGTTGTACAACGTGGCAATAAGACCGTACGAAATGATGTCGCGATGTTGCTCTGCCGGCTGCTCGCTCATGATCAAAATAGGAGCATTGATTCCGCTTTGACGAAGCGCGATGCCTTCAGACACCAGCGCAACACATAGTCCTTGCGCCCCTGACTGCAGAGCAACTCGCGCGCATTCAATTGCGCCATGGCCGTATGCGTCGGCTTTGACTACCGCCCATAATTGTTGCGGACCAATATGGGCTGCAAGAGTTGCAACATTATGACGAAGTGCACCGAGGTCGATCTCGGCCCACGCCCAGCGCTGCGCGTTCATCGCTACCTACTCAGCAGCAACGACAGCGACTGCCACGCTGTCGGTATGTGAAATTGACACTTGCCACGACGTAATTCCTCGCGCGTCTGCAAGTAGTTTGGCCCGACCCTCGATGCGCAATGTTGGTTGACCCGAGGTCAACTTCGTTACTGATACGTCGTGCAGGTCGAATGCTCCAAGCCCAACACCAAGAGCTTTCATCGTGGCTTCGCGCACTGCAAAGCGCGCGGCAAGGCTAGAAACTTGGTCCGACTTGGCGCTGAGCGATTGCAATTCATCTGCTGTAAACAGACGATGGCGCAGCTGTGGCGTGCGCTCAAGCGCAGTACGAAACCGCTCAATGTCTACGGCGTCAATACCAATGCCGTGCATCGCTATTGCCCGTTTTGCGAAGTGCGCCAGTGATTTGCCGATTCGCTAATTGGCAAAATAAGCAGGTCGGCAACCGATACTTCGGCCAGACGGTCTTCACGAAATGATCCTTCGGTTTCCGTTACCCAGTCAACAAGTCGGTTGTACCTGTCGTCGTAGCCCTGCAAAACATTTTTCATGGTCGATGAAGGCAAGCGATCGTGGAACAACACGTGAAGCAGCGTGATACCGGTCGTTTCGGTTCCTTTTGTCTCTGGAACAAAAATCACTGTGCGGTTATCGCGTCGACCACGGGCAACCAACACATTGCGATCAGTTGCAACTCGGTGCTTGGTTCCTACCAAAGCGGAGTTTCCATCAACCCGCGATGTGAGTTCGAGCGAAATTCCGCCTCGATCAATCACGTTTACTGTCGCCGTATTTGCTTCAACATTGCCTTCAATGCCATAGCGGGTAAACCCAACGACAGATGAAATAGCCGGATCAAGATCTGCAACCACTTTCAATGTCTTGTATGACAGGCGGTCTCGCGATACTCCGGCCTTCAGAACTTCTTGCACCAACGAGCGATCGAGCAAGCCTTCATCGCTGCGCGAAATTCCAACAGTGACTGTCTTCGCCTGGTGCTTGATGGCATCGACTGGACGCGTGAGTTCATCGATTGAACGCGTGAGTGCACTAGTGAGATCATCAAGAATTGCTTCGGGCGAACTGACCTTGCCTGTGCTCTGTTGGTATGCCTGCAACGGATCACTCGACATTGCATCGCGCAACATGGTGACAACACGCACCGCGGTGCTTGCTTCAAGGTTCCCGTCATACATGCCAGTGGCAAGAGCATCAAAGAACCTTGTTGCTGGGACACCAATTTCTGAACGAACCTTGGTCAGCAATTGGCTGCCGACTCCGCCACGTTCAACTGCATGTTCAACAACTTCTCGTGCTGAACGCAAGGGTCGTGCAAGCGAGTCAATTGCCAGCGCAGCTTCGTAACCAAACAAGTGACCAACCATCACGCTCAAAATAAATGCGACTCGCGAGTCAACTCGCGGCACAGAAATAACTGCGGCAGCAGCATCGAAGCGCTGCTCGCCTTCTTGGGCAATCACGATTGGCAGCGCCTTGTGCGCACGATAGATGGCAATCTCTTTCGCCACATCGCTTGCGGTGCCGTCCGAGAGTCCAGTTGCACACACAATGATCATCGGTTCGCACGACAAGTCAATGTGTTTCTTGTCTTCGGTGATGTCACAGGCAATCGACTTGTAACACAGCTCTGAAAGCTTGATCCGTACTTCTTCTGCAGCAACCGCATTGAAGCCGTTGCCGACAACAGTCCAATAACGACGAGCCGGCGCGAACTGGCGTGCAGCCTCCGCAATTTGTGGGCGAAGTGCCAACACCTGGAACATGGCGTCAGGAATTGTGCGCAATGCCGTCAGCAATTGATGACGCTCATCATTGGTACCGGTTCCGAGTGCTGCCGAGATTGCACAGGACAGCAAAGCGCCTGCAGCAACTTGAGAATAAAACGCCTTCGTACTGGCCACGCTCATTTCCACGTCGCGGCCATCTGAAGTGAACAACACACCATCGGCTTTTGCAGACAACTCGCTGCCGCGACGGTTCACGATGGCCAGAACAGATGCTCCGCGAGTACGCGCCAAGTCAACTGTGCGATTGGTATCGGTAGTTGTTCCGCTTTGGCTAATTGCAATGATCAACGTGTCGGTCATGTCGAGTTGTAATTGGAAACCAGACAACTCGGTGGCTGGCAATGCATCAACTTGCACGCGGTGGTCCACCATGGTGCGCAACAATTGCGCCAGGCTGCGACCAGCAATGGCTGCTGTTCCTTGCCCAATTACGCGAATGCGCGTGAAGGTTCCGGCCGTGAGTTTCGCTCGAATGTCGTCTGGCAGGACGGTGGTGTCCAGCGTTGCCTCCAGCTGTCCGCTGCGCTCGGAAATTTTCCCGCGCAAGGTCTTGCGGAAACTCAGCGGCGATTCTGCAATTTCCTTCGATAAGAAGTGTTTGTGCTCACCGCGATCAATGTCGCGGGTGGTCACTTCGGCAACGTAAACATTGCTTTCATCAAGTGGAATTGTTGTTCCGTCATAGGCAAGCATGCGCATGCCAGCAAGCGTTCCCGCATTGTCGCCGTCAAGCGCAATGACCTGGCCACGGCTTGATGGGTTATTCGCATCGGCAAGTGACTCGCCGTCCATGCGCACATAGTGCAACGTTTCTTCGACAACGCCATAAGGCTCGCTGGCAACAATGAAACGATCTTCTGCAATACCTACGTATAAACCTTGACCGCTTCCGCGAAGCGCCAGCATCATCGAGTTTGGTTCGTCAGCACTGGCAACAGCAATTGCCACGCTGCCTTCAAACTCGGCAACTGTTTCTCTAAACGAATCCACAAATGTCATTCCGGCTGCGTTCTTGCGCGAGACAACCGTTGGAATGACTTTTGCATCGGTGGTGATTGGCTCTGCAATATGCAACCCATTGCGAACTTTGATGTCTGCATGGTTGTCAACGTCGCCGTTTAGTGCTGCCAGCATGTACGGCGCTGCCGAACTGCCACCCACTTCTTCACTGTTCACTGGGTGCGCATTTGGTTCAGAAATAATGCCCACGCTCGCCCAACGCGTGTGTCCAAGAATTGACACTCGCGCACCTGGCTGATCCACGAGCAACCGCAACAACGCATCGTTGGCAACCGTTGTACGCATTGCGCGAGTGTTGTCACCAAGCTCACCAATTTCGGCTGCTGCCTTGTACACAAACGACCATGCGCGATTACCTGCACCTACACGCACGGAGCCGTTGGTGAACAGCGCATCGTCAAGACGACCCGCAAGTAAAGGAGCAACTCGCTTATCGGTTGCATCTAAACCATGACCCCACACCAACACGTTTACGCCGGCAGAATCGCGACCGCGAACTTCCATGCGATCAAGCGCCGAAAATGCCTGCTGAATAGATAGGTATGCGTTGCGAGCACTTGCGCTTGCACCTTTGCCAGCCAATTCGCCAACAGCCTTTGCTGTGCGTAGGCGATCATTGCGCAACGACCAGGTGGCGTCGCGAAGCGCGATCAGTTCGTTGCTGCGTCGTTCAACTTCGCGCGTAGTTAACCCAGATTCCGACTCCAACTGAGCCTCTGCCCCTGATGCCAGTGCATCCAGTTGATCCACGCGAGATACCAGGCCAGTTACGAGCGCCACATTGTCGATCAGGGTTCCAAGCCCAGACTCACCGCGCAACGACGCATCAGCTTCGCCTACTAAGCGGCCAGATTCGGCGATGTTTCCTCTTGCACCCGCGGCAATTGCTCGGTCAAGGGCATCCAGAATGTCGGCAGCAAGTGGCAATGGTCTTGCCGAGGGCCGCGACACAACGCAGATGATGCCGCACATGGTTACTAGGTTACCGAACCCCGCCGAAGCGTTGCGATGCAACCTCAGCAAGCCCTTGTGCCACAGCGTCTGCGGTTTCCTGAGTTGCTGCTTCCACCATTACGCGAACAACTGGCTCGGTTCCACTTGCGCGCAACAGAACACGACCCACTCCGCTCAATTTCAGTGTTGCTTCTGCAATTTCGGATGCAAGTTGTTCTGCAGGGTTACTCACCACTTGGGCAACACGAATGTTGATCAACGTTTGTGGAAGTGACGTCATTGCATTGCGCGCAAGAGTAGCCAACGGTTGCGCTTCACGTCGCACCAAATCGACAAGCATCGCTCCGGCAAGCAGGCCATCTCCGGTTGTTGCATGATCACGATAAATAATGTGACCGCTTTGCTCTCCGCCCAACACCAATCCGTGTTCGTCGAAGGCAACAAGAATGTTTCTGTCACCAACTGGTGTGGTGATTACGTTGATTCCCGCTTTATCCATGGCTTGATGAAAACCAGCATTCGTCATGACCGTTACCGCAACCGAGTTCGACTTCAACTTTCCACGTTTGTGCAAGTCAACTGCAGCAAGTGCAATGAGGTGATCGCCATCAACAACATCACCAATATGGTCAACCGCAATGACGCGATCGCCGTCGCCATCAAAAGCAAGACCTAGGTCAGCCTTATGCAAGCGCACTGCCTCGCTCACCACTTCAGGATGTGTTGCACCACAACCCTCGTTGATGTTTTTCCCATTTGGTCGATCGTTCAACACAATGACCGTTGCACCAAGTCGCGCGAAAACTTCAGGTGCAACATCACTCATTGCGCCGTTGGCGCAATCCAACACCACGCGAATGTTGGCAAACGCCAGCACGGGAAATAGCCCAACGATGTGGGACGCATACTCGCCCAGCAAATCAACTTGTGTAGCTGGAGCAGAAGCGACTGTTGCCGAACCGGTCATGTGCGATTCAATTGCATCTTGCTGCGCATCGCTTAACTTCACACCGCCATTAGCAAACAGCTTTACCCCATTGTCTAAATACGGGTTATGCGATGCGGTAATTGCCGCGCTGGCACAGCCTCGTTTTGCTGCCAAAAACGCAATTGCCGGTGTTGGAGCTACGCCAAGCAGTTCGACCGATACTCCACCAGCAAGCAATCCGTTGGCGAGTGCGGTCTCTAATTGTTTTCCAGATTCGCGAGTATCGCGACCAATCAAAACTTTCGTTACGCCAAGTTCACGCGCAGCAACCATCCCAAGTTCTGCAACATATTGCTCGGTAAGTTCCGTGAAGGCGACTCCACGAACACCGTCGGTGCCAAATCGAAGCATCGTTTACACACACATCCGCGCGACGAACATCGCGCGAACCAACGAGTGATTAACGCTTCGTGTACTGAGGCGCCTTGCGCGCCTTCTTGAGGCCGTACTTCTTGCTTTCCTTTTTGCGCGAGTCGCGAGTAAGCAATCCGGCCTTACGAAGCACTGAGCGCTTTTCTTCGTCGAGTTCAAGAATTGAACGAGCAATTGCCATGCGCAGCGCTCCAGCTTGGCCAGCGATTCCGCCACCCTGAATGTCACAGTCAACGTCATAGGTCGTTTCTGCTTCTACAACGCGAAATGCTTCGGTTGCTGCAGCACGCTGCAATGCGTTTGGAAAATAATCTTCGAACTCGCGTCCGTTGATTACTACTTTGCCGGTGCCTGGACGCAAACGCACACGTGCGACTGCTTCCTTACGACGACCGGTTGTCTGTGTCAGTGGCTTTGTTCCCACGGTTGCTCCTCTATTCGATCTTTGTTAATCAGCGCGCTTTTGCGTGCGGGATATTCAAAACTTTTGGTGACTGTGCTTCGTGACCATGTTCTGGTCCTGCGTGAACCTTCAACTTCTTGATCATCTGACGACCAAGTGGTCCCTTGGGCAACATGCCACGAATGGTGCGACGGATCGCATCCTCTGGCTTACGGCTCAACAAGTTGCCGTACGTCTGTGAGCGCAAACCGCCTGGGTAACCGCTGTAGTCGTGTACGAGTTCTTTGTCTGCCTTGCCCTTGGTAAGAACGATCTTTGAAGCATTGACGATGACCACATGGTCACCGGTGTCCATGTGCATTGCGAACATTGGCTTGTGCTTGCCGCGCAAGATTGATGCAACTTCTGTGCACATGCGGCCAAGGACCAAACCGTCGGCATCAACAACATGCCACTCGCGTTTAATTTCACTTGCTTTTGGACTGTACGTGCGCATCATAAAAAACTACTTTCGAAAACTGAGGACTTGGCTGAAAACTCAGCCAAACGCTGCCCCTATGGACCGTTTCAGGATAGGGGTCGCGAGGGCCTAATCACAATCGGCTGGGTAGCCAACTTCCCACAAAATCAAGCCCTGCGGGGGTGCAACCGGCGCTGCCTGTGCCCTGTCGCCAGACACGATGAGCCCGCGCATATCGCTTGGTGGACGCTTGCCAAGGCCAATGTCTACGAAGGTGCCCACCAGGGCTCGGACCATTTGATGGCAAAACGCATTGGCCCGAATATCGAACCTCAGCACTCCCTCGCCAAGGTCGCGCCATTCTGCATTCATCACATGCCGGCGCATGGAGTGCTCAAAGGTGTCATTTTCGTCGGAAGGCTTTGGTTTGCGGCAAAACGCCGAGAAATCGTGCTCGCCAATCACTGCATCTGATGCCAATTGCATCGAACGAAGTTTGAGCGGCTTAATAATGTGCCAAGCCGAATCGACCATAAACGGGTTTGGCGTTTCCGTGTTCAACACCGTGTAGCGATACGAGCGCCACAACGCGGTATAACGAGCATGAAAATCGGGCTTCGTCCACACTGCTTCGCGCACTGCAATAGACGGACCGCACAACGAATTCAACTGCTTCATTAACACGGGCAAATTCACGCGATCTGGTAAATCTGCGCCGATCATTTGTCCCCACGCGTGCACACCTGCATCGGTTCGACCTGCAGGAATGATTTTTACTTCTTCTTGCAAAATTTGTGCGAGCGCACTTTCAATCGTGGACGCGACAGTGTCAACTCCAGGATTAGTGGCAAAGCCATGAAATTGATCGCCCTTGTAGGCGATCGTCATGCGTGCGCGACGCATGGCCATGATGAATCAGACGAGTTCGATGCGCGCCATTGGTGCATTATCACCATGGCGTGGACCAAGCTTGAGCACGCGGGTGTATCCACCATTGCGGCCGGTGTAGCGAGGTGCAACAACGTTGACCAACTTGTTGGTCATTTCTTTGTCATTCAAGTACGACTGGATCTGACGAATGCGGTGAATACGCATTGGGCCATCGCCCTGCGCCTTGATTGCCTTCGTGATCAACTTCTCTGCGATTGGGCGAAGCGCCTTGGCCTTGCCTTCGGTGGTCACAATGCCCTCAGCAGCAAAAAGTGATGCAGCGAGGTTCGCCATCAACAACTTTTGATGGTGTGGGCTATGTCCGAAGCTTCGGGCGCGTCTTGGGGTTGCTGGCATGTCTCATCGTCTCCTATGAAGTGGTGCGTATTGGTGCGCTATCAGATGCGCAGTGACAATCCGCGTTCGTCGAGCTTCAACTTGATTTCATCCAACGACTTCTGACCGAAGTTGGTGATGTTCAATAGATCTTCTTCACTGCGAAGCAACAACTCGCCAACAGTGTTGACCTGTGCACGCTTCAAGCAGTTACGAGGACGCTCGCTCAAGTCGAGGTCTTCAATGCTCAAGTCGAGGTCTGGCGAACCAGCACCCGTGCCTGCAAGCTCACCAAGTTCGAGTGCCATTGGCGCATCGCTCATGGTTGCTACAAGGTCGACCAATGAACGAAGTGTTGCGCCTGCTGATGCAAGTGCTTCGCGTGGCTCAATGGTTCCATCGGTTTCGATGTCGATGATGATCTTGTCGTAGTTGGTTGACTGCTCAACACGTGTTGGCTCTACGAGGTAGGTGCAACGACGTACTGGTGAGAAAATTGCATCGATTGGAATGATGCCAATCACCTTGCGGGTGTCACGATCGCTTGATGCATAACCTTTGCCACGCTCAATCGTGAGGTCTACAACCAAACGGCCCTTTGCCGACAATGTGGCAATGTGCTGTGACTTGTTCAGAATTTCAACACCGGTTGGGCACACGATGTCTGCTGCGGTGATGTCTGCTGGGCCCTTCACATCAAGTGTGATGACCACTGCTTCGTCACTCTCGGAGACAACAACAATGTCCTTCAAGTTCAAAATGATTTCGGTGACATCTTCGGTGATGCCTTCGATGACGTCGAACTCGTGAAGAGCTGACTCGAACTTGACCGAGGTAATTGCTGCGCCAGGAATTGACGACAACAACATGCGGCGAAGCGAGTTGCCAATGGTGTGACCAAGGCCTGGCTCGAGTGGACCTACAGAAAACTTCTGACGGTTACCTTCTGGCGAACCGATTGCTTCAACTGATGGGCGCTGAATAACAAGCATTGATTTCTCCTATTGCCAATTCGTTTAGGGGTTACTTCGAGTAAAGCTCAACGATGAGCTGTTCACGTACTGGTATATCGATTTGTTCGCGTGATGGAAGTTCGCGAACAGTGACTTGCTTGCCACCTTCTGCACGATCGATCCAACCAACCATTTTGTGGTCGAGTGTGTCGATGTTGTGCTGAATAACGATCATGTTTGCAGCCTTCTCAGAAAGCGTGACAACTTGTCCGCGACCAACGCTGTATGAAGCAATGTTCACGCGCTTGCCGTCGACCAATACAAGGCCGTGGCTTACGAACTGACGTGCCTGCGGACGGGTGTTTGCCCAGCCTGCGCGGTACACCACGTTGTCTAAGCGGCACTCAAGGAGACGGAGCAAGTTTTCACCGGTTGGACCAGCCAAACGTGTTGCTTCTTCGTATGCCTTGCGAAACTGACGCTCGAGTACACCGTAGATGTACTTAGCCTTCTGCTTTTCCTGCAACTGCAAGAGGTATTCACTGCCAGCACCACGACGACGCGTACGGCCGTGTGTTCCTGGTGGGAATGGACGACGCTCAAGAGCCTTTGAGCCCTTGGTGTTTTCGTAAATGTTGACACCGAGACGGCGCGAAATACGCACCTTTGGTCCTGTATAGCGAGCCATGACTTACGGCCTCTTTCGCTTTGGCTGGAGGCAACCGTTGTGTGGAACTGGCGTTACATCTTTAATGCCAGACACTTCGATGCCAAGGTTTTGAATAGAACGCAGTGCGGTATCGCGACCCGAACCCGGGCCCTTTACATGCACTTCAACGCGACGAAGACCTTGTTCCATTGCTGCACGGCCTGCTTTTTCTGCTGCCATTTGTGCTGCGTATGGAGTGGACTTGCGCGAACCGGAGAATCCAACGCCACCAGACGATGCCCATGAAATGACATTGCCTTCAGTGTCGGTGATGGACACGATGGTGTTGTTGAACGAACTCTTAATGTGCACAACGCCGGTCGCAATATTTTTGCGATCGCGCTTGCGCTTACGGGGTGCTGGTGCCTTTGCCATGATTTACTTCCTCACTGCCATCTTCTTGTTGGCCACAGTCTTCTTCGGACCCTTGCGAGTACGAGCGTTGGTGTGTGTGCGCTGACCACGTACAGGGAGACCCTTGCGGTGACGCGTTCCTTGGTACGAACCAATTTCAATCTTGCGCTTGATGTCGGTTTGCACATCGCGGCGAAGGTCGCCTTCAACCGTGAGGCTTTGTTCGATGTACATACGAATCTTGTTGACTTCAGAGTCGGTGAGATTGCGAACGCGGGTGTCTGGGTTGAGATCGAGTTCCTTACACAACTTCTGCGCAGTGGTGTTACCAATGCCGAAAATGTAAGTAAGCGAAATCACCAAACGCTTTTCGCGTGGGATGTCTACTCCTGAAATACGTGCCATCTGATGTTCCTTCTCAGCCTTGACGTTGCTTGTGACGAGGGTTTTCGCAAATCACCATCACGCGACCGTGCCGGCGAATGACCTTGCACTTTTCGCAAATTTTCTTGACGCTTGGTTTAACTTTCACTTCGGCCTCGTGATTGGTGTTCGATTATTGGGTTATGAAATCTATTTATGTCGGTATGTAATGCGACCTCGTGTGAGGTCATATGGCGTTAGCTCTACTTGGACTTTGTCCCCCGGCAAGATGCGGATGTAATTCATTCGCATCTTTCCTGAAATATGAGCTAACACTGTGTGTCCGTTTTCGAGTTCGACGCGAAACATTGCGTTAGGCAGCGACTCTGTAATTGTGCCTTCCAGCACAATTGCATCTTCTTTGTTTTTTGGCAGGGCTTTCTCCTCAAACACACGGACATACAAGCCAGTCGGAAGGAAATCCCTCCAAAAGGCGAAGGGTTATGCTACCGCCGCATTCCCCTGCCCCAAAACCCCAAAACACAAGGAGATGGGTGAATTCCGCAGAGTCATGATTAGCGATTCTTAATGCCGGCGACAGCCGTGTGGAGGCGGGCAAACACCTCATCAGGGGTGCCAAGACCGTCAACTACAGCCAGTTTGTTCTGGTCCTTGTAATAGGCGACCAATGGCGAGGTCATGGCGTCGTATAAGTCGAGGCGGTGGTTAATGGCTTCAGGGGTGTCATCGGCTCGCTGCACCACTGCTCCGCCACACTTTTCACAGGTCCACGGGTTCGCTTCGCTGCCAGTAGCCACATAGTTGGCTTGGCACTGCTCGCAGACGCGCCGCGCCGACAAGCGACTCAGCACCAATTCGCGCTTCACCTCAAGATCAATGACCATGTCGATTGGACGTACTTCGCTGATGTGGTCAAGCGCTTGCGCCTGAGCAACAGTTCGCGGAAAGCCATCCAAAATGAAGCCATTCACGCGTGCGTCCTCTTCGCCAATGCGACCTTGCACGAGGCTGATCATCAGTTCGTCGTTAACGAGTTCGCCGTTGTCGAGCACGGCCTTCACAACACGCCCAAGCGGCGAATCTTTGCGCACAGCTGCACGCAACATTTCACCGGTTGAAATGTGAGGAGCGCCAAATTCTGCAGCAAGGCGCAGACATTGCGTGCCCTTACCAGCGCCTTGACGGCCAAGCATGATGATGCGAATTGCATTCGACATGGTGGTGATTCTTTCGTGAAAATCTTGAAATGTGTTTCCTAAAGAGGAAACGTCACTTCAAGAAACCCTCGTAGTTGCGCTGCATCAATTGGCTGTCAATTTGGCGCATCAATTCAAGAGCTACACCCACAGCAATAAGCACAGTGGTTCCAGCAAATGGGAACGACTTCACATCGCCTACCCACAAAATGATGTACGGCAAAATGGCGATGAATGCAACGAACAACGCTCCTGGAAGCGTGATGCGGTTAACAGTCTTTGCCAAGAAACTTTCGGTCTGTGGTCCAGGACGAATTCCAGGAATGAATCCGCCTTGCTTACGCAGTTGATCTGCCTGTCGAATTGGGTCGAATGCAATGGAGTTGTAGAAGTAAGCAAAGGCAATGATCAACATGAAAAAGATGCCGATGTACAACATGTTCTGGCTATTCACCAAATAGTTGTTCACGAATGAGGCAATAGAACCGCGCCAACCTTCACCGCTGCCGAGCATGTTCGACAACAACACCGGCAACAGAAGCACCGAGCTTGCAAAAATAATTGGCACCACTCCGGCCTGGTTCACCTTCAATGGAATGTAGGTGTTCTGGCCACCGTATTGCTTGCGACCAACCACGCGTTTCGCGAACTGCACCGGAATTCGGCGACTACCAAGTTCGACACGAACAACCGCAAACAAAATTCCAATCGACACTGCAACAAGCACGATAAACGTGATGGTTTTCTTGCTTTGCAAGAGTGAGTAATAGTTGTACGGAAGACCGCTTACAACTGAAGCAAAGATCAACATGGACATGCCGTTGCCAATTCCACGCTGACTGATCAATTCACCAATCCACATCAACAGTGCAGTACCTGCAACAAGCGATGGAATCACGAGTAACGCACGAGGCATAAACGGATTCAACAACACAACGTCTGGTGCTTTTCCTGCTGCACCAAAGAATGCGGATCCCTTGCCCTGTCCGAAAATGAACGTAAGTCCTGCGCCTTGCAAAGTGGCAATACCAATTGCTACGTAGCGAGTCCATTGCGTGATCTTGCGCTGGCCAGTTGCACCTTCTTGTTGCCACTGCTCAAGCTTTGGAATAACGACACCCAAAACTTGCATGATGATGCTTGCCGTGATGTACGGCATGATTCCCAATGCAAAAATGGAGAAGCTTCCGAAGGCACCACCCGAGAACAAGTTCAAGAATCCAAGAGCACCTTGCGAGTTTGATGCTTCGCGCAATTGACGAACTGCTTGTGCATCAATACCAGGAACGCGAAGTGACGCGCCAAAGCGGTACACAGCAATCATGGCAAAGGTGAACAACAGCTTGTTACGAAGGTCTTCCACCTTGAAGATGTTCTTCACATTCGACAACATCGTGGGTACTCCTGTACTTGAAGCGCACCGGCGAACCGGCGCGACATCACTATCGGTTAGTGAACTGGTTGCCCTTAGCGGCTGGACGTGGGCCCTTGTGCGGCAATGGCAAGATGGTCACAGAACCACCAGCAGCAACAATTGCCTGCTCAGCAGTCTTTGAAACAGCATGTGCTGAAACGTTGACAGCCTTGGTGATTTTTCCACGACCAAGCACCTTGATCAGCGTGTTCTTGTGAGCAGCGCTCTTGTCGACAAGCACTTTTGGATTTACTTCTGCAAGTCCCAAGGCTTCGATGACATCGAGGTTTACTGCGTAGTACTCAACGCGGAACGGGTTATTAAAACCCTTCAACTTTGGTACGCGTTGCTTCAATGGCATCTGACCACCTTCGAAGCCGCGCTTCACGGTGTTACGGGCATACTGACCCTTGGTACCGCGACCTGCAGTCTTTCCGCCCTTACCGCCGATACCACGACCGACGCGCTTTGGCTTCTTCGTTGATCCCTTTGATGGGGCGAGTTGATCTACGCGCATGGCTACTTGCCTTCCTTGATTTCAATGAGGTGTGGAACACGTGCGATCATGCCGCGAATTTCCGGACGATCAGGCAACGTGTTGGTGTGGCCAATTCGACGAAGACCAAGAGCGCGCAATGTTGCACGGTTCTTTGGCTTATTGCCGATTTCTGAACGCACCTGAGTAACGGTGATAGTTGCACCAGTTGGCTCAACCTTCACACGCTTTACTTTGCGAGTTGATGTATTGCCAGATGCAGCCTTTAACGCAGCGGCTGCTGCGCGTTGTTCTGCAGCAGCCTTCTTGGCTGCCGGCTTACGATCGCGTGTAGTGCGACCTGGTTTTTTGAATGCTGCCATGACTAGTGAGCACCTCCGTTTGACTTCTTACGCTCGTTGAACGCACGAAGGAGACCTTTTGGAACGAACGATTCGGCAGGAATTCCACGACGCTTTGCAACTTCGTCTGGGCTCTGCAAATCCTTCAAACCGTTAATCGTTGCGCGAGCAACGTTGATGGCGTTTGACGAACCAAGTGACTTGGCGAGTACGTCATGAATGCCGGCTTCTTCAAGAATGATTCGAGCAGCGCCACCAGCAATAACTCCGGTACCAGGAGCAGCAGGCTTAAGCAATACGCGGCCTGCACCATTGATTCCCAAAATTTGGTGAGTGATGGTTGAACCTGCAAGAGCAACGCTGAACAAATTGCGCTTTGCTTCTTCGGTTCCCTTTTGGATTGCCAAAGGAACTTCCTTTGCCTTTCCGTAACCAAGACCTACGCGGCCTGCACCATCACCGATAACAACAAGTGCGGTGAACGAAAAGCGACGTCCACCCTTCACAACTTTTGCTACGCGATTGATGTGTACTACGCGTGACTCGCGGAGCTGACCTGGTTCGGTCGTGCGTGCGTTTGAAATGTCAGTCATTAGAACTCCAACCCTGCTTCTCGGGCAGCATCTGCTGCCGCTGCTACGCGACCGTGGTACAAGAATCCACCGCGGTCATAAACAACTTTTGTTACTCCTGCAGCCTTTGCACGCTGCGCAACGAGTGTTCCGATGCGCTTTGCTGCATCAACGTTTGAACCGCCGCCCAACTTGCGCTGGTCTGGCTCAACAGTTGACGCCGAAGCGACGGTGTGTCCGTCGAGATCGTTGATCAACTGCACAGTGATGTGCTTGTTGCTGCGATATACGGCGAGACGTGGACGCTCGGCGGTGCCGGTGATCTTCTTGCGTACGCGACGGTGGCGACGCAAGCGACCTGCATGGCGCTGGCTTGATACTGATGTCATAGTCGTCAAATCTCCCGATTACTTCTTGCCGGTCTTGCCTGCTTTACGCAGGACCTTTTCATTGAGGTAACGCACACCCTTGCCCTTGTAAGGCTCTGGCTTGCGAATTTCGCGAATGTTCGCTGCAACTTGGCCAACAACTTCTTTATCGGCACCCTTGACGATGATTTTCGTCTGTACAGGAACTTCGAATGTGACTCCTTCAGGAGCATCAATCACTACTGGATGTGAAAAACCAAGAGCCAACTTCAACTTGCTTGGACCCTGAGCTTCTGCGCGGTAACCAACGCCGATGATGTCGAGTTCCTTGGTGTAACCCTCGGTAACACCGATCATCATGTTGTTAACCAACGTGCGAACCAGACCGTGACGTGCACGTGAATCGCGCTCTTCGTTATCGCGAGTAACCACAATGGTGTTTTCTTCGCGAGCGATGGAAACTCCAGTTGGGAACACACGTGACAGCGTGCCCTTCGGACCTTTTACGGTCAGCGAAAGACCAGCGATAGTGACGTCGACACCGTTAGGCACAACGACTGCTGCATTTCCGATACGTGACATATGAGTACTTCTTTCCTCTACTGGTTTCCGCTTACCAAACGAAGCACATGACTTCACCACCCACGTTGCGCTGGCGCGCTTCGCGGTCGGTCATGAGCCCGTGGCTGGTGGACAGGACAGCAACACCAAGACCACCCAAAACGCGTGGTACTTCAGTTGCATTGCGGTACACGCGAAGACCCGGTGTGGATACTCGCTTAATACCTTGAATGGTGCGCTTACGGTCATCGGAATACTTCAGACCGATCTTCAACGACTTACCCGGACCAGTTGGGTTGTCGATAAGACCGAAGTCAGTGATGTATCCCTCTTTCTTCAGCACTTCAGCGAGCGCTGACTTCTGCTTTGAGGCAGGCATCAACACTTCGTCTTTCATTGCAGCATTCGCATTGCGAATGCGCGTAAGCATGTCGGCGATCGGATCAGTCATCATGACGCAATCACCAACTTGCCTTGGTCAAACCAGGGATTTCACCGGCATGGGCCATCTTGCGAAGGCACAGGCGGCACAATCCGAATTTGCGATATACAGCACGCGCGCGTCCACATTTCTGGCAACGCGAGTAACCGCGTACCTTGAACTTTGGCGTTTTGTTCGCCTTGTTTACGAGTGATTTCTTTGCCATATGGTCCTCTACTTACTTCTTCTTCTTGGCTGAGCGTTTTGCCGCTCCGCGAGCTTTTTTGGATGATGCTGGTTCTTCGCCCTTACGGAATGGGAAACCAAAAGCATCAAGAAGTGCTTTTCCATCGAGGTCGGTGTTAGCGGTGGTGACAATGGTGATGTCCATACCGCGTGTGGTGTCTACCTTGTCGTAGCTCACTTCGGTGAATACCAATTGCTCAGTAAGACCGAATGTGTAATTGCCATGACCGTCCCACGACTTACCTGGGAGACCACGGAAGTCACGAATACGAGGAATCGCTACGGCGATCAAACGATCGAGGAATTCCCACATGCGATCTCCGCGAATTGTCACCTTGCAACCAATTGCTTGGTTCTCACGAAGTTTGAACGATGCAATTGATGTACGTGACTTCGTAACGATTGGCTTTTGGCCAGAAATCGCGGTGAGGTCAGACACAGCGCCGTCAATTAGCGACGACTGCTGAGTTGCGCGACCAACACCCATGTTGATCACAATCTTTTCGAAGGTTGGCACTTGCATGACATTTTGAACGCCGAGTTGAGTAATCAGTTCGGCGCGCACAATTTCGTTGTAGTGCAACTTCAAGCGTGGTTGGTATGCGACTGCAGCAGTCATCAGATTTCATCTCCGGTGCTCTTGGCAACGCGCACCTTCGTGCCGTCTGCCTTGATCTTGTAACCAACGCGAGTTGGCTTTCCCTTGTGCACCAACATGACGTTTGAAGCATCGACAGGCATGTCCTTGTCAATGATTCCACCGGTGTTGGTGGTTTGTCCGCGGGCAGCAGTGTGACGTTTCGCGGTGTTTACACCGGCGACTTTCACTTTGTTGCTCTTTGGACTTACTTGTGTAATTTCGCCCGTCTTGCCTTTGTCTTTGCCGGCAATAACGATGACGGTGTCACCCTTTTTCAACTTCATGGTTACAACACCTCCGGTGCAAGCGAAATGATTCGCATGAACTTCTTGTCACGGAGCTCACGGCCAACTGGTCCGAAGATTCGGGTTCCACGTGGGGTGAGATCATCCTTGATCAGTACTGCTGCGTTTTCGTCGAAGCGGATGTAGCTGCCGTCTGGACGGCGCTTTTCCTTCTTCACACGAACTACTACGCAACGAACAACTTCGCCCTTCTTGACAGCAGCGCCAGGAATTGCGTCCTTGACTGTGCCAATGAAGACGTCACCAATTGATGCGTAACGACGTCGTGTTCCACCAAGAACCTTGATGCACAACACTTCTTTTGCGCCACTGTTGTCGGCAACGCGAAGACGGGACTCTTGCTGAATCATTTTGCACGCTCCAATACTTCAACGAGGCGCCAACGCTTTTGCTTCGACATTGGGCGGGTTTCCATTACGCGAACGCGGTCACCGATTTGTGCATCGTTGGCCTCGTCGTGTGCGTACAACTTCTTGGTGCGCTGAACGAACTTCGAGTAACGCGGGTGACGCACTCGCTCAACGATTGAAATAACAATCGTCTTGTTCATCTTGTTTGACACCACGATGCCTTCGCGCACCTTGCGGGCGTTACGAAGAGCTTCGTCAGTTGTTGCAGATGTGGTTGTTGTTTCGGTCATGACTTACTCACTTCCCTGCTGATTCAGCAGCAGCGATTTCCTGCTGACGAATGAGAGTGTTGATACGTGCAATTTGCTTCTTTACTGCGCCCAACTCGGCGGTGTTGTCGAGTTGACCCGTCGCATGACGGAAACGAAGATTGAGAGCTTCTTGCTTTGACTTGCGGAGTTCGTCCACCAAGGTGGCGAGATCCATGTCGCGGAGATCGGCTAGTTCACGTGCCATGTCAGATTGCCTCCTCGCGGCTTACGACGCGGGCCTTGATTGGCAACTTTTGCACTGCGCGATCAAGCGCTTGGTGCGCAGTTGCTGCGTTTGGGTACGACAGTTCGAACATGATGCGACCTGGTTTCACCACGGCAACCCACAATTCAGGGTTTCCTTTTCCGGAACCCATGCGAGTTTCGGCTGGCTTCTTGGTCACTGACTTGTCAGGAAAAATATTGATCCACACTTTTCCACCACGCTTGATGTGACGGGTCATGGCAATACGTGCTGCTTCGATTTGGCGTGCGGTGATCCAGCCTGGTTCAAGAGCCTGAATGCCGTACTCACCGAAAGCGAGTTCGTTTCCACCCTTTGACACACCGGTCATACGACCACGGTGGTGCTTACGGTGTTTTACTTTGCGAGGTGACAACATGATTTACTCCCGACCAAACTTCGGTGTCTCGTGGGTTTCCACGATTCGACGTTGGATGTCTTCTTCTTCCGCCAACAAGCGCTCGAACTCTGGATCAGCTTCCTTCACCAATGGAACGATTTCGGTGTCAGCAATGTCTGCAACACGTGGGCCTGCTGAAGTAACAACCTTCAACGTGGCATCTGAATGTCCAGATGTTTGACCAACTGCCATCGCTGCTTCGCGAGCAATGCGATCGTCGTTAGGGCTCTTGTACGGAAGGATTTCGCCCTTGTACAACCACACCTTTACGCCAATGCGACCTGCTGAAGTTGCGGCTTCACGGAATCCGTAGTCGATGTCTGCACGCAATGTGTGCAATGGAACACGACCTTCGCGGTACCACTCGGTGCGGCACATTTCTGCTCCACCAAGACGACCTGAACACTGAATTCGAATTCCTTCTGCGCCGTACTTCTGTGCGTTCTGCACAGCGCGCTTCATGGCGCGACGGAAAGCAATACGGTTCAACAACTGATCAGCAACGCCCTGAGCCACAAGTGCAGCGTCGAGTTCGGCTTGCTTGATTTCGGTGATGTTCAACTGCACTTTGTTGTTACCGGTCATCGCGGTAAGTCCTGCGCGTAGTTCATCGGCCTTTTGACCCTTACGACCAATCACAATGCCCGGACGAGCAGTGTGAATATCGATGCGGAGCTTGTCTCGTGTGCGCTCAATTTCAATGCGGCTTACTGCTGCATCGGCGAGCTGCACCGTGAGATAGTCACGGATCTTCCAGTCCTCTGTGAGGTAATGACGGTATTCCTTCTGGCTGAACCAACGACTCTTCCAGTCGGTGGTGATTCCCAAGCGGAAACCGTACGGATTAATTTTCTGGCCCATCAGTTCTCCTCACCAGATTCGTTGGTGCTGTCAGTTGAGTCTTGTGAATCGTCCGCATCAGGTTTCGCTGCGCGTGCACGACTTGCTGCAACACGCGCTGAACGGCTGACAACTTTGGTGCCACCCTTTGCTTCAGCGCTTTGTGCACGAATAGCCAACATTTTGTCGGTCATCGTGTCGACCACGATGGTGATGTGCGAAGTGCGCTTCAAGATTTGAGCAGCACGACCCTTTGCACGTGGACGGAAACGCTTCATCGTTGGGCCTTCATCAGCAAAGCACGCCTTGATGTAAAGGTCTTCTGCAACTTTTGAATCGTTGTTTACTGCATTGGCTACTGCCGATGCGAGCAACTTGCGAATGTCATGTGCCGAGTCGCGCTGGATGAGTGACAGCAAGCTGTCTGCTTCCTGCACTTCAAGTCCACGAACGTGGTTCAGTACAACACGAATCTTTGAAGCCGACATGCGGACATTCATTGCCTTCGCGCGAGTACCGCTAGATACTCCAACCTTGTTGGTTGCTTCGTTGAGTTTTGGACCGGTCATGGCTTACTTCTGCCCTGCTGCAGCTTTTTCTTGTGCTGCGTGGAACTTAAAGGTGCGAGTTGGTGAGAACTCGCCCAACTTGTGACCAACCATTGATTCGCTGACGTAAACAGGTACGTGCTTGCGACCATCATGGACGGCAAAGGTGTGGCCGATCATGTCAGGAATGATCGTGCTACGACGTGACCAGGTCTTGATGACCTTGCGCTCGCCGCTTTCGTTCATGGCATCCAGTTTCTTGAGCAAGTGCTCATCAACGAATGCGCCTTTCTTCAAACTACGAGTCATGTGTTATGCCCGGCCCTTTCCTGAACGACGACGACGAACAATGAGTTGTTGTGATGACTTATTCTTGTTACGGGTACGACGCTCTGGCTTACCCCAAGGAGAAACTGGGTGACGTCCACCGGATGTCTTACCTTCACCACCACCGTGAGGGTGATCGACAGGGTTCATTACAACACCGCGTGATTGTGGGCGAACGCCCTTCCAACGGTTACGTCCGGCTTTACCGATCTTGATGAGTTCGTGCTCAGCGTTACCAACTTCACCGATAGTTGCACGGCAATCGATTGGAACGCGACGCATTTCAGTACTTGGCATACGCAATGTTGCGAAGTCGCCTTCTTTTGCGACGAGCTGCACAGCCATTCCTGCTGAACGACCAACTTTGCCACCCTGACCAGGGCGCAATTCAATGTTGTGAATGACGGTACCTACAGGCAAGTAACGAAGTGGCAACGCGTTGCCAACTTTGATGTCTGCTTTTGGTCCGCTCTGAACACGCATGCCCACTTCAAGACCCTTCGGAGCAAGGATGTAAGCCTTTGATCCGTCGGCGTAATGCAACAAGGCAATGCGGCAGGTGCGGTTTGGATCGTATTCAATTGCTGCAACCTTGGCTTCGAACTGGTCGTAGTTGCGCTTGAAGTCGATGATGCGGTACTGCTGCTTGTGTCCGCCACCTTGGTGACGCGAAGTTACGCGGCCATAGACGTTGCGACCACCGGCAGAAGTCTTCTTTGCAAGCAACGACTTTTCAGGCGTGCTCTTGGTGATGTCAGCGAAGTCGGACACCGTTTGAAAACGGCGACCCGGACTCGTTGGTTTACGTTTGCGAATTCCCATTGTTCGTCTCTTTCAGCTCGCTCTAGTTCTCGAACAACGGGATTTCATTTCCCGCTTCAAGAGTGACGATGGCCCGTTTGGTGTTTGGACGCTGACCAAAGCGGTTTGTTCCGCGAGTTTGGCGCATCTTGCCACGACGGTTGAGAGTGTTAACGCGACGAACCTTGACATTCCAAATGGCTTCGACTGCGTCACAAATTTCTGGCTTGCTGGAATCTGGGTGTACTTCAAATGTGTACGTTCCCTTATCCATCAATGAGTAGCTCTTCTCCGAAATAATCGGGCGAAGGATGATGTCGCGTGGGTCTTTCACTTTGCGGCCTCCTTGACCTTCGGCAGGCTCGCTGTTGTAAACACGAGCCAGTCATTGCAGAGAATGTCGTACGCATTGAGTTCTGGTGTGATTACCACCTGAACGTTGGTCAAGTTACGGAACGACTTGCTGGCGACTTCATCATCGCGATCAACAACGATCATGATCTTGCCGTCGAGTCCAAGTGAGTTCAACAACAACGTTGCGTCCTTGGTGCTCGGCTTGTCGAAGCTGAACTTGTCAACAACAACTACTTTGCCTTCGAGTGCACGATCCGACAATGCTGAACGAAGCGCCAAAGCAATCATTTTCTTTGGTGTGCGTTGCGTGTACTTACGTGGCTTAGGTCCGAGTGCAACAGCACCACCACTGAAGTGTGGTGCACGAATTGAACCTTGACGAGCGCCACCCGTTCCCTTTTGTCCGAATGGCTTCTTACCGCCACCGCGAACTTCGGAACGTGTCTTCGTGCTCTGTGTACCTGAACGACGATGTGCCAACTGTGCAGTAACCACTTGGTGCATTACTGGAATGTTTGGCTCAATACCGAAATACTCTGCTGGCAAATTTGCCGAGCCGGTTTTTTCAGCTGCCGCTTTTGGTGCTGCTTTCTTCGCAGCTTTCTTTACTGGTTTTGCAGTTGCCATCGCGTTACTTTCCCTTCACCGCGTTGCGCACGATTACGACGCCGCCGTTTGGACCAGGAACTGAACCCTTAACCAACAGCAGTCCGCGCTCGAGATCGGCTTGTACAACTTCAAGATTCAATGTGGTGGTTTGTGCGTGACCCATGTGACCAGCCATGCGCAAGCCCTTGAATACACGACCAGGGAATGAGCATGAACCGATAGAACCAGGCGCACGATGGTGCTTGTGGTTACCGTGACTCGCTCCTTGACCAGCAAAGTTGTGGCGCTTCATTCCACCTGCGAAACCTTTACCGCGACTTACCGCAGTGACGTCAACGCGCTCGCCTGCGACGAGTGTGTCAACGGTGATTTCTTGTCCAACGGTGAAGCCATCAACTGATTCGAGACGAAGCTCGACGAGTCGACGACCTGCAGCAACGCTGGCCTTTGCGAAGTGGCCAGACTCGGCCTTGGTTAGTTTCTTTGGATCCTTTTGACCGTATGTGACTTGCAAGGCTGCATAGCCGTCACGCTCACCGGTCTTAACTTGGACCACACGGGCTGGTTCGACACGCAGCACAGTTACGGGAATGATGCGCTGGTCATCTCCCCAAATCTGTGTCATGCCGACCTTCTCGCCGACGATTGCTTTTTGTGCCATAACGGCGACCCTTTTCTCGTTCGTGTAGTTCGATGTGTCTGTACTCATTGCATTGTTTAAACAACGCCGTTCACGCAAATGCTCCGCTCGGCAAAAGCCGGCGGAGCACCGAAAACAGTGGTGCTGCAATGTCCCCCTTGCGGGGCTCTTGCAGACGTCGATTGTGACGCCTCAAACTTTGACGATGTTTCCGACTGGATGTCGGACATATCGCTAATGCGGACTTGCAACTCTATCGGCGTGAATTCAGGCTTCCCAACGCCCAAAACAAGGGTTCTGGGCCTTTTGAGCGGCTGGATTAATTGCCGGTTCGGGCTACCAATTTGGCCTTTACGGTCATCCGTTTGCCGTCCCGAAGGAGCTCAATAGTCACCGTTTGGCCTGGGCTGGCGTCGCGAATGGCTGCCACCAAACCGGCCTGGCCGTCAATTGGCTCGCCGTCTACCGAGAGCACAATGTCATTTTCTCTAATGCCAGCAAGGCTTGCAGGGGAATTCGGCTGGACACTGGAGATAATTGCCCCCTGGCCACCATCGGTTCGGGCGGCCAAACCGACCCCCAAAAAGCCCTCTTCGCGAACCTGGCCACCGGCCTGGCTGCGGAGCTGCTCGAGGACCGGCACGATTTCGTCGACGGCGATGGAAAAGCCCACATTGTTGGCTGCCGAGTTGGCATCGCTTCGAGCCACGGCCGTATTGATGCCGACCACTTCGCCGCGGAAGTTGACCAATGGGCCACCTGAGTTGCCCGATGAAATAGCGGCATCAGTTTGAATGAGACCATTCAAAGCGCCGGACTCGGTGATGATCGTTCGCTTGAGCGCAGAAACAATTCCCGAAGTCACTGTTGGTCCACCGTCAAGATCGAGCGCGTAACCAATTGCAATCACGCCATCGCCAATGCGAATAGTTCCTGGCTGAGCAAATGTTGCTGGCTTTAAGTCTGTTGCGTCAATTTTCAACAATGCAAGATCGTTGCCCGGGTCAGAAGCCAACACCTTGGCAAGTCGCGGCTCCGTTTCACCAGCAAAGCGAACATGTACTTCAGTTGCATCGGCAACAACGTGCGCATTCGTCAAAATCTCGCCGTCTGCAGTAAGTACCACTCCAGTACCAGTGCCCTCACCTGTAGTCATTCCGTCATCAATCGAGCTTGAAATAGTGACCACGCTGTCTGCCATTGCATTAACAACTTGTGCAATCACAGTGTCACCCACACTTGCATCATCAGGACTTACCTCACTGGTGACGAGTGGAGAGTTTGACGATTGAACCGAAGAGCCTGACCCAAATGACAGATCCCAATTGTTTGAGACTTCATTTCCAACAAGTCCACCAATAAAACCAACAATCAACGTCAGCAGCAAACCAAGTGTGCGACGTCGGGGTTTGCGTGATTCGCCTTGAGCAGCAGGCGCTTGAGGCGGAGGCAGTGGTGTGCCAAATTCATTGTCTTCGGGCGAAGGGGTCATCCAACTAGTCATGACTTTGTTCTATCGCAGAATCGCCGTTGCGGGCCATCAGATGCACGCATTCTTTACCAATTCTTGAAATCACTCGTCTATGTGGCCACAAACCGCTAAGTTCGCCCTTGTGCCGGCACCACAATCTCCCATCAAAATTCGCCGAGCAACCGTTGCTGATGCTTCTGCAATTTTGGAAATCTATAACCACGAAGTGCAATTCGAGACCTCAACTTTTGATCTTGTGCCTCGCACTCTTGAGGCTCAAGAAGCATGGATCAGTGCACGCAGTGGTGCATTCTCTGCGATCGTTGCGGTTGACGAATCCGATCTCGTTGTTGGGTTTGGAGCGCTGAGCGAATATCGCGATCGCGCCGCATACAAAACCTCAGTTGAAAACTCCGTTTATGTACAACGGAATCTTGCACGCTCAGGAATTGGCCGAATGATTTTGACCAACTTGCTCCAACAAGCCGCAGATTCTGGTTTTCATGCGGTGATGGCCCGCATTGAAGCGTCAAGCCTGGCTTCACGAGGGTTGCATGAATCATGCGGATTTGCGTTAGTTGGCATAGAACGCGAAATCGGCCGCAAGTTTGGCCGTTGGCTAGATGTTGCGCTCATGCAGTGCGTGCTACACGAACAGCCAAATTTATAACGATTAATGCAAGAGATCGTTAGTGATTGGATCACCAACAGCAATATCGCGCTGTGCCTTCATTCCCGAAATTTTTGAGAAGTCATCTGGCGGTAATCCACCTGCAGGACGCACAGACCGAACATTGTGTTCAGTTATTGCCTCTCCGGCCTTGATTGCAGTTACCGCTCGCAGCGAACGGCGAAACTTCAAACTGTTTACTTCCGATGCTGAAGGGCCAAACCGAGCAGTACCCATCGCGCTCGTTGCTTCACGAATATCGCGAATCATCGCAGCAAACTCAGCTGGCTCAAGTGAAAAAGCTCCGTCTGGTCCGCCATCGCTTCGCCGCATAGTGATGTGCTTTTCAATAATCGTTGCGCCAAGTGCAACCGCACTAATTGCAGTTACTGAAGTCATGGTGTGATCGGAAAGACCAACTGGAATTCCCCATTTTGCGATCATTGCTGGAATTGCGGCCAAGTCCATTTCAGAACTGTTTGCCGGGTACGTGGAGTTGCAGCGAAGTACTGAAACTTGCGGAGCGCCTGCGCCCTGAGCCGCCTTCACCGCAGCATCAATTTCATCCAACGTCGACATTCCCGTTGACATGATCATCGGTTTGCCTTTTAATGCAACGTAACGAATGAGTGGAAGGTCAATCAGTTCAAACGATGCAATTTTGTATGTTGCAATATTGAACTGCTCAAGAAAATCGACGGCTGTGTTATCGAAGGGGCTCGACAACCATTCGATACCAAGTTTGTTTGCTTCGGCAACAAGGTCGCCCGTCCATTCCCATGGAGTCATTGCTTCCGCATACAAGTCAGCAAGTTGACGACCATCCCACAGTGTTCCGCCACTTACTTTGAAGTCGGGGTGATCGGAGCGAACCGTAATGGTCTCTGCTGTGTAGTGCTGAAACTTCACGGCGTCGGCGCCGGCTTCGTGCGCTGCGTGAATTACTTCGAGCGCTCGGGCCTTACTGCCTCCATGATTGGCAGAGAGTTCGGCGATGACATACACAGGCTTACCCATTGATGTTCACCCCCTTTTCATGAAGCTTCTGCAAAACCTGCGACTCGATGGTGTTCCACGATTCGCGCGTCAGTTCAAGTGTAACTACCGACAACATTTCGTCACCGCGCTTAACAACATCTGCCTGTAAGTCTGTGCGCACATAGCCAACACTTTCGTACAGCCCAATTGCATTTTCATTCTGAGCAACGGCTTCGCAGTTCACTACTTTCATACCCAAATCAGTAAAGGCATAGCGAAATGACAGCGCACATGCCGCCTGTGCGACACCTTTTCCGCGCACATCACCATCAGCCAAATACATACCCCACTCGCACGTGTTTCCAGGGTCCAAAATTCCTGTGAGAAAAATTGCGCCTACCGCATCGCCATCTACGACAACCTTCCAATACACCTTCGAGGCATCAACAAGCATGGTGTCAAACCACGCATTGTGTTCGGCTTCGCCAATTTCATGGTTCGTGTACATCCACTTCGACACTTCAGGGTCATTTCTCCATTGACGAAGCGATGCCCTGTCGCCTTGCGATATTCGCTTGATCTCGACAATCATGCAATTGCCCCAAGTTCACTCGCCACCATGCTTGCGCCATTGGCAATACCAATACTTAAGGCAGCCCCGCGCATTGCTGATGTTCCGCCCAAAATGCATGCTTCAATTTCCCGCTGCACCGCTTCAACGCTAAATGACCTTCGACAGTCAATCACGCGCGTAAAACCAAGTTTCGCTGCAGCATTCGCCGATGCAATCTGATTGTCGGCGACG
>Ga0209597_1000472_pt1 | contig 26672 bp, 25 predicted proteins | sample M_140625_MF_Meta_FD_187316 | JGI IMG/M metagenome (GOLD analysis project Ga0209597, IMG submission 187316) | Freshwater microbial communities from Lake Montjoie, Canada to study carbon cycling - M_140625_MF_MetaG (SPAdes) (version 2) | ecosystem: Environmental > Aquatic > Freshwater > Lake... | reverse complement strand
GTCGGTGGCGGATCGGTGCGACCCCACCCCCATCTTCAATGGTCGGCCTGCCGCCGTCGGCCCAGGGTGAACCGGCCGCGGGACCAAGCATCAGGCCCCTTTGCCCTGTGGGAAGCTGACCCTCCAGCAGCGGGAGGCCGCCTTGCCGCTCGGACGTCCGTCCCCCAGGCTCTGCGCCTTCCTCACCCTGCTCAACGACCGGCTGGGGGAGAGCATCGTGTTCCCGCTGCTGCCCTTCCTGCTGGCGGGCTTCAGCCGTGATGGCCGCACCCTCGGCCTCCTGGCCGGCAGCTACGCCGTGGCCCAGTTCAGCGCCACCCCCCTGATCGGGGCCCTGAGTGATCGCTACGGCCGCCGGCCCGTGATGGCACTGTGCGTGGCGGGATCCGTTCTAGGGCTGGGCCTGTTCGCCCTCACGGTGAGCCTGCCCTGGTCCCAGCTGTGGCCCGGCGCCGCCGCCGCCGGCCTGCCCCTGGCCCTGCTCTTCCTCGCCCGGCTGATCGATGGCCTCAGCGGCGGCACGGCCGCCACCGCCGCCGCCGTTCTGGCCGATATCACCGCCCCGGAGCAGCGGGCGCGGGCCTTCGGCCTGATCGGCGTGGCCTTCGGCCTGGGCTTCATCCTCGGCCCGGGCCTGGGGGGGTTACTGGCGCGCCACTCCGTGACCCTGCCGCTGTTCGTGGCGGTGGGCTTCGCGGTGGTGAATCTGCTGGTGGTGCTCACCCTGCTGCCGGAGACCCATCCGCCCCAGGAGCGCATCGCCCTGCCCCAGCGGCGGGAGTTGCAGCCCTTCAGCCAACTGGCCACGGTGTTCGCCAACCCGCGAGTGCGGCGGCTGTGCTCGGCTTTCTTCCTGTTCTTCCTGGCCTTCAGCGGCTTCACCGCCATGCTGGTGCTCTACTTCCGCCAGGCCTTCGGCTGGGGGCCGGAGCTGGCGGCCCTCGCCTTCCTGGTGGTGGGGGTGGTCGCCACCGTGGTCCAGGGCGGCCTGATCGGCCCCCTGGTGCAGCGGATCGGGGAGTGGCGCCTGAGCCTGGTGGGCCTGGGCTGTGTGGTGACGGGCTGTCTGCTGATCCCCCTGGCGCGGCCGGCCTCGGCCATTCCAACGGTGTTCAGTGCCGTGGCGATTCTGGCCTTCGGCACCGGCCTGGTGACCCCCTGCCTGCGCAGCCTGGTGAGCCGGCGGCTGGAGGGCTCCGGCCAGGGGGCCGCCCTCGGCAGCCTGCAGGGCCTCCAAAGCGCCGGCAGCTTCATCGGTCCTCCCCTGGCGGGGCTGGCCTACGAAACCCTTGGCCACCAGAGCCCCTTCTGGCTCAGCATCGCGTTGATGGTGGCGGTGGCGGTTCTGGTGGCGGGCGGCACGCGGCGGCAGGCGGTGCCGACACCCGAATCATCCGCCCGTGATTGCTAGCTTCGTCCTCCCGCCAGCGCGGGTTTCCGCATGACACCATGAGCGAGTCCAACCCCACCCCACCCCAGGTCGCCCCCGAGCACTACATCAATCGGGAGCTGAGTTGGATCGCCTTCAACCAGCGGGTGCTGGCCCAGGCCCTCAATGAGCACACCCCCCTGCTGGAGCAGGCCAAGTTCAGCGCCATCTTCAGCAACAACCTCGACGAATTCTTCATGGTGAGGGTGGCCTCCCTGAAGTCGCAGCAGGAGGCCGGTGTCACCACCCGCAGCGACGACGGCCTCACCCCCCTCGAACAACTTGAGGCGGTCCAGGCCAGGCTGCGGCCCCTGCTCGAACTTCAACAGCAGCACTACCGCCATTCGCTGAAACGGAACCTTCACGAGTACGGCATCCAGCTGATCGACTACTCCCGTCTGAATGCCCGTCAGAAGGAATGGGCCGACGACTACTTCCGCACGGCCATCTTTCCGGTGCTCACGCCTTTGGCGGTGGATCCTTCCCACCCCTTTCCCTTCCTGAGCAACCTCAGCCTCAACGTGGCGGCCCTGATCCGCGATCCCGACAGCGGCCATCAACAGTTCGCCAGGGTGAAGGTGCCGCAGAAGATCCTGCCGCGCTTCGTTCAGATCCCCACTGAGCTCTGCAGCCGCCAACCCTCGCCGGTGTTCACGGCGGTGCCCTTGGAGCAGCTGGTGGCCTTCAACCTCCAGCTCCTCTTCCCCGGCATGGTGATCGAGGGCCATTACTTCTTCCGGGTCACCCGCGACGCCGACCTGGAACTGCGCGATCTGGAGGCCGACGACCTGATGGAGGCCCTGCAGGAGGGCCTGCGGAAGCGCCGCATGGGCGGTGAGGTGGTGCGCCTCGAGGTGGCCAACGAGATGCCCGATGAGGTCGTGCAGCTGCTGATGGAGGGCACCAGCGTGGAACCGGAAGACCTCTACCGGATCAACGGACCGCTCGGGCTTGACGACCTGATGAGCCTGCTTTCCGTTCCCCTAGCCGAGATCAAGGACAAGCCCTTCAAGGGAAGGACCGCTCCCGCCTTAGTGCGCGCCCAGCGCAGTGAACTGGAGGACGGCTCGATCAAGGCCGAGGAGTTCCAGAGCATCTTCTCGGTGCTGCGACGGGGCGATGTGCTGCTGCATCACCCCTTCGACCTGTTCGCCACGTCCGTGGAGGAATTCCTCAATCAGGCCGCCGACGACGCCTCGGTGCTGGCGATCAAGATGACCCTCTACCGAACCTCGAAGGATTCACCGGTGGTAGCGGCCCTGATCCGCGCCGCCGAAAACGGCAAGCAGGTGATGGCCCTGGTGGAACTCAAGGCCCGCTTCGACGAGGACAACAACATCCAGTGGGCCCGCCAGCTGGAGCGCTCCGGTGTGCATGTGGTGTACGGCGTGCTGGGCCTCAAGACCCACACCAAGGTGACCCTGGTGGTGCGGCGCGAGAAGGACACCCTGCGCAGCTACATGCACGTCGGCACCGGAAACTACAACTCCCGCACCTCCAACCTCTACACCGACATCGGGCTTCTCACCGCCCGGGAGGATTTTGGCCAAGACCTGGTGGAACTGTTCAACTACCTCACCGGTTTCTCCAAACAACAGAGCTTCCGCAAATTGCTGGTGGCACCGGTCACCTTGCGCAGCGGTATGGAGGAGCTGATCCGCCGCGAGATTCGCCATGCCCGCGAGGGCCGTGGCGGGCTGATCAGGGCCAAAATGAATGCTCTGGTGGATCCAGCCATCATCGCCCTGCTCTACGAGGCCTCTGCGGCGGGCGTGCAGATCGATCTGGTGGTCCGGGGCATGTGCTCTTTAAGGCCTGGCCTAGTGGGCGTGAGCGAGAACATCCGCGTGGTGAGCGTGATCGGACGCTTCCTGGAACACTCCCGCATCTTCTGGTTCGGCAACGGCGGCCAGGATGAGCTGTTACTCGGCAGTGCCGACTGGATGCCCCGCAACCTGGATCGCCGGGTCGAGGCGGTGGCGCCGATCGAAGATGCCCAGCTCAGCCAGCAACTCCAGCACCTGATCGAGCTCTATCTGCAGGACAGTACCGCCTGGCACATGCAAAGCGACGGCTGCTTCCTGCAGATTCAACCCGAAGATGAGGGTATGGTTTCGCAGAACATCCTCATGCAGAGCTGGCGCGGTGGCTTGAAAACGTAGCCTTCACAACCGCCAACGATCTCGCGTAGTCTCCGATACAGGAAATCTTCCAGTTCATACCTTTACCTCTGACGCGGAGGTGCTACATTCCGGCCAAATTCATTTCGGAGGCCTGGGGTGATGGGGACACCTCTGCATTCCGCACCCAACGGGGCCGCCAGTGGCGGTCCCGTGGGTGCGAAATCAGCCCGCGCACGTGTTGATTCCGGCACCACAAACCGTCCATCCCGTCAGGGATCACGCGGAGGTGCCAGCCGATCTTCCGGCCGCCTTAGCGCCGATTCGATCGGCTGGTATTTGGGCACCATCGGCCGGGTGCCCCTGCTCACGGCGGCCGAGGAGATCGAGCTGGCCCACCATGTTCAGGAGGGCAAACAACTGCAGTCTGTGGAGGCCGAGCAACGCACCGCCCAACAGAACCGCAGGATCCGCATGGGTCAACGGGCCCGCGACCGGATGATGGCGGCCAATCTCCGCCTCGTGGTGAGCGTGGCGAAGAAGTATCAAAATCAGGGCCTCGAATTGCTCGATCTGGTGCAGGAGGGAGCGATCGGCCTGGAGAGGGCGGTCGATAAATTCGACCCGGCAATGGGCTACAAATTCTCCACCTATGCCTACTGGTGGATCCGCCAGGGCATGACCCGGGCCATCGACAACAGCGCCCGCACGATCCGGCTACCGATTCACATCAGCGAAAAGCTCTCCAAGATGCGGCGGGTCAGCCGCGAGCTCTCCCACCGTCTCGGCCGCCAACCAAACCGACTGGAAATCGCCCATGCCCTCGGCACCACCCCCGAGGAACTGGAGGAGCTGTTGGCCCAGACCGCACCCTGCGCTTCGCTTGATGCCCACGCCCGCGGCGAGGAGGACCGCAGCACCCTCGGGGAGCTGATCGCCGATCCCGCCAGCAACGAGCATCTCGACTCGATGGACCGGCATCTGCAGAAGGAGCACCTCGGCACCTGGCTCGCCCAGCTGAACGACCGCGAGCAGAAGATCCTCAGGTTGCGCTTTGGCCTGGAGGGGAGCGAGCCCCTCACCCTGGCGGAGATCGGCCGCCAGATCAACGTGTCCCGCGAGCGGGTGCGCCAGCTGGAGGCCAAGGCGATCCTGAAGCTGCGCCTGATGAGCTCGATGCAGCAGGCCGCCTGAGCGGCGTGGCCATGGGCTGGTGGTGGCAGCAACTGATCGGCGTCAGCGCCGTGCTGGTGTGGCTCACGCTGGTGACCGGCCTGTCCCTGGCGGTCCAGGGCCGCTGGCCGGAACGGGCTGAATGGACCCGCAAGGTGGTGCACATCGGGGCCGGCCCCGTGGTGCTGATCGCCTGGGCCCTGGGCATCGATCGCTGGGTCGCCCTACCCAGCGCCGCCCTGGCCACCCTGCTGGCCGCCGTGAACCACCGGCGTCGCCTGCTGCCGGGCCTTGAGGATGTCGACCGCTTCAGCTACGGAACGGTTGCCTACGGAGCCTCGATCACCCTGCTGCTCTTGGTTTGGTGGCCCCGGCAGCCGCTGGTGGTGGCCTCCGGCGTGCTGGTAATGGCCTTCGCTGATGGGCTGGCCGGCCTGGTGGGCCCCCAGGTGGCCTCTCCGAGCTGGCTGATCCTGGGCCAGCGGCGCTCCCTAGCTGGCACCGCCACCATGGCGCTCACGAGTCTGGCGGTGCTGCTCGCCCTGGCGGCCCTGGCTGGAGCCAGCGGCCAGCCGGTGCCGACACCGGCCAGCGTGGGGGTGATCGCCCTGGCCGCGGCCCTGCTCGAGCAGGTGGCGATCGGCGGACTCGACAACCTCACCGTGCCCCTCGCCGTGGCCTGGCTCTGGAGCCGACTCACGGTGTGACCCGAAGCCCTGCGCAGGTCCGCAACAGCTCCTCACATTGACGATCCCAATCACCGCGGCTGCCGAGGGCCGCCACCAGCAAGCGATCCTCGGGTTGCTCCCGCAGCCGCAGTTGCCACTGGCGGATCACCTCGGCCCGGTCCATCCAGGCATCCAGCACGGTGCGGCCCATCCAGGTTCCAGGCAGACGGCCCTGGCCTCAGGCGGCGGCCAGCTGTTGCTCCCGCACCAGACGAACGGCGCCAGCCAATTCCTCCAGCAACCCCAGGGTGGTGGGCAGATCGATGCAGGCATCCGTGATGCTCTGGCCGTAGGTGAGGGCCGAGAGATCGGCCGGAACCTTCTGATTGCCCGCCACCAGATGGCTCTCCAGCATCACCCCCATCACATGCACGGAGCCGGCGCGCACCTGGTCGGCCACCTCGCGCAGCACCTCGGCCTGACGGCGGTAGTCCTTATTGGAATTGCCATGGCTGCAGTCCACCATCAGGCGGGCCGGCAACCCATCCCGCGCCAGCTGGGCAGCGGCGACCTCCACCGCTTCGAGGGCGTAGTTGGGGCCGTCCTTACCGCCGCGGAGCACCAGGTGGCCGTCGGGATTGCCGGTGGTGCTCACGATCGCCGCATTCCCCTGTTGGCTGATGCCCAGGAAATGGTGGGGGCGGGCGGCCGCCTCCATGGCGTTGATCGCGGTGGCGACACTGCCATCGGTGCCGTTCTTGAAGCCGATCGGCATCGACAGACCCGAGGCCATCTCGCGGTGGGTCTGGCTCTCGGTGGTGCGGGCACCGATGGCGGTCCAGCTGATCAGGTCGGCGATGTACTGGGGCACCACGGGATCGAGAAGCTCGGTGGCAGCCGGCAGGCCGATCTCGGCCAGATGCAGCAGCAGGCCCCGCGCCCGGCGCAGGCCGGTGTTGATATCGTAGGTGCCATCAAGGTGGGGATCGTTGATCATCCCCTTCCAGCCCACGGTGGTGCGGGGCTTCTCGAAGTACACCCGCATCACGATCTCGAGGTCCTCGCGATGGCGTTTCTGCACCTCGAGAATCGCGCCGGCATACTCACGGGCGGCCTCCACGTCGTGCACGGAGCAGGGCCCCACAATCACAAGCTGGCGCCGGTCGCCGCCATGGAGGATCGCCTTGACCCGCTCGCGGGCCTGCTGCACGGTGCGGGCCCCCTGCTCGCTGATCGGCAGCTCCGCGTGCAGCACCGCCGGCGGCACCAGGGGCCGGGTTTCGACGATGTGGAGATCGGAGGTGGGAATCATGCCGGCAGACGTCGACAGGGGAACAGGTCAAGCGATCCAGCCTAGGAGTGAGCCCCCCGACCCACCGCCCCGCTGACTTCGCCCTCACGGCAGCACGGAGGTGCCCGTGGCGGCACCTGGGGCAACCGTCGCCGTTGTCACCAAGGTGGGGTCCGTCGGCACAGAACAATGGAGAGATTCATCCGGGATGAATCCCGTCCACCGCCTGCCATGAACGCCTCCTTCCTCGCCAGCTACCGCCAGGCCGCCCTGGAGCGTGAGGAGCTGGGGGTGCCGGCCCTACCGCTCAGTGCAGGGCAGACCCAGGCCCTCACCGAACTTCTCGAGCAGCCGCCCGCCGGTGAGGAGGGCTTCCTTCTGTATCTGCTCAGCGAACGCATCCCGCCGGGGGTGGATGAGGCCGCCTATGTCAAGGCCAGCTGGCTCAGCGCGATCGCCCAGGGCAGCTCCAGCAGCCCCCTGGTCAGCCCGGAGCAAGCGGTGAACCTCCTGGCCACCATGATCGGCGGCTACAACGTGGGCTCCCTGATCGCGTTGCTCTCCAGCGCTGATGCCGCCATCGCCGAGGCGGCCGCCACGGGCCTCAGCCGCACCCTGCTGGTGTACGACGCCTACAACGATGTGCTGGAGCTGGCCGCCAGCAACCCCTACGCCAAGCGGGTGATCGACAGCTGGGCCGCCGCCGAATGGTTCACGGCCAAGGCCGAACTACCCGCTGAGATCACCGTCACGGTGTTCAAGGTGGAGGGCGAGACCAACACCGACGACCTCTCCCCCGCCACCCACGCCACCACCCGCCCGGACATCCCCCTGCACGCCAACGCGATGCTGGAAACCCGCATGCCCGGTGGGCTGGAGCTGATCCGCAGCCTCAAGGGCAAGGGCCACCCGGTGGCCTACGTGGGCGATGTGGTGGGCACCGGTAGCTCCCGCAAATCCGCCATCAACTCGGTGCTGTGGCAGACCGGCACCGACATTCCCCACGTGCCCAACAAGCGCAGCGGTGGCGTGATCCTGGGCGGGAAGATCGCCCCGATCTTCTTCAACACCGCCGAGGATTCCGGCGCCCTGCCGATCGAATGCGATGTCACGGCGCTGAACTCCGGCGATGTGATCACGATCCGGCCCTACGCCGGCACGATTGAACGGGCCGCCGGGGAAGCGGACGCCGGCGAGATCGTGGCCCGCTTCGAGCTCAAGCCCAGCACGATCACCGATGAGGTGCGCGCCGGCGGCCGCATCCCCCTGCTGATCGGCCGCTCGCTCACCGACAAAGTCCGGGCCCAGCTGGGCCTGAGCGCATCCGAGCTGTTCATCCGCCCGGTGGCCCCAGCCGACACCGGCAAGGGCTTCACCCTGGCCCAGAAGATGGTGGGCAAGGCCTGCGGCCTGGGCGGCGTGCGCCCCGGCACCAGCTGCGAGCCCCTGATGACCACCGTGGGCTCCCAGGACACCACCGGGCCGATGACCCGCGACGAGATGAAGGAGCTGGCCTGCCTGGGCTTCTCCGCCGATCTGGTGATGCAGAGCTTCTGCCACACCGCCGCCTACCCGAAGCCGGTGGATCTCAAGACCCACGCCGAGCTCCCCGATTTCATGAGCTCGCGTGGCGGCGTCGCCCTGCGCCCAGGCGACGGCATCATCCACAGCTGGCTCAACCGCCTGCTCCTGCCCGACACCGTGGGCACCGGCGGCGACAGCCACACCCGCTTCCCGCTGGGCATCTCATTCCCGGCCGGCTCTGGCCTGGTGGCCTTCGCCGCCGCCATCGGCGCCATGCCGCTCGACATGCCCGAATCGGTGCTGGTGAAATTCTGCGGTTCGCTGCAGCCGGGCGTCACCCTGCGCGATGTGGTGAACGCGATTCCCTACGTGGCGATCCAGCAGGGCCTGCTGACGGTGGAAAAGGCCGGCAAGACGAACATCTTCTCCGGCCGGATCATGGAGATCGAAGGATTGCCCGATCTCAAGCTGGAGCAGGCCTTTGAACTCACCGATGCCACGGCCGAGCGCTCCTGCGCCGGCAGCACAATCAAGCTCTCGGTGGAAACAGTGAGCGAGTACCTGCGCAGCAACGTGGCGCTGATGAAGAACATGATCGCCCGCGGCTATAGCGATGCCCGCACCCTGGCCCGTCGCATCAAGGCGATGGAGTCCTGGCTGGCCAATCCGATGCTGCTCGAGGCCGACGCTGACGCGGAGTACGCCGCCGTGATCGAGATCAATCTCGATGAGCTCAAAGAGCCGATCCTGGCCTGCCCCAACGACCCCGACAACGTCAAACTGCTCAGCGAAGAGGCGGGCAAACCCATCGATGAGGTGTTCATTGGCTCCTGCATGACCAACATCGGCCACTACCGGGCCGCCGCCAAGGTGCTGGAGGGCCAGGGTGCCAACCAAGCCCAACTCTGGGTATGCCCACCCACCCGCATGGATGAGGAAAAACTCAAGGAGGAGGGCTACTACGCCACCTTCGAGGCGGCAGGCTCCCGCATGGAGATGCCGGGCTGCTCGCTCTGCATGGGCAACCAGGCGCGGGTGGAAGACAACACCACCGTGTTCTCCACCAGCACCCGCAACTTCAACAACCGCCTCGGCAACGGCGCCCAGGTGTATCTCGGCAGCGCCGAACTGGCGGCGGTGTGCGCCCTACTGGGCCGCATTCCCAGCAAGGAGGAGTACCTGGCGATCGCCGCCGCCAAGATCGACCCCCTGGCCGATGAGCTCTACCGCTACCTCAACTTCGATCAGATCAGCGGCTTCGAGGATCAGGGCCGGGTGGTGAGCAGCGAAGATGAAGCGAAGGTGCTGGCGGGGGTGTGAAGACCGTCAGGATCTGATCAGGGTTACGAAGACTTGCCGGCAAGTGCGGAAGGGATTGCTGACGTTCAGCCGTTCTCCGCCTACGGTCCATTAGTCCTTCGTAACGGACCCTTTCCGATGACTGCCTCCTGGATGACAACCCTGCGCACCATGCTGGCCCCCCTGCGCCGTCTGGTGGTGGTGGGTCTGGCCCTCATGCTGACCATCAACCTTGCCGCCTGCAGCGGCATCGTCTCCAGCGACGCCAAGAATGCCGCCCGCACGGTGGTGCAGGTGGCCAAGAGCGCCGCTGACGTGACCGGCAATGAACAGCTCAAGAACGTTCTCACCCCTGTGCTGAACGTGCTGAACGCCACCGAGAAGGAGGTGAAGGCCGACAACATCCCGGCCGCCACCAACGCCATCTCCAAGTTCAAGGGCCTCTGGGATACCGCGGCCCCCGTGGTCAAGCTGGCCGCTGGTGACAACTACGGCCTGATCGACAAGGGCGTGAACCTGCTGACCAAGACCTTCGGTGGCGAGACCGCTCCTACCAAGGACAATGCCCTCACCGCCCTCACCGGCCTGATCGGACCTCTCAAAGCCCTGCTGGGCTGAATCCAGGTACCAGACCCGGACCAGGCCTGAGCCCCATCAGCTCAGGCCATCCCGTCGGGATCGGAAGATTCTCAATCCATCCTCAAGGGAGCAGCAACGCTCCCTTTTTTTGTGGTCGCTCCCTCCGCGCGCCGGGAGCCTGCGGCACCAAAACCCTCCCGCCTGCCCCGGGTACCAGAAGCGGAGCGACCTGATGTCAGCGCCCGTTACACCGGCGCCTGGATCTGTATTGGTTGTAACGAGATGCCCACAAAGCTGGCCGGACGGCCCAGCCCCTCTAAAAGGAATCGGAACACCGCTTTTCTTCCATGCGCCCGATCAGCGCCATCCGTCGCTCCACGATCGCCGTTGCCGCCATGGCCGCCATGGCCATCACCGGTTGCTCCGGCACCCAGGAAGCCGCCCGCCAGGCCGGTGACCAGGTAGGCCAAGCCGCCAAGGATGCCGCGGCCACCACCGGTGAGGCCGCCAAAACCGCCGCCACCGCCACCGGCCAGGCCGCCCTCGGCCAAGCCGTAACCCCCGTGCTCGATCTGCTCAAGAAGAGCGAGGGTGAAGTGAAGGGCGGCAATATCGCCGCAGCCGTCGCTGCCATGGGCGGCTTCCAGGCCCTCTGGAACACCGCCTCGCCCGTGATCAGGCCGATCGCCGGCGATAAGTGGCCCCTGATCAACACCGCCGCCAACCTGGTGCTGAGCACCTTCGCCAAGGGCGCCACCCCCGCCCCCGCCACGGCCAGCTCCGCCCTCACCGGCCTGATCGGCCCCCTGAGCGCCCTGCTCACGAAGTGAGTCCGGGTTCGGACCAGGGCTGCAACCCTGGTCCGACCAGCCCACCAGCTCGAACCATGTCAACAGCCCGGGGTTTTTAGGAACTCCGGGCTTTTTGCCGACTGGGGTCTGGCGCTTAGCCCTGATCGCCAGACAGCCGCGGTGACACGCTGGAGGCCCCAGCCCTCAACCCCTGGACCAGGAAACCCTGCTGTTCGAGCCCGCCAGACCCGTGGCGGACGCCCTGCGGGTGGTGCTGGCCTTCCCCAGCACCTACGCGGTGGGCATCACCAGCCTGGGATTCCAGGTGGTGTGGGCCAGCCTGGCCCGCCGCGCCGATGTGGATGTGCGACGGCTCTTCACCGACCGGGGGGATCCGCCGCACCGAAGCAAGGGCGGTGGCACCGATCTGTTCGGCCTCTCCCTGAGCTGGGAGCTGGATGGACCCGTGCTGCTCGACCTCCTGGAGGACGCACGCATCCCGCTCTGGAGCCACCAGCGGGGTGACGACGATCCGATCGTGTTCGGCGGCGGACCGGTGCTCACCGCCAATCCGGAACCCCTGGCCCCGTTCCTGGATGCCGTGCTGCTCGGCGACGGTGAATCGTTGTTGCCGGCCTTTGTAGACGCCCTGCAGGCCTGCCGGGGACAGCCCCGGGCCCAGCGACTGCGCAGCCTGGCCCAGGTGGAGGGGGTCTACGTGCCGCCCCTCTACGCGCCCCGCTACAGCGGCGATGGAACCCTGCTGGCCATCGAACCCACCGAAGCCGGCATCCCCGAGCGGATCGCCAAGCAGACCTGGCGCGGCAACACCCTGAGCCACTCCACGGTGGTCACCCCGGAGGCGGCCTGGCCCTCGATCCACATGGTGGAAGTGGTGCGTAGCTGCCCGGAACTGTGCCGCTTCTGCCTGGCGAGCTACCTCACCCTCCCCTTCCGCACCCCCTCCCTGGAGGATGGCCTGATCCCGGCGGTGGAGGTGGGTCTGGCCGCCACCCAACGGCTCGGCCTGCTCGGCGCCTCGGTGACCCAGCACCCGCAATTCGCCGATCTGCTGACCTGGCTCGATGGCGACCGCTTCGAGGGCGTGCGCCTCAGCGTGAGTTCCGTGCGGGCCGCCACGGTGACCCCGCAGCTGGGGCGGATCCTGGCCAAGCGCGGCAGCAAATCGCTCACGATCGCGATCGAGAGCGGCAGCGAGCGGATGCGGGAGGTGGTGAACAAGAAGCTCGCCACCGAGGAGATCTACGCGGCGGCCCGCTACGCCCGCGAAGGGGGGCTCAGCGGTCTGAAGCTCTATGGGATGGCCGGTCTACCGAGCGAGGAGGAGGGCGACATCGAAGCCACCGCCTCCCTGCTGCTGGACCTGAAGAAGGCCACCCCGGGGCTGCGGCTTTCCCTGGGGGTGAGCACCTTCGTGCCCAAGGCCCACACGCCCTTCCAGTGGGACGGGGTGCGGCCGGAGGCCGAGCAACGACTGAAGCTGCTGGCCCGACGCCTCAACCCGAAGGGCATCGAGCTGCGGCCGGAGAGCTATGGGTGGAGCGTGATCCAGGCCCTCCTCTCCCGCAGCGACCGGCGGCTCGCGCCGGTGATCGCCGCGGCCCGGGGCACGCACACCAGCCTCGGGGGCTGGAAAAAGGCCTACCGGGCAGTTCGATCCGGTGAAGCCGAGGCCATCGCGGCGGCACCGTCCGGCCTGCCGCCGCCTCCCCCATGGGATGGGGTGGTGCATGGACGCTGGGAGGAGGGCACGGTGCTGCCCTGGCAGCACCTGAAGGGCCCGTTGGATGGCGCAACCCTGTGGCGCCACCGCAACGGCGCTGGGGCCGGGGATGGAAGCGGGGAAACGGCCGTAGGTGCCGGCCCCATCCCACCGGCATCGGACAGCAGCGAGGTGTGAGCCGGAAGCGGCGGGTGCGAATGCCCGGCACGGAGCCGTCACACCTTCAGGATCCGCCTGCCTCCATGGCCACCGGACCCTCCGGCCGCACCATGGCCCGCAGCCCCGCCAGCAACACCCAGCCCGCCACATTGATGCGGCTGTCATAGAAGGGCATATCGGTGGCATGGAGCACCGCCAGCACCAGGGTGGCGGTCCACCAACCGCGATCAAACACCCCACCCCGCAGCAGGGCGGGCCCCAGGGCCCGCAGCAGCAGCGCCACAACGAATGCCACCAGCAGCAAAGCCACGGGCACGCCATGGCTCAGGGCCAGATCGATCGGCAGGTTGTGGGGATGGCCATGCCAGTGGCCGGTGCGCAGGGGGTAGACCAGGCTGAAGGCCGCAGCGCCCCAGCCCAGCCAGGGGCGCTCGGCGATCAAACCAAAGGCAACCTTCCACTGGGCCAGCCGGGTGATCTCCTGGGGCCGCTGACCGGCGTAATGAAGATCGCTGAGCCTGCCCCAGATCCCTTCCGGCACCACGGCCCGGGCCGGAGCCTGGATGAGCTCCGGAACCCCCACCAGGCTGGCAGCGGCAATGACCGCCACGACCAGGGCCAAAAGGGGCAGCAGCCAGACCCAGCTCAGTGGTCCTGCCACCAGGGGCACGGCCAACAGCAGGCCGCCCCAGGCATTGCGCGAATCGGTGAAAAACACGGCGGTCACCAGAGCCACGGCCAGCAGGAGCACCACGGCGCGACGGCGGGGATCCAGGCGGGGCTGCAAGAGGGCCGCCAGCAGCAGGGGCCAGGCCAGGACCAGCCAGGAGCCGGCGATGTTGGCGTAGTCGAACAGACCGGCCAGGCGCCCGGGAGGGTTGCCGCCGGGCTTGAGATGCCAGATCACCAGGCCGCCGAGGGCCTGGAAGGGTCCGTGCCAGCCCCACCAGAGCTGGCCCAACCCCGTGAGGATCACCGGCACGGTGGCGGCCACCAACACCAGGGCCACCCGACGGCGGGCAGCGGCGGTGGCGAGGTAGGGCTGGAAGCCCCAGAAGGCCCAGAAGAAGGGCAGCCAGTTGCCCAGGCCCACCCAGGACAGCCAGCCGCTGTAGGCGCCAAAGCAGCCCAGCGCCATCAGGGCCGCCACCAGCAGGAGCAAGCGGTTCGTCCCTCCAGCCAGCAGGGGGCGCCGGCCCCGGCTGCCGAGGATCAGGGCTACCAGCAGGAACAGGCCACCGAGAAAGGCACTGGCGGCCAGGAGGAACAGACCGATCTGGAAACAACGCCAGCCCAGGGGGGCCGCAGCGGCAGGCCTGTGGGCCAGCAGCCGGCGATCAAGGGCTTGCAGAAGGGCGGACAAGTCGGCTGAGCGGTGGAGGTTGGAATCGGCGGCAGAGGATTGAATCAGTGCGGGCCAGGGCATGCCGTGGCGCCCAACTCCGCCCGATTGCAGGATCGCACCAGGCGGTTTGCGGCCAGCCCACCGGCCGCAAACCGCCGCCCCCGCCGGCAAGCGTCGATCAAGCAAAAACGGCGGTACGGCCCCGGTAGACCATCACTTGGCGGCGTAGGACCAGGCGCACGGCCCGCGCCAGGGCCAGCCTTTCGGTGTCGCGCCCGAGGCGGATCAGATCCTCCACCTCATCGCGATGGCTCACGGCCATGGTGGCCTGCTCGATGATCGGACCGCCATCAAGTTCCTCGGTCACGAAGTGGGCGGTGGCGCCGATCAATTTCACCCCCCGCTCCCAGGCCCGGTGATAGGGCTGGGCACCCTGAAAGGCGGGGAGGAAGGAGTGGTGGATGTTGATGACGGCCGCAAAGCGCTCCAGAAAGCCGGCACTGAGCACCTGCATGTATTTGGCGAGAATCACCAACTCGATGCCGTTCTCGGCCAGGAGCGCCAGCTGGGCCTCCTCGGCCTCGGCGCGGTTGGCCGCACTCACTGGAAGGTGCACGAAGGGAATGTCGAACCCGGCCGCCACGCCACCAAGGTCGGGATGGTTGCTCACCACGAGCGCCACCTCCATCGGCAGTTCGCCGGACCGCGTGCGCCAGAGGAGATCCACCAGGCAGTGGTCCTGCCGGCTCACGAAGATCGCCACCTTCGGGAGGGCATCGGAGAAGTGCAGCTGGCCCTCGCCGCCGAGACGGGCCGCCAGGGCCGCCGTGGCGGGCGCGATCGCCGCCCGGGGCATGCCGAAGCCCTCCAGATCCCATTCGATCCGGCTCAGAAACAGGCCGGCCCCCGCATCGGTGTGGTGATCGGCATGGCGGATGTTGCCGCCGTTGGCCGCCACCCAGCCGGAGAGCTCACTCACCAGCCCGGGGCGATCGGCACAGATCAATTGCAGGATCGCCGAAGGGGTGCCCATGGCCAGTTCCAACTTCGCCCCATTGTGATCTGGGTGAGGGGTACGGATGAGGCGTAAAAGGCAGGGGACCAGGGCGAGCCTGGGAAGGCCAACCGGGCGCCCTTCGGGTGGACCCTGGGGGCGCTGCCCCTCCAGGGCGGCGGTAGCGGGCTGGGTGAGGGTGCTGTTGCAACCGGCTAAGAAGCCTTTTTGCGCCAGGGGGAGCCTGGGTACAGTCGCGGCATTGCCACAATCCGTTCCATGGTCCGCCCCGCTATTCCGGTCGCCCCGGCCCCCGCAACCGCCCTCGAGGGCCCGGGCCTCCTGCGCCGCCTGGCGGCCCTCCTCCTGGCCGTGGTGCTGAGCGTTTCCGTGGCGGCCTGCAGCGGCGGCCGAGCGAGCACTCCGGCCACCCTCTCCCCCGAAGCGATCAGCGCCATCACCCGTCAGGCCGAAGGCTTCCTTTCGGCCCGGGACCGACTGCCCGACTTGGCCAACCTCGTGAACACCCGCAACTGGGTCTTCACCCGCAACCTGATCCACGGCCCCATGCAGGAGGTGGGTCGCGAGATGCTCTACATCAACAAGCTGCTGCTCCCCTCCGAGCGGGCAGAGGCCACCCAACGGGCTGACGAGCTCAAGGCCTCCCTGGCCGATCTCGATGAGGCAGCCCGTCTCCAGGATGGCGAAGCTCTGCGCAGGGCCTACATCAAGGTGGCCAGCGGCTTCGGCCTCTATGCCCAGCTGCTGCCCGAGGACGTGAAGGTGGCCCTGAAGCAGGTCTGAGCCGGCGGCCCTTCGCCGTGACAGCTCAGCCCGCCAGACCCAGGCCCGAACCTGCGCTGGAGCCAGCCGGAAGGGGTGACGAAATCCCCAACACATCTTCCACGGTGGTCGTTGTGGGGGCCGGCCTGGTGGGTGTGTCCGCTGCCTGGTGGCTCTTGAGCCATGGCCACCAGGTCTTGATCGTGGATCCAGGCGATGGCGCCGACGATGAATCAAGCGACGACGCCAGCTTGAGCGGCAGTCAGGCGGCCCTGGGGGTGCTGATGGCCCGGGTGTTTCATCGCAGTCGGGGTCGGGCCTGGCGGTTACGCCAGCACAGCCTCGACCTGTGGGGTCAGTGGCGCCGGATCCTGGCAGGGCGCGGCCACCCGATCCCCTGGAGGCCCGGACTGCTGCTGTTGGCCAGCGACCCGACGGAGCTGGATCGGCAGAAGGCGCTGGTGAGCGACCCCCTACGGCAGGGGATGGGCCTTGAGCTTTGGAGCCAGGACAACCTGACGGAACTCAGCCCGGCAGGGCCCGCCGCCGTGGGTGGCCTTTTCTCCGAAGCCGACGGGCAGCTGGATCCCGGCCTGGCCCTACACGCCCTCCTGAGCGATGGCATCGCGGCCGGGCTTTGCCGCCAGACCGGTCGGGCGGTGGCGCTCGAACCCCGCGGCGGTGGCTGGCGGGTGCCCCTGGAGCCAGGCGGCGTGGTCGAAGCCGAGTGGGTGCTGGTGTGCGCGGGGGTGGCCTCCGGGGCGCTTCTGAAACCCCTGGACGTGCTGAAGCCGATGGAGCCGGTGCTGGGACAGGCCCTGGAGCTGGAACGGGCTCCCGACGACGACCGCCTGTCGTCCCAGCTGGAGAGCCTCTGGAACTGGCCAGGAGCCGTGGTCCACGGAGGCATCAACCTGATTCCCCGGCCCGACCTCCCGGGAGGTCGGCGCTTCTGGCTCGGAGCCACGCTGGAGCCGGGCCTACGGGCGGAACCAGGGCGGCTGGACACCATGCGAGAGCTCGCCGGGGCTGCGCCGGCCTGGCTGGGGGCAGCCCAGGAACGGCGCCGTTGGCAGGGTCTGCGCTGCCGGCCCGTGGGGCAACCGGCTCCGCTGCTGGAGGAGGTGGCGCCGGGGCTCCTGCTGCTGAGCGGCCACTACCGCAATGGCGTGCTGCTGGCCCCGGCCAGCGCGGACTGGGCGCTGCGCTGGATCGAGGGAGGCGGCCGGGGCTCCTGAGCGCGGCTCCCGTCGGAGTCAATGCCATCCCCCAGGGACAGGCGAGACGACGCACCTCAGGGACAGGGACACAAAAAAGCCCCCCTAACGGGGGGCTGGGCGAAAGGGGACGGGCAAGCGGCGGATCAGATCCAGCCGGCCCGGCTCACTTGCTCTCGGTGAATTCGGCGTCGATCACATCATCGGCGGAGCTGCCGGAGGCGGAAGAGCCGTTGCCATTGCCACCGGAAGTGCCGGCGGGAGCACCATCAGCCCCGGCCTGCTGGTACACGGAGGCACCGGCCGCATAGAGGGCCTGCTGGAGTTGTTCCAGGGTGGTCTTGATCGCATCGGTGTCGTCCTTCTCGACGGCGGCCTTGAGGTCGGCGGTGAAGCCTTCCACCTTGGCCTTGTCGTCGGCAGCCACCTTGTCGCCGAGTTCGCCGAGCTGCTTCTCGGCCTGATAGATCAGGGTTTCGGCCTGGTTCTTGACGTCGATCTTCTCGCGCTTCTCCTTATCGGCCGCGGCGTTGGACTCGGCATCCTTCACCATGCGGTCCACTTCGTTGTCGGAAAGGGTGGAGGCGCCGGTGATCGAGATGCTCTGCTCCTTGCCGCTGCCCTTGTCCTTGGCGGTCACGCTGAGGATGCCGTTGGCGTCGATGTCGAAGGTGACCTCGATCTGGGGCACGCCGCGAGGGGACGGGGGGATGCCGTCGAGCCGGAAGGTACCGAGCGACTTGTTGTCGCTGGCCATCTCGCGCTCACCCTGGAGCACATGGATCTCCACGTTGGTCTGACCATCGACCGCGGTGGAATAGGTCTCCGTTTTCTTGGTGGGGATGGTGGTGTTGCGGGTGATCATCTTGGTCATCACGCCGCCCAAGGTCTCCACGCCGAGGGAGAGCGGGGTGACATCCAGCAGCAGGATGTCCTTCACCTCACCGGCCAGCACACCGCCCTGGATGGCGGCGCCGACGGCCACCACCTCGTCGGGGTTGACCGTCTGGTTGGGATCCTTGCCGGTGACGCGCTTGACCAGCTCCAGCACCGCCGGGATGCGGGTGGAACCGCCCACCATCACGATCTCGTCGAGCTCGCTGGTGGAGAGCTTGGCGTCCTTGAGGGCCTGCTCCACCGGCACGCGGCATCGGTCGATGAGCTTGGAGGCCAGCTCCTCGAACTTGGCCCGGGTGAGGGTGAGGTCGAGGTGTTTGGGGCCCTCGGGCGTGGCCGTGATGAACGGCAGGTTGATCTCGCTCTGGGTGGCGCTGGAGAGCTCGATCTTGGCCTTCTCGGCCGCCTCGGTCAGGCGCTGCAGGGCCTGCTTGTCCTGACGGAGGTCGATGCCCTCATTGGCCTTGAAGTTATCGGCCAAGTAGTCAACGATCACCTTGTCGAAGTCGTCGCCGCCGAGGTGGGTGTCGCCGGAGGTGGAGAGCACCTCGAACACGCCATCGCCCACCTCGAGCACGGACACGTCGAAGGTGCCGCCGCCAAGGTCGAACACCAGAATGCGCTCGTTGCTCTTGCGGTCGAGGCCGTAGGCCAAGGCCGCGGCGGTGGGCTCGTTGATGATGCGCAGCACTTCAAGGCCGGCGATCTTGCCGGCGTCCTTGGTGGCTTGGCGCTGGGAGTCGTTGAAATAGGCGGGCACGGTGATCACCGCCTGGGTGACCGTTTCACCAAGGTACTTACCGGCATCCTCGGCGAGCTTGCGAAGCACTTCAGCCGAGATCTCCTCGGGGGCGAACTGTTTGTTAAGCACCGGGGACTTGATCTTTACATTGGCACCGGCCTTCTCAACGGTGTAGCTCACCTCCTTCGATTCCTCGTTCACTTCATCGACGCGGCGGCCGATGAAGCGCTTGACGGAGTAGAAGGTGTTCTCGGGATTCATGACCGCCTGGCGCTTAGCGATCTGCCCGACCAGCTTGTCCTGGTTCTTGGTGTAGGCCACAACCGAGGGGGTCGTGCGGAACCCTTCGGCGTTGGCGATCACCGTGGGCTTGCCGCCCTCCATCACGGCGACGCAGCTGTTCGTTGTGCCGAGGTCAATACCGACGACCTTTCCCATGGGTTACCAACTCCTGGAGTGGAGAAATGCGAACTGAGAGCATCTTCAGCAAGGCCCCTCCCCTGAGGCGAGGCGTGGTTCCCGAACCGCAGCCAGGGCGGTGAAGGCAAGAAAGCCAGTGCCCACCTAGGTTTCCAGGGGCTGAACCAGGGCCGGGCCCAGACCTGGCGGAGTTCAAAAAACGGCCGCAGGCTCCGAACCCGGGGCCCTTTGTTGCCGTTCACGCCCCTGATCACGCCTCCGACGCCTGCCCATCCCTCCACCTGCCCTGCCTGATCCGCCATGCCTGCCGAACCGCAGCCAACCCTTGCCACTGCAGCCGCCGCCAGACGCGGACCCGGCGGGTCCGCCGCCCTGCTGGGGGTGCTGGGGGATCCGGTGCACCACTCCCTGTCACCGGCGATCCACAACGCCGCCCTGGCGGAACTCGGCATCGACTGGATTTATCTGGCCCTGCCGGTGACCGCCGCGGATCTGGCATCGGTGGTGCCCGCCCTGGAGGCCCTGGACTGCCGCGGCCTCAACGTGACCATTCCCCACAAGCGCGCCGTGGCCGCCCTGGTGGCCGAGCTGAGTCCGCTAGCGCAGCGACTGGGAGCGGTGAACACTCTGGTGCGGCGGCCCGAGGGTGGCTGGCTGGGCACCAACACCGATGTCGAAGGCTTTCTGGCACCGCTCCGCGACGGTGATTGGCAGGGGCAGCGAGCGGTGGTGCTGGGCTGTGGTGGCAGCGCCCTCGCCGTGTTGGCCGGCCTGGAGCAGCTGGGCTTTGGCTCGATCACCGTGGCGGGCCGCAACACCACCGCCCTGGCGGCCCTGCAAGAGGGCTGCCGGAGCTGGCTCCCTGCCCTGGAGCCCCTCGCCTGGACCACGGCGGACGAGGCGCTTCTTCTGCAGGCCCTGGCCCAGGCCGACCTGGTGGTGAACTGCACGCCGGTGGGCATGGCCTCCAGCAGCGACCCCATGGCAGCGAGCCGATCACCGCTCAGCGCCGCGGCCCTGGATCGGCTGCGACCGAGCTGCGGCGTCTACGACCTGATCTACACGCCGCGGCCCACGGCACTGCTGCAGGGGGCGTCGGCGCGGGGGTGCCGCACCTGGGATGGCCTGGAGATGCTTGTGGCCCAGGGGGCGGCCGCCCTGCGCCTCTGGAGCGGCCGCGACACCGTGCCCGTGGCGGCGATGCGCCAGGCCGCGCTGGAGCGTTTGGAAGCCTCCTAGCTTGGAAGCCAAATTGCGCTGCCATTCAGCCACGCTGCCCATGCAGGAAACCCCCCTTTGGCAACGGCTCCTGGGGGCCCTGGCCTATCTCCTCCCCTGGAGCGACGCCATCCCCTTCGGCCAGGCCCTCTTCGGCCCGTTGCCCTGGCTGCGCTGGCTGGCTGTTCCGGCCCTGCCGGTGCTGCAGCTGCAGGAGAACATCCCCCTCGGCGGCCTGGTGCTCTTCCTGGTGCTCTTTCTGGCGGTGGTGCGGAACCCCCAGGTGCCCTACCCGATCCGCTTCAACGTGCTCCAGGCGATCCTGATCGACATCGTGCTGGTGCTGCTCAGCCTGGCCTTCAACACCCTGCTGGGGCCCCTGGGGGGCAGCTTCCTGGTGCACACCCTGCAGAACACGGTGTTCCTGGGGGCCCTGCTGCTGGTGCTGTTCGCCGTGATCCAGAACCTGCGGGGCAAGGAGGCCGAAATCCCCACGGTGTCGGAGGCGGTGCGCATGCAGCTGTTCTGAAACCGCCGGCCCCCACTTGGCCCCCCGGCCATACCCACGGGATCAGATCTAGAGGGAGGGCGCTGCGATAGGTTGTGAAGTCCGTCGCTGGCGGGCACGAAGCCCGGCAGCCCCTGCGGTTCCCCCAGGCCAACCCTGGCGACTCCCCCTTTCAGGCGACCATGACGCAGCCCTATTACGAAACGATGTACATCCTTCGTCCGGATATTCCGGAGGAAGAGGTGGAAAGCCATGTCACCAAATACCGGGATTTGGTGATTGAATCTGGTGGCGAGGTGCTCGACAATCAGATGCGCGGCAAGCGCCGTCTGGCCTACACGATCGCCAAGCACCGCGAGGGGATCTACGTGCAGCTCAACCACAATGGCGATGGCCAGCAGGTGGCCCCACTGGAGCGGGCCATGCGGCTTTCGGAGGACGTGATCCGCTATCTGACGGTGAAGCAAGACGGCCCGATGCCGGCGCCCCGTTCCGTGCCGACCGGCAGCAGCGAAACCGTGGTCGCTCCAACAGAGCCGGCCCTCAGCGCCGCCGAGTAAACCCCCCCCTACGGGACCCGCAAGGAACGCACCCCCAAGAGCCGCTGATCCGATTTCAACCTCGGATCGGCGGCTTTCTCGCTGCAAAGGTCAACTCACCTAAAGTTTCGGGCTAATGGCCGGTGGCCCCTGCCGAGGTGTCTCCAGTGACGATGAACCCCAGCAACCGCAAAACCCCAGGAGGCATGGGCCAACCGCTCCGGATCCCTCCCCCACCGCCCCGTTCCCTGGGACACCCGCTCCACTTGGTTGCCATGGCGGACAGTGCACCCGCGGCCGCAACCGGTGGTGGTGGAGATCCCCAGCGTCCCGCCGTGGTCACCGGCAAGGCTCCCTCGACCGCGAGCCCCGAGCCAACCCTGGCCTCAGCCAACCGCCGGCTGGAACGCGAACTGGCGGACATTCAGGAGGAGGTGGCGTCCCTGCAGGAGATGCTCCAGGAACTCCCCACCATTTTCGAGCGGAAATTCCAGGGTCGGCTGCAGCAGGTGCTGGATCACCAGCACAGCCTCGAGGGGGAGAACCGAGCCCTGCGCAAGCGTCTGGTGGCGATCGCCCCGGGATCCGAGAACGACCCGCTGCCCCTGCGTCCTCGGGGCCTGCTGCCTGCGGCCATCCGCACCACCCTGAAGCGGCGTGCGGAAGCCGGAGATCGCAGCGGCGACCTCAGCGGTGCCGAGCCGACCAGAGCCGAGTCGGCAGACCCCAGACGTAAATAAAGCCCTCGGCGGCCCGGTGGTCGAAACGGTCGTCGCTGCCGTAGGTCGCCATGTCGCTTACATAGAGGCTGTCGGAGGCGCTGCTGCGGCCCACCACGGTGGCATTGCCCTTGTGGAGCTTGACGCGCACGCTGCCATTCACGCTGGCCTGGGTGCGATCGATGAAGGCATCGAGGGCCTGCTTGAGGGGCCCGAACCAGAGTCCTTGGTAGACCAGATCGGCCCAGCTGGCCTCGATCTGCCGCTTGTAGCGCTGCACGTCGGCGGCGAGGGTGAGCGACTCGAGATCCTGGTGGGCGCGGATGAGCAGCAGCAGGCCCGGCGTTTCGTAGATCTCGCGGCTCTTGATCCCCACGACCCGGTTCTCGATCACATCGAGCCGGCCGAAACCATGGCTGCCGGCCAGCTCATTGGCGCGCCGCACCAGGCTCACCGGATCGAGCCGCTGGCCATCGATGGCCACGGGATTGCCGGCTTCGAAGTGGATCTCGACGATCTGGGGCTCGGCCGGGGCCGCGTCCACCGAGGTGGTCATCGCATAGACCTCCTCGGGAGGCTCCACATTGGGATCCTCCAGGATTCCAGCCTCGATGCTGCGGCCCAGCAGGTTCAGGTCGATCGAATAGGGCGACTTCTTGGTGACGGGCACCGGAATACCGCAGCGCTCGCCGTAGGCGATCGTTTCCTCCCGGCTCATGCCCCATTCCCGGGCCGGGGCCAGCACCTTGAGTTCGGGAGCCAGGGCGCCAATGGCCACATCGAAGCGAACCTGGTCGTTGCCCTTGCCGGTGCAGCCGTGGGCCACGGCATCAGCTCCCACCTCGCGGGCCACCTCCACCAAGCGACGGGCAATCAGGGGCCTAGCCAGGGCGGTGGAGAGGGGGTAACGGCCCTCATAGAGAGCGTTGGCGCGGATCGCGGGAAAGGCGAACTCAGTGATGAACGGTTCGATCAGGTCACCCACGATCGACTGGCTGGCACCGGCATCGAGGGCCTTGCGACGGATCGGCTCAAGCTCATCCCCCTGGCCGAGGTCGGCGGCAAAGGTGATCACCTCGTCCACACCCCACTCCTTCAGGAGGTAGGGGATGCAGACACTGGTGTCGACACCGCCGGAATAGGCAAGCACCACCTTCTTGGCCCGTGGCGCGCCGCCCTGTGCCGTCGCCGTCATCGCTGCTGCTCCTGTGTTGGTGCCTCCGATTGTCCCCCCTGACCGGCAGGGGGCAGGGACCAGCCCCCCAGCAGCCACAGAGCCATGGCGAGGGGGGGAAGCAGCAGCAGGGTCCAGATGGGCCCGGAGACCAGTGTCAGGGGATCGGGCCAGCGCTGCCCTGCGCCCACCAGGGCAGCGCTGAGTCCAAGGGCCAGGAACCAGAGCAGACCAATCTGCTGGATCTTGCTTGAGGGGTGGGGCATGGCACCTGGGAGGCAGGAAGGTAGATTGGATGGTCACCCCATGATGGGATCAGCCCAGGCCGATTCAGCCTCGCCGCACTAGCTCGCTCCAGCGGCGGGCCGTCATCATCGGCGCCTCAGCCTGCCGACTCACCCGACCCGGGCCTGCGGACCTCCGGAACGACGGCAGGAATGGCGATCCGAACGGGCACGACCCCCAAGCTGGCGCACCACCACCCCGGATCCAGGCGGAGCCTGCGATCCCTCGACCAACCGCTCCCCCACCCAAGCCCCCCGGCATGAGCATCCTCGACACGATCAATCCCTCCCTCACCCGCTACCGGCGCGACGAGCCCGCGCCGGTGCTGCCCCTGCGGGATGAACCCGACCTGCTCAGCCTGCTGGAGGCCAGCGGTCGACTGGTGGCCGACGAGGAGACCGCCGGCACCGACGTGAGCACGGTGGAAGAGGAGGAGCTCTCGGCGCTGATGGGCGAGAAGGAGGACTACAACCAGCCCGACGAACAGTCCGAGGAAGACTGGGAAGACTGAGCCAGTACCCGCCCCATGTTCCTCAACGACGGCAGGATCTCCGCCTCACTGCTTGCGCTACTGGCGCTACTGGCATGCCTGGCCAGTGATGGCCTGGTGGCCAACTCAGCCCTCACGCTGCCCCTCGTCGTGGCGGCCCTGGTGAGCGCGGCAGTGGCCCGCTGGGGTGTGCCGAAGCTGCGCCAGCTCAAGCTGGGGCAGGTGATCCGCGAGGAAGGTCCCCAGGGACATCACAGCAAGGCGGGCACCCCCACCATGGGCGGTCTGCTGGTGGTGCCCGTTGGGGTTCTGGTGGGGGGCCTCACCAGCCCCGGTGATCCCCGCCTGGTGGCCGTTGCGGCCGTCACCCTGGCGTATCTGGCCATCGGCGCCTTCGACGACTGGCGCAGCCTCACCAAGCGCACCAACACGGGCCTGACGCCCCGCGGCAAGCTGCTGCTGCAGGCCGGAGCGGCCCTGCTGTTCCTGCTCTGGGCAGGCCTGGGCGGCTGGATGGGGGGTGGTGATCCCACCGCCATCTCCCTGCCGTTCGGCTGGCTGCTGCCGGTGGGTTTGCTGATCTGGCCCCTGGGCCTCTTCGTGTTCTTGGCCGAGAGCAACGCCACCAACCTCACCGATGGCCTCGATGGCCTGGCGGGCGGCTGCGGGGCCGTGGTGTTCACCGGGATGGCGCTGCAACTGATGCTGCGGGGCAACGGCGGTGACCCCTCCCTGGCGGCCTTCTGCGCGGCGATGGCCGGCTGCTGGCTGGGCTTTCTGAGTCAGAACCGCCACCCGGCCCGGGTGTTCATGGGTGACACAGGATCCCTGGCCATGGGGGCATCCCTCACCGCCGTGGCCCTGCTGAGCGACAGCCTCTGGCCGCTTCTGCTCATGGGCGGGGTGTTTCTGGCTGAATCGCTGTCGGTGATCCTGCAGGTGTGGGTGTACAAGGCCACCAAGGACGACAGCGGCAAGGGGCGGCGCCTGTTCCGCATGGCGCCGCTGCATCACCATTTTGAACTGGGTGGCACTCCCGAACAGGGCGTGGTGCTGGGGCTGTGGGGAGCCAGCTTGGTGCTGGTGGCGCTGGGGCTGGTGCTGAGACCCTGAAGGGGGAAGGCGACCCCGCCGGCTAGAGCCCGATGCAGGCTGTGACGACAACACCAAAGCCATTGACCTGGAACGGCTAGTAGGCAAAATCCAGGCCCTGCTGTAGGCCTGATGACCCACGCGGGTGGAGCCGATCACCCTGCCTAAACTTCAGGTTGCCGCACCACGGGAACAGAGGATGGCCTACTTCACCTGGAAGGAAACGGGCCTCACGGCCGACTGCGCCAGCCTCGATGCCATGGCGGCCCGCTTTGAGGAAGCCGCTGCCCTGATGCGTCGCATGGCCGCAGAGGGCTTCTGGTTGGAGCGGGAGGCGGATGGACCCCACATCAACCACACCGATCCGGCCGTGTTCGAGGCCTACGGCTTCGTGAGCGAGGAATCTCCGGAACGGCAGCTCACCCTGCTCAACACGCCGGACTGAGGAGGGCACGGCCCTGGAGATTCCCGCAGCGGGGATCAGCGGCGGCGCAAATAGCCCAAAATCCACACCACCACAAAGGCCAGGGACGACAGGCCCAGATACACCAGGGTCCAGGTCTGCAAATCCCCCATCGAAAGGCCGAAGGGGAGGGCTTCGGAGGCCTCGCCCGCTGTGCTCAATCCCAGGGGCAGCAAGGCCATCGCACCCATCCTTGAGGCTTCCCCAAGCGTTTGCCCATCAGGTTAGGCGAGCAGCCGACGCCACCACGCGGCAGGATCAGGGGGGTTTTGGGCGTCGATCCGTGGTACTTCCATCGCAGGAACCACCGCTGCAACCAACCAGTTTGAGTGCGGGACCCGGAACGGCGCTCCTGCCCCGCACCCTGATGCTGCTGGGCAGCGGGGAGCTGGGTAAGGAGGTGGCCATCGCCGCCCAGCGGCTCGGTTGCCGGGTGATCGCAGTGGATCGTTACGCCGATGCCCCCGCCATGCAGGTGGCCCACGTGGCCGAGGTGGTGGCCATGGCCGACCCTGAGGCCCTCAAGGCGGTGGTACGCCGCCACCGGCCAGATTTTGTGATCCCCGAGATCGAGGCCCTGGCCGTGGATGCCCTGGCGGAACTGGAGGCCGAGGGCATCACCGTCATTCCCACGGCCCGCGCCACCGCGGTGACGATGAACCGCGACCGGATCCGGGATCGGGCCGCCGGTCCCCTGGGCCTGCGTACCGCCCGCTTCGCCTACGCGGAGAGCGCCACCGAACTGGCCGCCGCCGCCGCGCCCCTGGGCTGGCCCGTGGTGGTGAAACCGGTGATGAGCTCCTCGGGCAAGGGCCAGAGCGTGGTGGAGGGGCCGGAGCACATCGCCGCAGCCTGGGAGGCAGCCCTGGCAGGGGCACGGGGCAGCGGGGCGCGGGTAATCGTGGAGGAATTCCTGCGCTTCGAGCTGGAGATCACCCTGCTCACGGTGAAGCAGTGGAACGGACCCACCCTCTTCTGCCCCCCGATCGGCCACATCCAGGAGCGGGGC
>Ga0209597_1000471_pt1 | contig 26712 bp, 24 predicted proteins | sample M_140625_MF_Meta_FD_187316 | JGI IMG/M metagenome (GOLD analysis project Ga0209597, IMG submission 187316) | Freshwater microbial communities from Lake Montjoie, Canada to study carbon cycling - M_140625_MF_MetaG (SPAdes) (version 2) | ecosystem: Environmental > Aquatic > Freshwater > Lake... | reverse complement strand
GCGGGACGTCGTCTTGGCGTTCACGCAAGGGCGGCAACCGCAAGGGAACGACGGACAAGCGATAATAGAGGTCTTCGCGGAACTTGCCCTCCTTAACCATCTGCTGGAGGTCACGATTCGTGGCGCAAACGAGGCGGAGGTCGAGGGCGATGGGACGATGGGAACCGAGGCGCTCGACGGAGCGGGTCTCCAAAAAGCGCAGGAGCTTTACCTGGGTGGTGGCATCAATCTCCCCAATTTCATCCAGAAAAAGAGTGCCTCCGTCGGCCGATTCGAAGCGTCCCACGCGACGCTCGTTCGCGCCAGTGAAAGCCCCCTTCTCGTGACCAAACAATTCGGACTCAAGCAGGTTGGCGGGGATGGCGGCGCAATGCACCGCCATAAAAGGACCTTTCGAGCGCTGGCTCGCCTGGTGAATCATTTGGGCAAAGAGCTCCTTGCCGGTGCCCGTCTCGCCGAGCAGGAGGATAGTCGCATTGGAAGTAGCGACCGAACGGACCTGTTCGACCGAACGCTGGAGAGCGGCAGAGGAGCCGACAATCTCGCCGAGTGAAAACTTGCGGTCGAGTCGGGTCTTCAGTGTGACGACTTCCTTCTCGATGGTGCGGGCCTTCAGCCCGCGATCGAGGATGAGTTCCACCTGGCGGAGATCCACCGGCTTCTGGAAAAACCAATACGCGCCGAGGCTCATCGCCTTTACGGCCGTATCCACATCCCCGTATGCCGTCATCATGATGCAGACTGGCTGATTGGGCAGCTTAAGGGCGCGCTCAATGACCGCCATGCCGTCGGCTCCCGCCATGCGGAGATCCGTCAGCACGGCGTCCGGCGGCACATCCTGCATGAGGCGCGCCGCTTCCGCGGCGTCCTTCGCGACGAAGGTTTCATAGCGATCCTCCAACGCGGCCCGCAGGCCATCGCGGATGTTCTTCTCGTCGTCGACGATGAGGACCGTGGGTTTCATCGGTTAAGCTTCGGGTGAAGTCTGGTGGTTAGCCGCGCCCCAGGCACGGGCGGCCTTCTCGGCCAAGGCGATGCGCGCGCGGTCGACTTCAGCCAGACGAGCCTTGAGGTTCGCGTTAGAAACGCGAGCGAGGTCGTCCAAGTCGCAGAGATACGTGCCGTCGAGGCCATGGACACCAGCGGAGAAATTACGCGGCACACCGAGGTCGACGAGCAACAGCGGTCGGCCGGAACGACGGCCGGCAATCTCGCGGAGCGCGACGGCGTCAATCAAGGCGCGTTCCACCGTGGCGCAGCCCACGATGACATCGTGCGTGTGGGCCTGACGCAACGCGTCAGCGAGCGTGAGCGAAGCTCCGGAGAATTCTTCGGCCAGCGCGCGGGCGTTCTCGAACGCGCGCGAGGCGACCGAAACCTGGGAGGCGCCGCGAGAGACCAGCGCCTGGACGACTTGACGGCCAACATCGCCCGTGCCGAGCACGAGCACGCGGGCTTCAGCAAGCGAACCGAATACGCGCATCGCCAGTTCGACAGCGATGTTGCCGAGGCTCACCTGGCCTTGGGATATTCCCGTGTTGGTGCGGGCCCACGCTCCCGCCTGGAAGGCACGTTGGAAGACACGGTTAAGCACCGGACCCGTCATACCGCGCGCAAGCGCATCGGCGTAGGCGTCCTTCACCTGCCCAGCGATTTCAACTTCGCCGACCATCTGCGACTCCAGACCAGAGACGACGGAGAAGAGGTGTTCAACGGCCTCCAATCCTGGCACCGGACGGAGATGCTGATCGAGCGCGGCCGCGGGTGCGGCCGTTGCCTTGAGCAAGGCGCTGCGCAGGTGAAGCGCGGCGGCTTCGTCACCGACGGCATACGCTTCGAGGCGATTGCAGGTCGCGAGCAGGACCGCTTCGGCGAGCCCGGCCTCGCGAGCGGCCGCATAGAAGACTTCGGCGCCACCGGCCGGCACCGTAAACGCGGCGCGTTCATCGAGACCAGCGGTGCGGTGTGTAGCGCTCAGCGCCACCAGATTGCGGGCGCGTTCGCTCATCGAGATGCGGGCAGCGAAAGATAAAGGGCAACGATGGCCGGAATCACGACGAGCAAGGAAGACCGCGCGAAGGAGGCGCCCCGGAGGTGCAGACGTCGGCGTTGCACGACGATCCAGAAACAAGCGAGCCAGGTAATCAGCGCCGCGATGAGCTTCGGGGCGGCAACGGCAGCAAGATCACGCTGCCCCCAGTCGGTCGCGCCGATCACCAGAGAAAGTCCGAGCAACCAGACTGCAGCGCCCATCAGTTGCGCGCCGATACGATCGAGCGGAACGAGCGCGGGCAGTAGAGCGTAGATGCCCCCAAACTGATGACGCGCCAAGGCTCGATCCTGGAGGAGATAAGCGGCTGAGTTGAGCGCCTGCGCACCGAGCACGCAGTAGGCAAAAATCGCAGCACCTACATGGATGGCGATGAGCGGCTTACCGATCTTGTCCAAGCCTGGATGTTCGACGACACCGAGAAAAGCGGCCGCCACGAGACACAGCGCCGTCGTACCCGCGATCGCCCAAGTCGGCAGACGGTGATTGAACGTCAGGTCGAGAAAGAGGGCTAAGCCCGATACGCCCCAGGCAATCGAGAGCAGCACTTCCGCCGCACTGGCGATGGGAAGGGAATGCGTGCGCAACCCTTGGTAGGCCAGCATCGTGGTGAGCAGAATCCACCCGCCGCGAAGCAACCAGACGCCTAAGACCTGCAATTTTCCGGAGGTGGCCCTCGGAGCCAGACCATCCAGCACAGCCGCGGCCAAAAAGACCGAGGCACAGCCCAACAAGCAGTCCCGGATCAAGGGATGGGCGGCAAGTTCGGCGGCCAAGGGGAACATAGGGTGAGATAAGGGGAGGTGTGACATTTTGGCAAACCCTCAAGCCGTCCTGTTTTCTTGCGCAGGGGGGCAGGGGGGCTAGGTTGGCTGTTCTTATGGCCCACGATCTCTACGACCTTACCCAGCACCCGCCCCGAAGCCCCCGCGTCCGCCTCGGCGGCTTCGTCATCCTCCCCCGGATGATCGATAAGGCCCGCGCCACCCAGATTGGTAAAAATGGTGATTACAACTACGCCTGCTCCCTGGATCGTAACGTCCTCGACTTTTTAGGCATCGAGGCGGATGCACTTAAGTCGCAGATTGAGAATGGCTTAGGAGACGGAGAAATCTTGGCTTGGCTAATGGCTAACGCCAAGAAACCCCGCTTGGGCCAAGAAATCGCGGCCTTCAGCGCCTTTCACGAACAAAGAGCCCCCAGCGCACCGGCAGGGCGGGCTAAACTGACCGAATACCAGTCCGCCACCCCAGCGGGGGCCAAGCGCGAAGACATCGTCACCTGGTTCGATGTGCTCGACCTCGACGATCACCAGAGCTTCGGCGGCAAGGTTTGAGCCGTGGCCAAGGCCGGACAGCCCCGCCGTGTGCTCCTCGTTTGCATGGGCAATATCTGCCGGTCACCGACGATGGAGGCCGTGCTGCGGGCCAAGGCTATATTGGCAGGCCTCGCCATCGAGTTTGATTCCGCCGGAACTGAAAATTATCATATCGGAGACCCGCCCGATCCGCGATCCATCCAGCATGCTAAGGAACGTGGCTACAACCTTTCGGGACTCCGCGCACGCCAAGTGCATGCCGATGATTTTCAGTCGTTCGACCTCATCCTCGCAGCGGACGCGCTTAACTTACACGAGCTTCGTCGGCGTTGTCCTCCTGAACGTCATTCCCGTCTCCGATTGTTCCTAGATGACGTCGGCTTACCTGATCCCTATTACGGCGAAAGCGACGGTTTTGAAAAAGTGTTAGATTTAGTCGAAAAACAAGCGGTTTTACTGCTATCGCGCTGGTCACAGCCGAACTGAGTGATTGCCGAACTCATGTGAGCGGCGTTGGATGATAGCATCCATGTATCAAGTTAACTTCAGCGACCAAGCGATGCGCGAGCTCGCGAAGCTGCCCACTCTGGGGCAGATGGATGTCGTCGAAGCATTCACCGCGATCACACCGGAGGACCTGCTGACCGGAAGCTCTGAGCTTGGCACCGTTCGTCGCGGCGGACACACCTATCACCGGCTACGAGTCGGTGAATTCCGAATCTACTTCGAAGCGAGCGAAGGCTCTCTGATGGCCAACTACGTTCTTCATAAGCATACTTACGCCGACTTCGCTTTCCGCTCCCATCTTCCCTTTCCGGAAGACGAAGCACGCATCGAGCAAGAAGGCGGCTTCTGGAAATACCTCGACGAATCCCCAAAGTCATAACCGTGACCACTCCCCCCTTAAAACCCCAGTATTCCTCGCCTGAAGAGGCTGCACGAATCTACCTGCTGCCCAACCTCTTTACGGCTGGCAACATGCTCTGCGGTTTTCTTGCCATCAAGAACTGTATCGAGGCACGCTTCACCGAGCTGAACGCCGCCGGACGAGCAGACCACTACAATATGGCGGTATGGTTCATCCTTTTCGCCTGCCTTTGTGACCTATTTGATGGTCGGGTCGCCCGCGCTACCAAGCGCGAATCTCTTTTCGGAGCAGAATTCGACTCGATCGCAGACACTGTTTCGTTCGGCGTGGCCCCCTCACTAATGGCCTGTTTCCTTGTCATTAAGCCTGAGGCCACAGCTAACGTCCAGTTAATCACCTGGCTCCTGGCTTTCATTTATCTCCTATGTGCGGGCGTGCGACTGGCACGTTTCAACGTCCTAACCAACCCACTAGTACCCGGTAATGAAAAACGCGCCGCCGGGGGTGATTTCGTAGGTCTACCGTCACCGGCCGCAGCTGGCATGATCGCTTCTCTGGTCCTTGTTTTATCGAAAATAATGGAAGGTGAAGGCCCCCTCGATGTAGCCGTCCAGGCTTGGTCCTGGAGCCTCCTTCCCCTGATGTTGATCATCTCCTTTCTGATGATCAGCAATGTCCGTTTCCCGAGTTTCAAGAAGCTAGATTGGACTGCCCGGGCCCGTACCCGTGTTTTCATCCTGATCATCATCGGCGGCGCCGTGGTCTTCCGCTACCCCCAGTATTCCTTCCCGGCTATCTTTCTCGGTTATATTAGCTACAGTATCTTCCGTCATATCTTCCTGCTCAAGAAGAGTGAAATGGACCCCGCTCCAGACGATGATGATGAGCCGGTGTCCAAGGTGTGAATAGGAGGTGAAGGATTAGTGCGTCTGACATCGTGTGAACAACCGAGGACTTATTCACCCTTCACGCACAAGAGGTCTAGCCTCCGATAAGACCGCTCACCAGCGGCTTGCGGAACTGTATACGGGATTCCGACACCTACTACTGCTACTGGTAATTATATATGAAGAGTAACTAGCTACAGAGAGTCTGGGTATGTAGGTAATGAGGGGTTGCCTCACCCCCTGCCTGCCCTCAATTCTTCAGTCACCATGAAGTTCAAGGTTAACCGGAATCACTTTTTTAACGGCCTCTCCAGCGTCACCAACGTCGTGGGCAATCGCGCTACGATGCCGATTCTCCAAAACGTGCTCATCGAAGCCGAAGGCGATACCATCACCCTAACCACCACCAACCTTGATCTCGGTATCTGTTGTCGGATTAAAGCTTCAGTATCCTCGCCAGGCCGCATCACCCTACCAGTCAAGAAGCTAGTCCCAATTATCCGCGCCCTTTCGAGCAGCGACACCATTGTAGAACTCACTGGCAAAGACCGCGTTAAAATCACCTCCGGCAGTTCAGTCTTCCAAATTGCCGGTCTGCCAGCCGATCAATTCCCACCCATTTCTAATTTCACCGGACAGCCCACAATTTCCATTAACCAAGACGATCTCGGCGACATGCTGCGTAAAGTCAGCTATGCGCAGTCGTCCGACGAAAATCGTTACATCCTCAACGGCGTTTTCTTTGAATTCGCAGAAGGTAAACTCACCGTCGTCGCTACCGATGGCCGTCGTCTCGCTAAATGTGAACGCAAGATTGCCGGCTCCGACAAAACGCTCGCTCTCATTTTACCTGCTCGCACCATCGTTGAATTGATGCGCCTGCTCAAGGCCGGCGGCGAGGCCCACGTCTCACATAACGAACGCCAAGTCGGCTTCACTATCGACATCCCGAAGAACGAAGAAGGCCTCGTGGACCGCATCCAACTCGTCTCCAAGGTCGTTGAAGGCAACTACCCGAACTACCGCCAAGTCATCCCAAAAGAAGTGGGCTCCAAGGTCCGCCTTGAACGTGAAAAACTTCTCGAGAGCGTCAACCGCGCCGCCCTCATGACCGACGAACGCAACAACACGATTCGCATGACGGTCTCGAAGAAATCTCAGAACCTTGAAATCTCCGCGAAGTCCGAAAGTGGCGACGCACATGAACCCATCGCAGTGAAGTACGACGGTCCGGACGTAAATATTGCGTTCAACCCTCAATACATCACCGACCCGCTCAAGGCCCTATCTGAGGACGAAATTGATTTTGAATTCAAGGACGAGATGTCCCCTGGCGTCATTCGTGGACTCAAGGACGACTTCCTCTGCGTCGTGATGCCTCAGCGCATCTCGTAAACCTCGACCCGGTCAGAGTCCGGGGTCGTCGCAATCTGGAAGCGATTTGATTCGCTCAAGGATTCGGCGGGACGCTTCGATTGACCGGTCGGCGTATTTGGTGCCAGGGTCGTATTCCGACGGTTGCATCGCTTTCCCGAAACGAACGCGGATGCGGGCCGAGCCGAGCGGGAAGTTGGCGCCGCGGGGAAGCATATCGCGGGCACCTCGGATATGAATGGGCACCACTGGGACGCCGGAACGGCAGGCCAGAAGCCCAGCACCCGCCTTTGGGGCGGTAATAACCCCATCCTGACTCCGAGTCCCTTCAGGGAAGATTAAGAGGCCTTCACCGGCCTTCAGGGCGGCCAAGGCAGAACGAATGGCGCCGATGTCAGCTTCCCCTCGGTCGACCGGAATGGAATGGCAGGCTTGGATCACGAAACCGAAGAGCGGATTATCGAAAAGCGTGCGACGTGCGATGAAAGAAATCTCACGCGGCAGACTCGAACCAATCAAGGGTGGATCGAGCATACTCTGGTGATTGGAGGCGAAAAGGCAGGCGCCATCAGGCACGTTTTCCCAGCCTTCAACCTCCAGGGTGGAAAAAACTTCGATGAATGAGCGCGCCCCGTGGTAGACGGCCTTGTAGATCAAGTTCTTCGAATCGAGAATCATCGGGGCAGGGCGGCGACCTTAATGAACTCGCCAATCTCGGACACGACCTCTTCGAGCGACTTATGCGTGTTGTCGAGACGATGAGCCCCGGTCGGGCAGACTAACGGCGCAGTCTTACGGGTGGCGTCGAGATGGTCGCGCTGGGTGACTTGGTCGGACTGGCCTTCAGCGGCGCGTCTCTGCTCTCGCGCTTCGGGATCAGCTTCCAGGAAAATGCGGACCTCGGCATCCGGTAGGACCACGGAACCGATGTCCCGGCCTTCCATGACTACGCCGGCGAAGCCCTGATCGCTGGCGAGTTTCACCTGTGAGCGTTGGTACTCGAGAAGAAAGGTCCGAACGGTAGGGAGGGCGGCAATCTTCGACACGTCTGCGTTGACTTCCGGCGTGCGCAAGTCGGCGTCATCTGGCAGAATGCCATCGAGGGTGAGTGCGGAGCTACGGGCGCCCTCTCGGGCGATGAGGCGAGAGCCGACGCGGAGCTTGCTGAGGGCGACCTTCACGGAGGCCAGGTCGTCAGCGGAGGCGCCAGCCATTAGGAGTGCCCGTGTGAGGCTGCGATAATGCGCTCCGGTGTCGACGTGCAGCAGACCGTGCCGCTGTGCGAGGCGTCGGCTGGTGCTCGATTTGCCTGAGGCGGCGCCGCCATCGACGGAGACGCGGACGAAATTGGTGCGCAGGGCTTCGAGCGCTTGGAAGAAATGAGGGAAGGTCTTGGCGGTACAGGACGGATCTTCGATGGCAATCCATGGACGTCCGTCGCCGAAGAGGTCAAAGCTGCCGAGGACGCCAAAGCTCATCGCCATCCGATGGTCCTCGTAGGTGCGGATGGTGATGGGGCCGTCGGCGGAGACGCGCCGGAGTGCTGCCTTGTTCGGGAAGATAGTCAGGGAAGAGAGACTGTCGTCTGCGCGCAGCTCAGCCGCGGTTGGCGCGACCTTGATTCCAAGGCGTTCGAGTTCTGTGGCCATCGCGAGTACGCGATCGGTCTCCTGCTTGCGTGTGTGGGCGATGCCACTGATTTTGACCGGGCCATCCGCCAGTGTGGCGACGGTCGCAAGGGTGAGGAACGTGTCGGAGAAGGCGTTGAAATTGAATTCTCCGCCGCGGATAGCGGACCAGGATTCGGTGACGAGAGTACCGTTCGCCGGCTTGAGCGTAGCGCCGCAGGCGGCGGCGACCTTGGCGAAAGCGGTGTCTCCCTGAAGCCCGCCGGCGGCGTAACCTTCGATGCGGATGGAAGCGCGGAAACCTGTCACGGCGGGTAAGGCGATGAAATAACTCGCGGCGGTGGCGTCGGGTTCGATCGCACACGATGACTGTGCGATATAGGCCCCGGGAGACGGGCAGAACCAGCTGCCATCGGCGTGTCGTTCGAGCGGGCGGCCGAACTGCGCGCACATGCGGGCGGTCATCTCGACAAACGGTTCGGAGACCGTGGAGCCTTTCATGCTGACCGCCGCTCTGGCGGAGAGGGGTAATACCATCAGCAGGGCGGAGAGGAGCTGTGAAGAGGCCGAGGCGTCGACTTCGAGGCGTCCCAGCTTACCGGTCGTGTGCAGGGTAAAGGGGAACCCGTTGGCGGGTGAGCCATCAGGCTTCAGCGCACGGCAGCCGCCGGCGGTCAGCGCATCGAGCAGGCCACTCATAGGGCGCGCGTGCATGGCTTCATCGCCATCCAGTTCATAGCAGCCACCTGGGGCGAGCGCCAAGAAGGCGGTGAGGAAGCGGGCGGCTGTGCCGGCGTTGCCGACATGAATCTTGGCGCGGGCGTTCGGGATGCGACCGCCGAGGCCAATGATGCGAATCGTGCACGCAGCTTCATCTGTGGAGACCTCGAAGCCGAGCGATTGGAGTGCGGCGATGAGGATACGCGTGTCGCGGCTGAAAAGGGCTCCAGTGAAAAGCGTGACGCCATCGGCGAGCGCGGCCAGAATGAGGGCGCGGTTAGTGATACTCTTTGATCCCGGGACTTGGGCGACGCCCCGTGCGGGCGTCTGGAACGGGCGGATGATGAGGGTCGGGCTCATTCGGACCGGTCGAGGCTCTGACGGGCAATGCGGGCCTCAGCGAGGAGTCGTCGCAGGGTGGGGACATCGCTTGCTTCGATGGCGGTACGAAGTTCTGCGGCGCGACGTTCGACGGCAAGGAGTCCAGCAGCCGTGTGACGGGCATTAGCGAGCATGATGCCCACCCAGAGGCTTTCTTCGCCAGCGGCGACCCGGGTCGAGTCGCGCAGGCCAGCGCCAGCGGCGAAACGTCGAAACCCCGGTTGATCCATCACAGCGAGCATGAGGGCCGAGGCCGCCGCATGGGGGACATGGCTGATGGCGGCGACAATCTCATCGTGTTGGGCGGCATCAGTCTCGTGTAGGACGGAGCCGAGTTCTTGCCAGAAGAGGCGGACAGCGGCTAAGGCCTTTGGATCCTCGGCCCCGGTCGGCGTTAGGAAGCAGACGCGGCCTTCGAAAAGGTTGGCAGAGGCGTGGGAGGCACCAGCTTTTTCGCCGCCGGCCATAGGGTGGGAGCCTATGAAGGGATTGGCGGCGGGGAGAAGCCGGGCGGCGAGGAGGATGGCGGCCTTAACGCTGCCGGCATCGGTCACGATGGCACCAGGGCTAAGGCCCGGGGTGATCGCCAGGAACGTCTCGGCAGCGGTGTCGACCGGTGTCGTCACAATCACTAGGTCAGCACCCCTGACGCAGGAGGCCGCGTCGTCGGAGACTTCAGCGACGCCGAAGCTGCGGAGGGTGGCACGAGACTTTTCGGAGCGCGACCAGCAGGCGAGCGACCCGGCTAAGCCTTTCCGCGCCGCCGCGAGGAGGATTGAGCCGCCGATGAGGCCGGCGCCGACTACGGCGATACGCTTGAATTGAGCCATTTCCAATATTGAAGGTATAACTTTGATGAACCAAAGTGACGAACTATTAAAGCAAACAAACCGCCGTCGGAGAAGCTGGCGCCCCTGATATGACCCAAGGCCCTCAAAACCCTAAGAACGACTTTGTCGCCGCTCCCGACCCGCGAGCCGGGCGGAGCAGGGTTTCATTAAGGCATATATGGCTCCAAGTACGGGTGCCCTTCCTCGTTGTCGTCCTGCTGGCGCTAGGGGTGGCCAGCCTATTGCTCTATACTTCGGATCGTCGGAGCACGCGCCAAGAGGAGTTGATTGTCTCGCCGGAGGGGGCGGAAGCTCTCCGGTTGCGTTCGCTCCAGCTTGAAATAGACTTCGAGAAGATTCGGCAAGAACGCTTCGAATTAAAGGAGGCGGATATCGCCCTACTAGAAGAAGCCCTGCGCCTGCAGGAGGAATACATCTCCGCCCGTCAGTCCGTGGGCACCGATAATGTCCGGCAGCAGTCCCTGCGCCGCCGGCTTCATCTTATCCGAGGCGAGCGGCTCAGGCACGATTCTGATGAGGCCGAAGCCAAGGCGCTTGCCTTGGCCAAGACCGACGAACCAGCTGCCATCCCTTTACTCCGCCAAGCCATCGCTTGGGAGCAGGAGATTGCGAACAAGTGGGAATTCTCAGGACTGGCTGACTCCGGTCGGCTGGCGCGACTGGACACCCGCCTCCGTCGTCTCGAATCCGCCCCGCTCTGGCAGAAGGGGCGCGACGACGAAGCGGAAGCCGAGAAGCTCTTTGCCGCAGGCAAATTCGCTGAGGCGGCAACGAAGTTTAATCAAGCCATCGCTTGCGAGACGGATTTCCTCGCCCGCTACCGTGACGTGCGGAACACCGAGTTTGGACGATCGGAGAAACTCGCCGAACGCCGCGAGACTGCCTTTTCTGGCGAAATTTGGAACGCCATTCTGGTGTACTGCGCCAAGGCCGAAGCTTTCGAAAAGAGAGACGAGTGGCCATCCGCGACCCAGTCGTGGCAGGCCGCCGTCGATGCGTTCGCCAAGTTACTTACGGATTACCCGCAGAGCAGTTTTGCCGACCGGACAAAAGAGGCGGCCATTGCGACGAGGCTTAACTTCGCCCGCTTCCACGATGAGATTGGTGCCTTGCGCGCCCGCCGTGAACAGCTGCGATCCGCTTTGCGTGCCCGTCGCGCTGATGACGCGCTACGGCTGGTCGATGAACTCATCACCGAAGCTCGCCGGATCGGCTCGGCCAATACCGGGGTCTTCCGTCCCGAAGATGAGGAGCGCAAGGAGCTCGAGTATCTTGCAATCAATAGTGCCGTCGTCCGTAGCGTGTTAGGCATCATCAATCAGAATCTTCGTCCGTTGCCGGCATCGTCCGTCCGAATCTACCGGACCGAGATTCCTCAAGGCCTTTATGCTTCTGTCATGGGCTCCAACCCCAGCTCCAGTCGTCGCGAAGCGAATCCAGTCGAGTCTGTGACCTATGCCGAGGCGGAGGCTTTCGCTAATCACTTCGGTTGGATTCTGGGTGCCAAGGTCCGCCTACCTACATCTATTGAATTCTCAGCGGCCGCCGGCGATCTGAGCAAATCTTCCAACCTCGGGCAGGCGTGGACTGCCGAGAATACGGATGGCGTGACGGTGCATCCGGTAGGGACCGCCGCGGCCAACGCCTCGGGAATTCACGATTTGATTGGTAACGTTGAAGAATGGGTGTTGTCCGCCCCCGTCGACACCCGTGCCCTGGTGCTGGGGGGTAGTATCCTGACCCCGCTGGGCAAGGTATTAACTTCTCGGGAGGCCTTCAAGAGGGAGAAAAATCGCACCCTAGGCTTTCGTATCGTCATTGAATAAACGCCGGAGGTCCTGATTATAAAACGACCCCATGCCTTCCCCAGTCCGTCGTTACCAGCGTCCCGCGTTCTTCTTCGCGACCTATGGAGCCTTGGCGGCGCTGTCCATCTGGTTTGCGTATGAGCTTCGCTTCGTCGGGCCTGAAGTGCTCTCTGGCGTCGAGGGTCAGGCTGCCGAGGCCTATCTCTATGTTCAGCGCCCGATGGTGCTGCTCTGGCTGATTCCGCTTAAAGTCCTGCTGCTGGGAGCCTTGGGCCAGTTCCGCGGTGTCTTCTATTATTTCCGCCTCCCCGATGCGCTGCGCATGGGCTTTGCGCTCGCCGCCGCAACGGCTATCGCCGTCGTGCTCCCGCCAATCATTGGTAGTGGCAACCCTGCGCAGGCGTTTAGCCTGCCCCGCGGCGTCACGCTAATAGACTTTAATCTGTCACTGGTCCTCTTCGTCGGCTTCCGGGTCTCGATTCGCGCTTTACGCGAACGCTTCTGGACCAAGGATCAGTCGACCCAAGGCGTCGTCGAGCGGATCGCTATCGTCGGTGCTGGCCAAGCTGGGGCGCAACTCGTCGCGGAGCTCATGAGCCGAAGAGGCCACGGCATCGAGCCCGTCTGTTTCCTGGATGACGACGTCGCCAAGCACTCACTTCAGATTCACGGCGTGCCGGTGATCGGCGCCCCTGAGCGCATGCCCGAGTTAGCGGAGAAATACGGCATCACCGAAATCATCCTCGCCTTACCTGTCTCGGCCGTGCGCCGTATTCGGGAAGTGAGCACTCTCGCCGTAGCCAGCAACTTGCGCGTACTCGTGGTGCCTTCCATGTCCGAGCTGGCCGGCGGCCGCGTACGCGCGAGCGATATCCGCCCTATTTCTGTCGAAGACATCCTCGGCCGTGAGCCCGCCAAGCTCGACGACGACGCCATCGATACGATGATCAAGGGTCGCACTGTACTCATCACGGGCGCTGGCGGCAGCATCGGCTCCGAGCTCTGTCGCCAGGTCGCTGCGCGTTCGCCCACCCGTCTCATCATGCTCGATCAGTGCGAGGTGCTTCTCTACCAAGCAGAACAGGAGCTTATCTCTGCTGGTGTCGGTGCGCTCATTACGCCTATTGTCGGCGATGTCACCGATGTCGACCGCATGCGCGACGTCTTCGGCCGCTTCAAGCCTGAGCTCGTCCTGCACGCCGCCGCGCACAAGCACGTGCCGATGATGGAGTCGCAGCCTTCCGAAGCCCTCAAGAATAATGTCCTCGGCACGGAGGTCGTCGCCCGCCTCGCCGCGGAGCATGGCGCGGCCAAGTTTGTCCTCATTTCCTCTGACAAGGCCGTCAACCCGACCAACGTCATGGGCGCCAGTAAGCGACTCGCGGAACGCGTCGTCCGCACGATGCAGGCTCAGGCCGGCGGCAAGACGAGTTTCTTGGCTGTACGCTTCGGCAACGTCCTCGGATCTTCCGGCTCGGTAATTCCGCTTTTCCGGCGCCAGATTGCCGCGGGCGGCCCCGTCACGGTGACGCACCCGGAGGTGAAGCGTTACTTCATGACCATCCCCGAGGCGGTCGGCCTCGTGTTGCAGAGCGCCACGCTTGGCAACGGCGGAGACATCCTCGTCCTCGAGATGGGCCAGCCCTTGAAGATCATCGACGTGGCCCGTCAGCTCATCGAGCTTAGCGGCTTGCGGCCCGACATCGATATAGAGATTCGTATCATCGGCTTGCGTCCGGGCGAAAAGCTGGTCGAAGAACTTCAACATGAAGGGGAACAGTATCGCCCGACCGAACACCCACGCGTCTTCCGCTTCGTGGCGGACCTCGTCCCGCAGGATGCATCGGGGTCGCTGGTGAGCCGAGTTCGCGCCCTGCTTCCCTTGGAACGACAGGCCTGCAAGCAGGGGATGCGCGACCTAGTGCCGGATTACGTGCCTTTCGTTGAGTAGTTTTTTCGCTTCGGGCTTCACAGGCGGGCAGGGCTACGACACGCTTTGGGCATGGCTCGCGCGCTCTCCTCCGCACCTCTGGTCGGCATCATCATGGGTTCCCAGTCCGACTGGGAGACGATGGTCAACGCCACCGCCACGCTCAAGAAGCTGGGTGTCCCCTTCGAGGCCGAAGTCGTCAGCGCTCACCGCACGCCGCTTAAGCTTAAGGAATACGCCTTGGCCGCCCGTCGCCGGGGGCTAAAGGTCATCATCGCTGGCGCCGGTGGTGCGGCCCATTTGCCTGGCATGGTTGCCGCCATGACCTCGCTGCCCGTCATGGGCGTCCCCGTCCAGTCCAAGTCGCTCGACGGCATCGACTCGCTTCTCTCCATCGTCCAGATGCCGGCTGGCATCCCGGTCCACACTTTTGCTATAGGTCGCGCCGGCGCGATCAACGCCGCGCTCGGCGCCGCTGCGATCCTCGCCTTATCCGATGCTAAGCTCGCCAAGAAACTGGACGCCTATCGTGCCGAGCAGACTAAGGCCGTGCTCGATAATCCGATTCCCGGCCGCAAGGGTAAGAAGCGCTAAGTCATGGAGCGACCCCTGCAGCCCGGCGGCACCATCGGTATACTTGGCGGAGGCCAGCTCGGCCGCATGTCGGCCATCGCCGCGCGACGTCTCGGCTACAAGGTGCGCACGTTCGATCCTTCCGCGGGCGCCTGCGCCGCCGGCATCGCCGATGAGCATATCACCGCCGACTGGAGCGACACCGCCGCGCTGACGCGCTTCGCCCAAGGCTGCGGCCGCATCACACTCGAATTCGAAAATATCCCGCCGGCGACCGTCGATTTCGTTGCGAAGACCGTGCCGAGCCATCCGTCCGCGCACGTCCTGGCGACCTGTCAGAATCGTCGTCGCGAGAAGGAATTCCTCCGTGCCTCCGGCATCCCTTGCGCGAACTTTGCCGTGGTATCGTCGTACGCCGAGCTTCAGGCGGCCGTCAAGACCATCGGATTCCCGTGCGTGCTCAAGACCGCCGATTTCGGTTATGATGGAAAAGGTCAGGTCAAGTTGCCAACAGCCGAGGCGAATCTTGCCGCGGCGTGGGACAAAATAGGCGGCGCCGTCGGCGTCCTGGAGGCTTGGGTACCTTTCCAGATGGAGATCTCGGTGCTCGTCGCCCGCACCGTTGACGGGCGCACTGCCGTCTACGATCCGGCGGAGAACATCCACCGTAACCACATCTTACACCTTTCGATTTCGCCGGCCCGCATCTCCGAAGCCACGGCCGCCGAAGCCCGCGCCTTAGCGCTAAGCATCGCCGAGAAGATCCAGCTCATCGGCCTCCTCGCCGTCGAGATGTTTGTGAAGGACGGCCGTATAGTCGTCAACGAGCTTGCGCCCCGTCCGCATAATAGCGGCCACCAGACCTTTGACGCCAACGAGACCAGCCAGTTCGAACAGCACATCCGTGCCGTCTGCGGACTACCACTTGGAGGCACGAAGCCGCTCGCTCCTTCCGCGATGATCAATCTGCTGGGTGATGTCTGGCGCAATGGCGCGGAGCCTGACTGGACCAAGGTCCTCGCGGATCCTTCCGCCAAACTTCACCTCTACGACAAGGGCAAGGCCGCCCCGGGCCGCAAGATGGGCCACATCACCGTCACCGCGCCGACGATTGAAGAAGCCATCCGCCGCGCCGAAGCCCTGCATGCCGCGCTCTGATTAGTCGAGCAGCTCCGGCTTGCGGCTAAATAGTTCAATCGGGATCTGACCTAAGCCCAGGAAGAGGAGCACGGCTTGGAAGACGGGGATCTTCGCCTTCACGTGGGCGTTTTGAGCGATGTAATTCTTGGCCATCACCTCGCAGATCATGGTGAACGCGAAGAGCACCGAGGCGAAGCAAAGCAGCGCGAAGAGCCAGTTCCAGACCTTGCGGTTCTCGATAAGGCGCCAAGGAAGGAAGAGCAGGCACGCGTAGGCGATGAAGAACCAGCACTCCGCGCGGAGGGCGACCGGGAAGGTGACGATGGCCGGATCCCAGCGGGGCGGGATATAAAGCGGACCGAGGCTGACGCCGCCAATGAGACCATTGACGCCGAGGCCGACGCATAGGAGGCCGAACAGGATCACGATAATGCGTCCGTAGCGGATACGTTGGGCGGTGACGTCGATCATGAGGCGAGTGAAGGCGGAAGGGCGGGCGAAGCAAATACTCAGAGTGGGCGGAAGAGCGCGACATCACTCCATTCACCCATGATCCGCCCGTCGGACTTCATGCCATCTCCCCACGCTTCGTAGCACTTAGCTTCGAAGTGGGCGCGGACGGAGTCCTGTTCCTTGGCGAGGATGCCACTGAGCGCGAGCACGCCGCCGGGGCTGACGGAGTCGACGAGATTGTCGGCGTAGATGCAGAGCACGTCGCTGATGATGTTCGCGAGCACAACGTCGGCGCGATCGGTCAGGCGGAAGCCTTCTTCCAGTCCGGCGTGATGGAAGGCTACCGCCACATCGGCGATACCATTGTCTTCGCGATTCGCGATGCTGACCCGCACCGATTCCGGATCACGATCGAAGCCGGCGATACGGCCGCAGCCAAGTTTGGCGGCGGAAAGGGCGAGGATGCCGGAGCCGCAACCGGCGTCGGTGACGGAAATCTTTGCGGCGGCGTGCGTCTCCAGGAAGTCCATCATACGGATTGCGCAAAGGCGGGTCGTCGGATGGTCGCCGGTCCCAAATGCAAGGCCGGCGTCGAACCAGATCACCGCGGCGTCGGCAGGCACGGAGTACTTCCCGCGCATCCAGGCCGGGACCCAGTGGAGGCGGCCATGATCCCAGGGCTTGAGGTGCTCCTTATAGGCTTCCTTCCAATCCTTGTCGGCCATGATGGCCGCTTCATAGGCCTCGGGAAGTTTCTTGAAGGCTTTGCGCAGGCCAGCCCAAGCCTCGTCGGCCTCGGGCTTGGTGTCGAAATAGCCCATCACGAAATGAGGCCTCCCGGGGCCTTCATGGAAGAGCATCCAGGAAGAGCGGGTCAGTTCACAGAAATGGTCCTCTAACGGCTGGACCATGTCTTCGTGGATGGGGCACTTCAGTTCAATCATCAGGAGAGGGTCTCGCTCAATCGCGCGATGACGGCGGGGAGCAGGGCATGCTCAGCGGCGTGGATCTTATTGGCGAAGGACTCCAGGGTATCCGCCGACTCGCGGGGCACACGGGTCTGGCCGAGGTGGGCACCGCCGTCGATCTCGGCATTGACCCAGTGGACGGTGCAGCCAGCCTCTGGGACGCCCGCGTTCCAGGCTTGGCCGATACCATCGAGTCCCGGGAAGGCCGGCAGGAGGCTGGGGTGCAGGTTGATGATACGGCCGGCAAAAGCGTCGAGGAGGGGCGCCTTGATCACGCGCATGAAGCCGGCGAGGACGACGAGGTCCACCTTTGCGGCCTTGAGGTCGGCCGCCCAGGCCTGCTCGCGCTCGGGGGAGAACTTCGTCTTGAAAGGTCCCGTATCAAGGAAGCGTGCGGGCACGCCATACTTCGGGCCGAGTTCGAGCATCTTGCAGGTCGGGACGTCACACCAGAGGCCGACTACCTTGGCCTTGCCGAGGCGACCTTCGGTTTGGGCGCGGAGGACCGCGTCGGCGTTGGAGCCGCGACCGGAACCGAGGAGGGCGACGCGCATGAAGGAAAGGTGTCGGCGCCTCGCCTCGCCTGCAAACGGATTTTCGAATTCGGACTTTGAACCCTTCGGCAAACCGCCGATGCTGGGCATCACTGCTTCTATGGAACGCCGCGAGTTTCTTCACCTCACCGCCCTAGGTTCTTTGGGCGCTGTTGCCCTCTCCGGCTGTGTCGGCGGTGGCGGCGGTGGCGGCGGCCCCTCCGGGCCCACGCCCGCCACACCGATCGCGCCCACTCCGGCCGCTCCGATTACGGGCAAGGTCATGCTGGGCATCGATGTGCTCGCCGCTGATGGCTTCTCTCAACTCAAGGGGTTGCGTTGCGGCCTAGTGACGCACCGCGCCGGTGTTAACGGCCTCGGCCAGCGGACGGCCGACGTGCTCGCCCGCGCTCCTGGCGTCAAACTGGTCAAGCTCTTCGGCCCAGAACACGGCATCGACGGAGACGCCAAGGCTGAAGTTTTGGTGAAGAACGCCAAGGATGCTCGCACTGGCTTGCCGATCTATTCGCTTTACGGCGCGACGCGTCGTCCGACGGCGGAAATGCTGTCCGGCCTCGACGTCATCGTCATCGACTTCCAGGACATCGGCACCCGCTCCTATACTTATATCAGCTGCATGCGGTATGTGATTGAAGCATGCTTCTCGCTCCCCCGCCCTGTACGCGTGATGGTCCTCGACCGTCCTAATCCGCTCGGCGGCGAGAAGGTCGACGGCCCCTTCCTCGATCGCAAGTGGCGCAGCTACGTGGGGGCCTACGAGACACCTTACGTCCACGGCCTGACCATTGGCGAGATCGCGCGTTGGGCCGTGGCCACGCCGGGCGTGCTTGAGCTCGACGAAGCCACCCGTCGCCGCGGCACACTGGAAGTCGTCTCTTTGCGCGGTTGGCGCCGTTCGATGACCTGGAATCTGACTGGCCTCAATTGGGTGCCGACCTCGCCAATGATCAATAGCTCCAAGGCCGCCCTCGGCTATGCAATGAGTGGCCTCGGCTGCATGGATTCCAGCTTCAGCCACAGCACCGGGACTGGCCAGAATTTCCGTATCCTCACCTATCCTCGCCGGAAAGCTGCGGATCTGATGGCCGCCTTTGGCAATGCCGTGCCAGGCCTTGTGTTGCAGCCGCAGCAAATGGCGGACGGAACACAGGGCGTCTACCTCGCCGTCGGCGATTGGCCAAAACTACGCCCCACCTCGATATCACTGCACATGTTACGTCAGGCCTGCGTCTGGGCGCCGAACCCGTTCGCCAGCCTAAGCACCGGTAAGCGGGAGCTCTTCATCAAGCATCTCGGTAGCGAGGCGTTCTTCGACGAGCTACGCACGCAAGGCGCGCGGATTGACCTTGCCCGCTGGCAGATGCGCTGGGATAGCGACGCGGCGGCCTTCCGTGCGCGCACCGCTCCCTTCCGACTCTACGTTTGATTAGTAAGAGCGACCTTCGCGCTTTTCCCAGTAGTTGATAAAGGCTTGGTTGAGCACGCCGAGACCACCCGGGGTCGGGTAGTCTCCGGTGAAATACCAATCGCCCTGGCTCTTGGGGCAGGCCTTGTGCAGTGATTCGATTTTTTGGAAGACCAGGACGAGTTCACCTTTCCAGCCACTCTTCGAGGGATAGACGAGTTCGGCCGCCTTGGCAGCAATCTCGATTTCAGAGAAGGCCTGGTAGATTCGCTTCACGTGGTTCTGCATTTCCTTCGTCGGCTTCTTCGACTGCGCGATGCAGTCTTCGTAAACTTCGCGGAGCAGGTCCGTCATACCGCGATCCTTGCAGAGCGCGACGGCGGCCTGGAAGGCCAGGAACTTACCCATCTCGGACATGTCGATACCGTAGCAATCAGGGTAGCGGATTTGCGGGGCCGTCGAGGCGATGACGATACGCTTCGGGTTTGGGCGGGCGAGAATGCGCAGGATCGACTGGCGGAGGGTCGTGCCACGGACGATCGAGTCGTCGACGCAGACGAGCGTGTCGCCGTCGCGGACGGTACCGTAAGAGATATCGTAGACGTGCGAAGCCATCTGCATGCGGTTCTTCTCTTGGGAGATGAAGGTGCGTAGCTTGACGTCTTTATGGGCGACTTTTTCGCCGCGCGGCCAGCCGCCGAGCACGAGCTTGTCGATGAGGGCCTCGTCGAGTTTGCCGGCGCGTTGGGCGTCGACGAGCTTATCGCGGACCTGCGAGCGGCGGCGCTTTCGGAGCTCTTCCATCAGGCCGTACCAGGCGATCTCCGCCGTGTTCGGGATGTAGGAGAAGACGGCGTTATCGTGGTCATCGCGAATCTGGGCGAGGACGTCATCGGCGAGGGCGGCGCCGAGGGCCTTCCGTTCGGCGTAGATTTCGGGGTCGTTACCGCGTGAGAAGTAGATGCGTTCGAAGGAGCAGGAGCGGGGCTCGCCGGGGGCATGGAAGGATTCGACCGAATGACGACCGTCGGCCTTTATGATCAGGGCTGAGCCCGGCGGCAGTTCATGCACATCTTCCTGGTTCACGCCGACGATGGTCATCAGTGCGACGCGCTCGGAGGCCACCGCGATGAGGTCTTCGGTGCGGGCGTACCAGCAAGGGCGGATGCCGTTAGGGTCGCGGATGACGAAGCTATCGCCGTTGCCGATGAGTCCGGCGATGGCGTAGCCTCCATCCCAGTTCTTGGTGGCCTTGCGCAAGACATTGCCGATGTCCATGTGCTTCGAAATCTCGGATTGCACCGCGGTGCCTTCGAGCCCCTGGTCCTTGAAGGCCTTGAAGAGGCGGTCATGTTCTTCGTCCAGCCAGAAGCCGATCTCCTCGAGAATCGACTGCGTGTCGGTCGAGTAGATGACGTGCGCGCCGCGCTCCGAGAGCGAGGCGTTGAGCTCGTTGGTGTTCGTCAGGTTAAAGTTGCCGGCGACGAGCAGGTTACGGGTCGGCCAGATGGACTTGCGGGCGTAGGGGTGGCACGAGACCGAGTCGAAGTTACCCGAGGTGCCGTAGCGGAGGTGGCCGAGAAGCAGTTCGCCACCGAAGTCAAAATGTCGCTTAACCGTTTCCGGAAATTCGGGGACGATGACCCCTTCGCGCATCTTATCGGAATAGGTCTTGATTTGGCGGGTGAAGATTTGGGTCAGGCCCTGGGCGCCGATCTCGCGGTCGCGGAAGAGGAAGGCTTCGCCGTTTTCGGGGCCAATCTTGACGCAGCCGATACCCGCGCCGTCTTGGCCGCGGTTGTGCTGCTTCTCCATCAGGAGGAAGAGTTGGTTGAAGCCGTGGAGCGGAGTGCCGTACTTCTCCTGATACCATTTCAGGTCCTTGGTCAGCCGGACAAGGGCAATGCCGCATTCGTGCCTTAAAGAGTCGCTCATCGCAGGCCTCTGAGATTGCCCGCTCGGCGCGCGTCCTGTCCAGCGCTTACTATTAAGAGCGGAGGACTCGGTCGAGCCGGGCGAGGCTTTCACCGATCAATCCGGCCATGTCCGTGTGCTGCCGGAAGGCGGGGTCGCGGTGGTATTCGGCTAGACCGTCGGCCAGTTCCCTCGCTTTTTCGCTGCTGGTGAGGGGGTTGGACCGCATGGCCCCCAAGAGGTCCTTGACCCGGTCGGGTGCGGCGAGGTGCCGGCGGTGGATGAGCGACTGCTCCTCGCGGCGGTACTGGATGGAGGAGGCGGCGTTGATGTGCTTGGCGCAGAGCTGGGCGAAGGGGCGGTTCTCTTTGAAGGAACCGGGGAGGTAGAAACGGATGCGCCCGTCGTAACTTTGCTGGTCGAAGTCCATGGCACGCACGCGGATGGCGGTTGAGTCGAAGTCCGGCGTCACAGCGATAACGAAGTTATAGGCCCGCATGTCGCCGAGGAGGCGCACGAGGCAGCGCTCCTCGAACTTGATGAGCTCCTTGGCAAGTCGCACCGGGTGGTGTCCGTCAGCGGCGAGCCACTTTTCGGCGAAGATATCGCCCGGGATGCCGGTGACGTGCTCCTCAACCAGGGTCTCGCCCCAGGTGAGGTAGAGCATGCGGTTCGGGGAGAGCAGGTGCTCGAGCTCGAGCCCGCACACGCGGGAGGCGTCCCCAACCTTTACGTAGAAGTAATCTTGGTTCTCGTTATAGGCGTTGACGATGCGCACGCGGAACGGCTGCGAGTTGCCAAAAGAGCAGAAGTCGATGCGGTCGACGTAGACGTGGCTGAAGACCTTCATGCCGCCTTCGCCACGGAGCAGGGCGTACGTCTCGAGTAAGCCCTGGGAGAGGTGGCTCATGACTTCGGGCGGATATGCGACGGTCTCCCAGAGCGTGTCCTTGCCGCGTTCGAGCAAGGGCATCGCGGCGGTGAAGTCGCGCAGCTCCGCATAGGTGACCGGCAGGGGAACTTCGCGACCTTCGCGCGAGAGGTAGGCACGGAGATCGGCGCCGATCGGATAGGCCGGCTTGCGGTTCGTCCTCTTGAATTCAGCTTCGGACCCGGCGGCGTCCATCGTCAGTCGAGGTTGGGCCGATCGCGGGTCTCTTCGACAATCATCTGGAGCGGTTGGCCGGGGTGGCATTCGGCGCGGTAAGCCATGAAGCCTCTGCGGTGGTCGTCGTAAACGGGCCAGAGCAAGGTGCGGTCGGTCTCCGGGATAGCGGTGCGGGCTAGTTCTTCGCGGGCGAAGAAGCCAAACTTCCCTTCATCGATGGTTTGCGGAAGGTCCGTCAGCGGCTTGCGGCAATCGAAGAGGAACATCAGCCAGTGCGATTGGCCTTCGTAACCCTTTTCGGAGATCATCCCAAAGAGATGGAGATCGTTGGTCGCGATTTTCGCACCGGTCTCTTCTTCGGTCTCGCGGACGGCACATTCGAAAGGGGATTCTCCCGTGGCCATCTCGAGCTTGCCGCCGATGGGGCTCCAGCAGCCGATGTTGGGAGCCTTGGTACGCTGGATGAGGAGGAGCCGCCCCGCCTCGTCATGCATGAAGACGAGGACGCTGATCTTGAAGGGAAGGGGAGCACCGGCGGACATGGGCACAACCTTGCGGGCAGGCTTCGTTGGCACAACCCCGGAGTGCTCTTTAGACGGACAGGATAGCGTCGATCCGCTTCAGTTCATCGGAAGCGAACGGAGCGGAATGGGCGGCGGCCACGCACTGCTCGAGTTGGGCCACCTTGCTGGCGCCGATGATCGCCGTGGTCACACGCTTGTCGCGGAGAACCCAGGCCAAGGCCATTGAAGCGAGGGGCTGCCCGCGCTCCTCTGCGACCTTGGCGAGTAGGCGGACTTTTTCCATGCGGTCGGCGTCGACTTGCTCGGGGCGGAGGAACCCGTGAATCTTTCCAGCCCGGGCGTCCGCCGGGATTCCTTGGAGGTAACGGTCGGTGAGCATGCCCTGGGCCAAAGGAGAAAAGACCGCGCAGCCGATGCCTTCTTTCTCGACGGTATCGAGGAGGCCAGCTTCCGGGGTGCGCTCAAACATACTGTATTTAGGTTGGTGCATCACGCACGGGGTACCGAGGTCGCGGAGAATGGCGCAGGCCCGGGCGGTGTCGGCCGGGTTATAGTTAGAGACGGCGGCGTAGAGGGCCTTGCCCGAACGGACCGCCTGGGCGAGTGCGCCCATGGTTTCTTCCATCGGGGTATTCGGGTCGCGCCGGTGACTATAGAAGACATCGACGTACGGGAGCCCCATCCGCTTCAGCGACTGGTCTAGGGAGGCGAGCAGGTATTTGCGTGAGCCAAAGTCTCCATGCGGGCCGGGCCACATGGTATAGCCGGCCTTGGTCGAGATGATCAACTCGTCGCGATAGGCGCCGAGGTCTTCGCGTAGGAGGCGGCCAAAGGTTTCCTCGGCCGAGCCTGGGACCGGACCGTAGTTGTTCGCGAGGTCGAAGTGTGTGACGCCGAGATCAAAGGCCCGAAGCGCGATTGAACGAGCGTTGGCGTAGTTGTCGACGCTCCCGAAGTTGTGCCAGAGCCCCAGCGAGACCTTTGGGAGGTGTAACCCCGACTTGCCGCACCGCGCCTGGAACGACGGATGGGAGTAGCGAGCGGGGTCAGCTGGGTGCATGGATATAATCAAGCGGGCATGCGTCTTTTTAGCCAGCGGCAAAACAATAGGAACCTACCGAATTTCGGCACGCGTGGCGAAAATGTGACACCTTTTCCGCCTTGCCGACGCGTAAGAACACTTTGGCACGACCGATGCTCAATGGGTGTCGCACCTAAGCACCTAACCAAACCTAACACTACCATGAAGACCCACACCAAACTCGCAGTAGCCTTCCTCGCCGCTGCTTCCTCGATCGCCGTGCAGGCCGCCGACGCTCCGGCCGCCTTCACCACCTCGGGCAACCTCGCCTTCACCAGCGACTACGTCTTCCGCGGTATCACGCAGAATGGCGGCAAGACTGCCCTCCAGGGCGGCTTCGACGTCGCGCACACCTCCGGCCTCGCCGCCGGCGTCTGGGCTTCGAACGTCAACTGGACTAACACCACCCTCGAAGTTGATCTCTACGCCAACTATGGCTTCAGCCTAAGCAAGGACTTCTCCGCCTCCGTCGGCTACATCGCCTACGTCTACGAGGGTAATTCCTCCCTTAATACGGGTGAAATCAACGCCTCCGTTTCGGCCTACGGTCTCACCGCGAAGCTCTCCCACGCCGTCACGGATTACTTCGGCATCGCTGGCAGCGGCACCCAGTATTACGAGCTGAACTACGCTTACGAAGTCGCCGCCGTTAAGGGCCTCAGCTTGGCGCTCCACTACGGCGTAACCGACGGCAAGAAAGCCTCCAAGAACGACGAAGATTACGCGATCGGGCTTTCCTACCCAGTCGCAAGCTTCACCGGCACCGTGTCCTACTCGAACGGCAGCGGCACCTTCGCTGGCACCTACGAAGGTATCACGGCAGTCACGCTTAAGAAGACCTTCTAAGGCCTGAACTAAAATCATAGCACCAAGGGCGCCCCGGGAGTAGGGGCGCCCTTTTCATGTCCAGCCATTATGGTCGCTGGCTTGCGCTGGCCGCCCGTCGCGACAAGTTAGCCAGCGGATGCCCGAACTTGCTGAAGTCGAATATTTCCGTCGTCGCTGGCAACCTGGCGTCGGGCGGAAGGTAGCGAAGGTTTTCCTGAATCCGAAAGCTCGCATCGGCCGCAGCGTCGATGCGAAGCTGATGACCAAGGCGCTGACGGGTGCGAAACTGATTGAGTCATTCGCGGCGGCCAAGCAGATGGCCTTCTGCTTTTCGGGTAATGTCTGGATCGGCGTGCACCTCGGGATGACGGGTCGCATGGAAGCCGGCGATGCCGATCGCGAGCCGACGCCTTACGATCATTTTAAACTAATGATGACCGGCGGCAAGGAGCTCGCGTTCGTCGACCCTCGGCAGTTTGGGCTCATTCAGTTTTGGCAAGGCGTGGGCGTTCCGCCATGGTGGGAGAAAATCCCGCCGGCGATCCTTTCGCCAGAATTCACCGTCGGGATCGTCGAGGTCTTCCTGCGTCGCCGCGCGCGCACGGCAATCAAGCCGGTGCTGCTCATGCAGGAACGATTCCCGGGCATCGGTAACTGGATGGCGGACGAAGTCCTTTGGCGCGCGGGCTTTCATCCGCAGGCTAAGTCGGGCTCGTTCGGGCCGAAGTCGGTGCGCAAACTGCACGCGACGCTCCGTGAAGTCTGCGCCGAGGCGATGGAAGTCATCGGCAAGGATTGGTCCGACCCGCCCGATAGTTGGCTCTTCAACCATCGCTGGAAAGACGGCGGCCGTTGCCCACGTTCGAAGAAGCCGCTGGTTCGCGAAGAAGTCGGCGGTCGCACCACGTGCTGGTCGCCCGAGCGCCAGGTGCTCGGCGCCGAACGCCGTTGACCTTCCGCGCGTCCGCGCGAATTTGAACCCATGCGCGTCACCGGCGGCATCGCCCGAGGTATCCAGCTCCGCGTCCCCACGCAGGGCGGCGTACGCCCGGCCACGGATTATATCCGCGAGGCGGTCTTCAATTCGCTGGCCGCATTCGTGCCTGGTACCGCCGTCCTGGATCTCTTCGCTGGCACCGGCGCTTACGGACTCGAATCACTCAGCCGCGGCGCCCTGCGCGCGACGTGTGTGGACGAGCGTATCGGCGCTGACCTCACGGCGAACGCCGCCGCGGTCGCGAAGTCGATGGGCCTCGCCGAACTTCCTTGCACCAAGATCACGGGCGACGCGACCAAGCCCGGCGTGGCCGAAGGCCGCTTCGACCTAATCTTCGCCGATCCGCCCTGGGAGCTGTGGCAGACGAAGGGCGCGGAGATCGCCGCGACGGCGGTAAGCTATGCCGAAGAAGGCGCCCACGTGCGCGTGATCCTCGAAGCCCCCGGCGGTTACGAAGTTCCAGTCCCCGAAGGCTGGAAGCTGCGCAAGGTCATCGGCAAGGGCAAAGGCCAGCCCGCCGCGTCAGTGCTCGTCCGCAAGGCCGCGGAGTGATCAGCCGCCGAGCGACTGGTGTTTTTCCCAGACGCGCAGCTGCGCGAGCATGAGCGCCCCGCCGACGAGAGCGGCGGCTTCGACGCGCAGGATGCGATCACCAAGGTGCGCGAAAGCGAAACCAGCGTTCCGTAACGCCGCCCGTTCTTCGTCGGCGAAGCCGCGCTCGGGCCCGATCGCGAGCACGGCGGCTTTCGCCGGAGAGGAAACTTCCGGAGCGCCCGTCGCTTCATAGGGATCGAGCGCGAGCTTCCATGCGTTTGCGTCGAGCCCGACGATTGCTTCAGCGAGCGAAGCGACGCGCGTTACCTCAGGCACGAGCGTCGAGCAGGCTTGCTCGGTTCCTTTGAGGACGTGCTCGCGCCACTCGCCGTCTTTCCAGAGCGAGCTGGTGAGGTAACCTGGATCACCTTTCGCGGATTCGAAGAAGACGATCCGGGCGGCGCCGAGGCTCGCGAGATCGTGCAGGACTTTCTTCGCGGTCTGCGGACGTGGTAGCCCGACGAGCACAGTGAGAGGCAGACGCGCTTGCGGAGATTTTTCCCAGGCGACTGCGAAGGTCAGCTGCGGTGCGAGCGTCGTGATGGTGGCGATACCTCGCAGGCCGTTCTCGACGCCGACGTGGAACGTCCCGCCGACCGCGAGTCCGACCGTCTCGCGCAGGTGTCGGGTTCGGGCGTCATCGGGCGGGAGCCCGGACTTGGCTTCGTCGGCGGTTATGAGCACCAGATTCACTGCGCCTAAAGTGGGAGGCCGGACTGGGCTGGCGAGAGGGAAGGGTGCTAACGCTTGCAGGGCGG
>Ga0209597_1000462_pt1 | contig 27030 bp, 23 predicted proteins | sample M_140625_MF_Meta_FD_187316 | JGI IMG/M metagenome (GOLD analysis project Ga0209597, IMG submission 187316) | Freshwater microbial communities from Lake Montjoie, Canada to study carbon cycling - M_140625_MF_MetaG (SPAdes) (version 2) | ecosystem: Environmental > Aquatic > Freshwater > Lake... | reverse complement strand
GCGGAATCGATTCCATGGAAGCACCGCCTCTTTCACGGATACACCCTTTGCAACACCATCACCAGATTTGGGCAAGATACCCTCGCTGCGAAGTTCTGCTATGGATGTTCCTAGTGAGATACGAGCCGCGGCTTTAGCTAGTGCAACACCTGTCGCCTTGCTAACAAATGGCACAGTACGTGATGCACGTGGGTTAGCCTCTAACACATAAAGGATATCTCCTGCGATTGCAAATTGAATATTTATCAGACCAAGAACTCCAACACCCTTAGCAATCTTTGTCGTAGCTAATTTAATCTCTGCCAATTGTGCCGAAGAGATCGTCATGGATGGAAGCACACAGGCGCTGTCACCACTATGAATTCCAGCCTCTTCAATGTGCTCCATGGTTCCACCTAAGAAGAGCTCGCTACCATCGAAGAGTGCATCTACATCTATTTCGATAGCACTATCTAAGAATCGATCGACCAAAACTGGATGATCAGGTGTTATATCGGTAGCCCGTGAGATAAAGCCGGCAAGGGCATTGTCGTCGTAGACAATCTCCATCCCTCTTCCACCCAAAACAAAGGATGGTCGAACGAGTACGGGATAACCAATGCGGGTAGCGATCGTTATCGCTTCTAACTGTGAGGATGCCATACCAAACTCCGGAGCATTGAGCCCTTGATCTACCAATATCTGACCGAATGCGCCACGCTCTTCAGCTAAATTAATCGCTTCGGGACTGGTACCCAAAATAGTGACACCATTCGCCTTTAAACCGGCTGCAAGTCCTAATGGGGTCTGACCACCGAGCTGGGTGATTACTCCCAAAACTGGTCCCGCTTGTGTTTCAGCATGAATTACTTCTAGTACATCTTCAAGAGTGAGTGGCTCAAAATATAAACGGTTACTGGTGTCATAGTCGGTTGAAACAGTTTCAGGGTTGCAGTTAATCATTATCGTTTCATAACCTGCTGCACGCAGTGCAAAGGATGCGTGAACACAGGAATAGTCGAACTCAATACCTTGACCGATACGGTTAGGACCACTACCAAGGATAATTACAGCTGGAGTTGTTCGTGGGCGAACTTCACTCTCCTCCTCATAACTTGAATAGTGATACGGAGTGAAAGCTTCAAACTCGGCGGCACATGTATCGACAGTTTTATACACCGGGCGAATATTTAAGTGATGCCGAATTCGCCGAACTTCATCCTCAGGAATTCCGCGCAGTGATGCTATCTGCGAGTCTGAAAAACCTGCACCTTTAGCATCTTTTAAAAGCTCCATGCTGAGTTCACCTGGCTGAGCGATTGTTGCTGCTTGCTCGTTAATCAACTGGATCTGTCGCAAATACCATGGATCGATTTTGCAGGCCGCAAAGATCTCGTCAATAGTTGCACCGGCCCAGAGAGCACGTTGCACCTGCTGCAAGCGATACTCAGTTGGCACCGCTAGGGCCGATAAAAGCTCCTGTAGCTCATCGCCCTTTAATAGAGGCCATGTAAATATCGCCTCTTTACGCTCTAGAGATCGCAGCGCCTTCATCAACGCCTCCGAAAACGAACGGCCAATAGCCATCGCCTCTCCAACACTCTTCATAGTCGTGGTGAGACGCGGATCAGCATCGGCAAATTTCTCAAAGGCAAATCGTGGCACCTTTACAACTACATAATCCAAGGTCGGCTCGAAAGAGGCTGGTGTTACCTTTGTAATATCGTTTTGAATCTCATCGAGGGTGTAGCCAATCGCTAGCTTCGTGGCAATTTTAGCAATTGGAAATCCAGTTGCCTTTGATGCCAAGGCACTCGAGCGAGAAACACGTGGATTCATCTCAATCACGATAATTCGACCATTTGCTGGGTTAACGGCAAACTGGATGTTGCATCCCCCTGTATCAACACCAACTTCGCGGATAATATCCAGAGATAAATTACGTAACATCTGATACTCAACATCGGTTAAAGTCATAGCCGGCGCTACGGTTATCGAATCTCCGGTGTGAACTCCCATTGGATCTATGTTTTCAATACTGCAAACAATCACAACATTGTCTTTGCGATCGCGCATAACTTCGAGCTCGTACTCCTTCCAGCCGATAATCGACTCTTCCAGGAGAACTTCCGATGTCGGACTGTGTCGTAGTCCGGCGCCAGCAATCTGATCGAGCTGCTTGGCATCAAATGCAATACCAGAACCCAAGCCACCCATTGTGAATGAGGGACGGATAACTACTGGAAAACCTAGTTTCTTTACTCCTTCAAGAACATCATCCATAGTGTGACAAATAACGGATTTAGCAGATTCACCGCCAACCTTTGCGACGATCTCACGAAATAACTCACGATTTTCGCCACGATTGATGGCATCCACATCGGCGCCGATTAAACGCACCCCGTGCTTTGCCAAAATTCCCTTATGAAATAGATCGATAGCGGCATTGAGCGCAGTCTGGCCGCCAAGAGTTGCTAAAACTGCATCGGGTTTTTCATGGGCGATAATCTTTTCAATTGCATCAGATGTAATAGGTTCGATATAGGTAGCATCGGCAAACTCCGGATCGGTCATAATCGTTGCAGGGTTGGAGTTAACTAAAACTACGCGGATTCCCTCTTCGCGCAAAACACGACAGGCTTGGGTGCCCGAGTAATCGAATTCGCATGCCTGACCGATAACAATCGGTCCACTACCAATAACGAGAACTGATTTTATCAGGGCATCTAATGGCATTAGACAGCGACCTTCTTGCTCATCAACTCAACAAATCGATCAAAGAGATATGCAGCATCATGGGGGCCAGCGGCCGCTTCCGGGTGATACTGGACCGAAAAAGCTGGTCGGTCTAGTAACTGCAGTCCCTCGACAACCCCATCATTGAGCGATACATGTGTAACTTCTCCTGTGCCATAAACCGTTGAAAACTGAACATCGGTAGGAGCTTTGAGTGCAAATCCGTGATTATGTGATGTTATCTCCACAGTGCCTGTGTTTTTATCGATTACAGGTTGATTGATCCCGCGATGCCCAAATGTGAGTTTGTAGGTTTCAAATCCTAATGCCCGACCCAATATTTGGTGTCCAAAACATATTCCAAAGATCGGAATCTCCCGTAGCAATATCTCGCGCACTAAATCGATTGTGTTCACCATGGTTGCTGGATCACCGGGGCCGTTAGATATAAATACTCCATCTGGATTAAGCGCTGCAATATCTTCAATAGTTGAGTTAAATGGAAGTACATGAACCTCGACTCCGCGTTGGGCTAGAGCTTTCGGAGTCGCAGCCTTTATTCCCAGATCGAGGGCGGCTACGACGAACTTTCTATCCCCCATGGCTGGAACGATGTATGGCTGTGGCGTTGAAACATCGGCTACCAAAAATGCACCACTCATCGCCTCTACCTTGCGAACTTCTACCACCATTTCTTCACGGGTGAGATCCAAGTCAGAAAAAATGCCCACACGCATAGAGCCACGATCGCGAAGATGGCGTGTTATGGCACGTGTGTCAACACCTTGGATACCAACTATATTCTGCGCGACTAATTCCGCCTCTAGCGAGTTTTCGCTACGCCAGTTAGATGTAAGCGTCGATGGATTACGCACAACGAACCCAGCAACCCAGATTTTAGAAGACTCATTATCGGCAGTGTTCACGCCAGTGTTCCCAATATGTGGTGCAGTCATCACGACGACTTGCTTGTGATAGGAGGGATCAGTAAGAGTCTCTTGGTAGCCTGTCATACCTGTTTGAAAGACGGCTTCACCAAAGGTTTTACCTGTCGCTCCCCAGGATTTTCCCTCAAAGATTCTTCCATCATCTAAAACAAAGAACGCTTTGCTCACCGGGCATCACCAGTATTTACAAGTGCGCCATTAATGAGTGTTGGTACACCGTTAAAGAATGTATGTGTGATCACACCAGGTAGCTCGTAACCATGAAAGGGCGTATTACGACTCTTGGATGCAACCAAATCACGATCGACAGTCCATGATGCAGCGGGATCGATGGTCATTACATTGGCACGTGAACCGATCTCTAAGTTTCTGCCCTGCTCGGCATAGCCAGCAATTCTCGCGGGTGCTGTAGATAAACGATCTGCGACCTGTGCCCAGTTCATGAGCCCTGAATCAACCATTGTTTTTTGGACTATAGAGAGAGCGGTTTCAAGACCCAGCATTCCGAAGGAGGCCTCACTCCACTCACACTCTTTGGACTCAGTACTGTGTGGAGCATGATCGGTTGCAACGATATCGATAGTGCCATCAGCTAGAGCTTCACGAAGGGCCATCACATCTTTCTCGGTTCGAAGCGGAGGATTAACTTTAAATACCGGATTATACGAACGAGCTAACTCATCGGTTAATAGAAGATGGTGGGGAGTAACTTCGGCGCTCACATTAATGCCACGCGCCTTGGCCCAGCGGAGTATCTCTACTCCCCCAGCCGTAGTTACATGGCAGATATGAAGTCGAGATTTAACGTGATCTACCAGTAAAACATCACGCGCGATAATCGCCTCTTCGGCAATAGCAGGCCAGCCTTTGAGTCCTAATATTGCAGACACTGCACCTTCATTCATCTGCGACCCAACGGTGAGACGTGGCTCTTGCGCATGTTGAGCTATCACTCCATCAAACTTCTTTATGTACTCAAGTGCACGGCGCATTACCAAAGGATCAAATACGCAGTTTCCATCATCGCTAAACACACGAACTCGCGCTATTGAATCTGCCATCGCTCCAATTTCAGAGAGAGCGCTACCTTCGAGCCCCTTAGTTACCGCTCCGATTGGAAAGACATCGAGCAAACCCGCTTCTTGACCTAATCGATAGACCTGCTCAACAACGCCGGCATTATCGGCAACCGGAGATGTGTTTGCCATCGCAGAGAGGGCAGTAAAACCACCTCTGGCACCAGAGCGCGAGCCAGAGAGAACAGTCTCTGCATCCTCTCGACCTGGTTCGCGCAGATGTGTGTGAAGATCAACTAAGCCTGGAAGTAGCACTGAACCTTTGATATCAATAACTGTTGCATCAGCCTCAATGATATTTTCTGCACGGCTCTTGATTAGACCATCAGCTATTAGTAAGTCACTTCTTGAGCCATCTGGGAGTGTTCCATTTTTAAGTAGAAAACGATTGGTTGCCATTACTTGCTACCTGCTTCCAAGGGTTGACCTGCTAACAAAACGTACAAGATGGCCATTCGCACGCTAACCCCATTTGCGACCTGTTCAACGATCACAGAACGGGCACTGTCAGCGACCTCCGCTGCGATCTCTAGACCTCGATTCATTGGACCGGGATGCATGACAATCGAATCAGGAGACATTAATTTTAGGCGATCTGTCGTTAGACCAAAGTATCGTGAATATTCACGTGCACTTGGAAAGAAAAGATCACTCATGCGCTCTTGCTGTACGCGCAGCATCATCACCACATCGACTGTATCCAAGACTGAATCTAAATCATAGGAGATTTTTACCGGCCAGCTTTCGACACCTACAGGCAAAAGCGTCGGTGGTGCCACGAGTGTGACGCTAGCGCCCAAGAGAGTTAGCAGCAGAACATTTGATCGGGCAACTCGTGAATGCAAAACATCACCGACTATCGCAACTCGAATTCCAACTAAATCTGGAGAGCCCTTACCGAGATGTTTTCTTATCGTGAAGGCATCGAGTAAGGCTTGGCTGGGATGCTCATGAGTTCCATCGCCTGCATTAATAACACTGCCGAGCATCCATTCTGAGTCAGCTAAACGTTGAGGAGCACCCGATGCACTGTGTCGAATAACGACGGCATCGGCTCCCATCGCCTGCAATGTAAGGGCAGTGTCTTTTAGGGATTCACCTTTGCTAAGACTCGATCCCTTTGCAGAAAAGTTAATCACATCGGCCGATAGGCGTTTAGCGGCAGCCTCAAAAGAGATACGGGTACGCGTTGAATCCTCAGCAAAGAGGTTCACGATTGTGCGACCACGTAAGGTAGGAAGTTTTTTCACCGCTCCATCGCTAACGCGCGCCAGTTCGGTCGCCGTATCTAGAATCGAAATCGCCTGCGCCTTTGAAAGATCTGATATTGAGAGTAGGTGGCGCATTAGTTGCCTTCAATCAAAACTTCATCTACGCCATCAATCTCAGTTAACTGCACCTTTACAGACTGTGCAATCGACGTTGGGAGATTTTTTCCAACAAAATCAGCTCTGATTGGAAGCTCGCGGTGGCCTCTATCAACTAGGACAGCTAACTGAACTGTGCGCGGGCGACCGATCTCGCCCAAAGCATCAAGGGCGGCGCGAATAGTGCGTCCAGAGAATAAAACATCATCGATTAAAACTACTTCGCGTCCTTCAATCCCAGTGTTCGGGATCGATGTCGGCATAATCGGACGCGGTGGACGCATGCGCAGATCATCACGGTGCATGGTGATATCTAGCATCCCAACCGGTATCTCGTGTGCTGCGATCTGACTCATGGTTGCTGCGATTCGTAGAGCTAGATGGGCCCCCCGCGTTGGAATACCGAGCAGGGTAATTTGATGGGTCGAAGGGTTAGCTTCGAGAATTTCATGGGAAATACGAATCAACGCACGTGAGATATCCGGTGCGGACAGGGCGACGCTCATCTAAATCTCCTTCCCCATCTCTCAGGATGGGTCGTTAAAGGATGCGTCGCAGAGTGTATCACCGAAAGTACATGGGCTGTGGATAAGAGGGTGCTGCTGTTGGTGGCGGGATTTAGCCTAGCTTTATGACAAAACATGAAGAGATCTGTTCACGCATACGTGCACTGCGAGTTTCCAAAGGCCTCTCCCTTAGTGATGTAGAGATTCAGAGCCATCAGAGAATCCGTGCGGTAGTTCTCGGCTCGTATGAGCGAGGCGATCGTTCACTGTCGGTTAAGAGAGCGATTACCATCGCCGATTTCTACGGTGTGCCACTCTCTTATCTATTAGAGCCACCTAACTCATCGCTGGAGCAGCCACTCAGAGTGGTCATCGATCTACGTCGCATTCGCAGCATGATGGCCGATTCGGCGCACATAGACCGGGGGAATCCTGAGATATCTACGATTCTTAGATTTATCTCTGCAGTCGTTGCAAGGCGAAATGATTGGAACGGTGAAGTGCTCTCTATTCGAGCCGATGATCTAACGGCCCTAGCTATGTCCCTTGGAAAAAATACTCATGAGATTAAAGAGATGCTAGAGCAGAATCAACTCTTGCTGAACACTAAATAGCTAAGCTCTCTTTGATCGATGAGATACGGCCCAAAACTCCGTGGATAAATCCAGCAGACTCATCTGTCGATAGCTCTTTAGCTAGTGTGAGAGCCTCATCGATTGCAACACCATCTGGCGTTGCCTCTGACCACAAAATCTCATAGATGCCAAGCCGCAAAATATTTCTATCAACTGCAGGCAGGCGATCCATATCCCAGCCCTGGGCATATGTTGTTATTAACTCATCTATCTTTCGAAAGTTATCACCAACACCGTTGACAAGTTCGCGCGTGTAATCGCGGATAGGTCTGGCATCTGGGCCCTCTTCAACTACATCGCGCAGGTTCAACGTCTCTACCGCGCTCGTGCCACGAATATCTGCCTCATAGAGAAGATCCAAAGCGGCTTTACGTGCCTTACTGCGGGCAGACACTAGTTAGCGCGGCCTTGGTAAGACCCATCGCGAGTATCCACCATGACGATCTCATCTTGCTTTATAAATAGCGGTACTTGAATCTCAATACCGGTTTCAACTGTCGCAGGCTTTGTTCCACCCGAGGATCGATCTCCCTGAATACCAGGCTCGGTGTAAGTAATCTTCAAAGGAACAGCGGCAGCTAGTTCGATGTATAAAGGATTGCCATCATGAACTGCCACGACTGCATCTGTATTTTCAAGCATGTAATTTGCCATCTCTCCAACAGTAGCCATAGAGATTGTCATCTGATCAAATGTCTTTGCATCCATAAAGACAAAGTCTTCGCCCTCTTTATAAAGGAACTGCATATCGCGCTTCTCTAAAATCTCAATATCAATCTTCACGCCAGAGTTAAATGTCCGATCAATCACCTTGCCAGTCAGTACTGACTTGAGCTTTGTGCGAACAAATGCAGGGCCCTTACCTGGCTTAACGTGCTGAAACTCAATGACGTTCCAGAGTTGACCTTCGATATCTAGGGTAATTCCATTTTTCATATCTGCTGTTGTTGCCACGGTAAAAGCTCCACTCGTTTGAATTAGTTCGGCTACCCGTTGTGATAGCAAGGGGATAAGGATACCTGCTCGTTACTAGTGCTCTGTTCGCCTAGCCAAGTAGGTTTTTAAGCGCGATTATCGCCAGTACATATGAGTTCGGACCAAAACCAGCGATTGTCCCGGTTGCAACACCTGAGATTACAGATATGTGACGGAACTCTTCGCGTGAGATTGGATTAGATAGATGAACTTCAATTAGCGGTGATTTCAGAAGGTCTGCCGCATCACGTATTGCATAGGAGTAATGCGTAAAGGCCGCTGGATTGATAATAACGGGATATTTTTTATCGGCCGCCTCATGAAGCCAGCCAATGATGGTGGCTTCGTCGTCGCTCTGACGTATATCAGCATCAAAACCATGGCTCTTTGCTGCTATTTCTATGACGTTCTTTAACTCACCATAGTTGAGATTGCCGTAAATCGAAGAGTCGCGAATATCTAAACGTGACAAGTTAGGGCCATTGATTACGAGGATCTTCATGAACTTATTCTCTCATATGCACTCGAAAGATCACTCTCTATCGCATCCTCTATGCGTAGCGTCATGCCAATGCCAGATAAAGCGACAAAGCGTAGTGATTTACCCCGTGATTTCTTATCTAAGGAGAGTAGTGGAAGTAGCTGCGACCATGCTGCGCGGGGATATGTGACTGGTAGATCTAGTGAGCTCAAGATTTCACGGTGCATTGTTACAACCTGCTCTGAAAGATGGCCTCTAATCTGGGCTAACTCTGCTGCAAACACTAATCCCACTGAGATCGCCTCACCATGACGCATGGTGTACTTACTATGAATCTCAACTGCATGACCAAGGGTGTGGCCGTAATTTAAAACTTCACGAGTAAAACTCTCTTTAAAGTCGACACTGACTACGTCTGCCTTAACCTGTACCGCTGCCTCGATAAGTGCAATCGTTGTTGGCATATCTGCTCGTAAGGCAGCGAGTGATTTTCCTCTTAAGAGATTGATAATCTTGGGATCTGCAATAAATCCACATTTAATAACCTCTGCCATACCAGCGGCAAAATCTCTATCAGAAAGAGTTTTCAACCATGAAAGATCGATGAGAACACCAACTGGAGAGTGAAAAGCTCCTATTAAGTTCTTTCCGTAGTCGCTATTGATTCCAGTTTTACCGCCAATTGCTGCATCAACCATTCCTGCAACGCTGGTAGGAACAGCTACCCAATCGATTCCGCGCAGCCACGAAGCCGCTGCATAGCCTGCAACATCGGTAATAGCGCCTCCCCCTATGCCGACGATTAAATCTGAGCGAGTAAAACCTGCCGCCCCCAACCAGTTCCACAAGGAAGTGATCGTTTCGAAACTTTTTGCGGCCTCACCATCTGGCAGAGAAAAATAGAAAATCTCGGCATCAATATCAGCTTCAAGCTGTACAGCCTTTGTCATGGATTGGCTATGAATTACTGCAACGCGTGCTCGATTAGCGGCACGTATGAGGACCTGAGATTTCCAATCACAATCTATCAGCACGTCGTAAGAGCGCTCAGCCTTTACATTAATTATTTTCATGCACAGCGCCCTTCTCAATCGCAGCGACAATCTCATGTAGTTTCATCGAGTCGACCTTAATCGTTGTTGTAGCCAAATCTTCATAAATAGGTCTACGTTGATCATAAAGAGACTGCCACTGCGCCCTAGGGTTACCCAATAACAAAGGTCTGTCGCGATTAAAACCCACCCTTGGTGCGGCCACTGACAATGAAACATCGAGAAAGATAATCCGAGTTTCACTGGCCTTAAGAAGTGCCTGCGCGCGCTCTGGAATTGGAGCACCTCCTCCGAGGGCAAGAACAACGCTCTCTTCGAGCAAACATGAGTTAAGTGCTTCAAACTCTAAATCTCTGAAAAACTCTTCACCTTGATCTACGAAGATATCTGAAATCTTCTTGCCGTAATTCTTTTCAACGACTTTATCTGTATCTAGAAAACCCACACGTAAGGATTTCGCCAAGGCCTTCCCAACCGTGCTTTTCCCACTTCCGGGAGGACCGATTATTACTGCCTTTGGCATACAAAGGCCCTACTTAAAGTTTAAGTTGTTCATATAGCTCTGAAAATTTCTACGCGTCTCTCCAACGCTATCACCGCCGAATTTCTCTAGAACCGCTTGGGCTAAAACAAGTGCCACCATTGCCTCTGCAACAACTCCTGCCGCCGGTACTGCGCATACATCTGAGCGCTGATTGATCGCTTTGGCAGGTAAGCCAGTTGCAACATCGACTGTATCTAAAGCCTTTGGGACTGTAGATATTGGTTTCATCGCAGCACGCACACGCAATATCTCACCATTGGACATACCGCCCTCAGTTCCACCTGCACGATCGGTGCGACGCACAAGATTTCCACCGCTAGATTTTTCAATTTCATCGTGGGCAACCGTTCCGCGACGAGTAGCGGTTTCAAAACCATCACCAATCTCAACACCCTTTATAGCTTGAATGCCCATAACCGCCCCAGCCAAACGTGCATCTAAACGGCGATCCCAATGAACGTGTGAGCCAAGTCCAGGTGGCATATTAAAGGCAAGTACTTCGATAACTCCACCTAATGTATCCGCCTCTGAATGCGCGCGCTCGATCTCAGTAATCATGAGCGCACTCGTTGAAGCATCGGCGCAACGAACAGGATCATCATCGATACGTTTCATATCATTTGCATGAGGCAAAGGAGTTTCTGCAGGTACTCGCACAGAACCGATAGATAAGACGTGACTAAGAATGCTAATTCCAACACTCTGCTCTAGAAATGCTCGAGCTACTGCGCCGAGTGCGACACGGGAGGCTGTTTCTCGGGCACTTGCACGCTCGAGGATAGGTCGTGCATCATCAAAATCATATTTCTGCATTCCAACTAAATCGGCGTGACCCGGACGCGGACGGGTAAGCGGTGCGTTACGCGCTAATTTTTCAATCTCTTCAACCGGTACTGGATCTGGTGACATAATCTTTTCCCACTTGGGCCACTCTGAATTATTAATCTGAATCGCGATCGGTCCACCCTGGGTAAGACCTAAACGCACTCCCCCAAGAATTGTCACCTTGTCGGCCTCAAAGCTCTGACGGGCACCACGACCTACGCCTAAACGTCTGCGTGCTAAGTGGTAGTCGATATCTGCCGTAGTAATTTCAACAGATGCCGGAATCCCCTCAACGATTGCACTCAGGGCCTGGCCATGAGACTCACCAGCTGTTAACCAACGCATCTGCGTATTGTTGCAGAGATGCCCCGCCCCTTGCTGACAAATAGAGCGCGCTTCCAAAGAAGATTGCAAAAGCCAGCGGGATACTGCGGGGAATGGCGCTTTTAAGGCCCCACGTCATAATGATCTGGAGAACGGCGCACAGATAGATACAGGAGATAAGAAAAACTAATGAATCGAGAGTGGGCAGATTAATCGCCAAAGAGATGGCTATTAATAATTTTGCATCACCTATCCCCATTCGCAAAACCAGAACTCCAAGTATTGAGGCCACGATCGCTAACAAGAGTACGTGGGGTGATGCAATCCCAGAGAGAATTCTTTCGGCCCCGACCCAGTACATGATAAAGATGAGGTAGATATTTGGAATCTTGCGGTAGCGCCAGTCAGCACACATGATGGGTAGGGCAAAGAGAGCCAGGGCAAGCATGCGATCAGATTAATAAGACATACAGGTAGATCTAGATGCTATGTGGATGAGTCCAATGCTGTGAGTGCATGTCGGCGCATGAGAGCTGCCATAGGAGCACGATCAATTCTCATCCCCGAAAAAAGTGAAACTTGGTCGATACCTTGATGGATTAGCAGATCAAGGCCGTCGATTATTTGAGCTCCACGTTGGCTCCACGTGTGCAGGGCCAGAGTTGGCCAAGGCTTATAAAGAACATCGAAGAAAACTCCAGTCGGATGAGATGGAAAACTTGAGATAAGGCCATCGCTGGCCCCTTCAGGAGTGGTCGAAATAATGAGATCAACGCTTTCAAAGATTCCGGCGTCATCCCAGGATATGAAATCCAAATCTGAACTCTCTACAGCATTAGATAGCGCTTCAATGCGCGAGGGAGTTCTATTCATAATCGTAATGCGGCTTGCCATACCATCGCAGGCTGCTGCTGCAGCACGGGCAGTCGCACCGCCGCCGATGATGAGTACATCTCCACATGCATCTATTCCATGTGCTGCAAATGCATGTGTGAAACCAGAAACATCCGTTGAACTCGCACTCCACTCTCCTTCACGTCTAAGAAGAGTATTGGCGCTGCGAATTCGGCGTGCAAGATCAGAGACATCCTTAGTTACATTCAGTGCCTCTTCTTTGAGAGGCATAGTGAGAGACAGACCGGTCCAGCTATCATCACAGCCTGCAAGAAATTCAGCGAGCTCACCACTCTTGACCTCAGCACGTGTGTATTCTCCCTCGATACCAAGCTCTGCGTAGGCGATTGAATGAAGTAGCGGACTCAACGAGTGCAAAATCGGTGAACCCAAAACCGCAGCCTTAATCACTTGAAAGCACCAGCCTTTCGGTTCTTCTCATAGAGGGATTTCCAGGTAACAAACTCGTCGTTAGATGCCGTGAACCGTGTATCCCCGGGAGCAACTGTAATGAAGTAGAGCCAATCGCCGGGGGCGGGATTAAGTGCACCTGACATAGCGTCAACACCGGGATTTCCGATGGGAGTTGGAGGTAATCCATAATGTTTGTAGGTGTTGTAGGGGGAATTAATGAGCGTTGAGGATGTGCTTAAAAATATCTCTCCTCGCACTCTCTTAATGTAATGAACGGTCGAGTCCATCTGTAGAGGCATAGATATCTTTAATCGATTGAAGATTACTCGAGCTACCTTGTCGAAATCCTTGGTATCGCCCTCAGATTGCACAATAGATGCAATCGTCAACATCTGCAGTGGGGAGTATGTGCCAGTTGAATTCAATATCTCTTTCCCGATTCTTTCGCTACTAAAGCGATCGACCATTGCCTGAACAACTGCAGTTGCACTTGTCCCGCTAGGAAAACTATATTGGGCCGGGAACAAAAGACCTTCAGAGCTATTGAATCCTTTGGGAAGGATAACTTTTTTGAATCCACTTACGATGTCTTTATCGCTAAATCCATACCCTCGTAGTGAGCTTATGATCTCACTCTTCCATGCCCCTTCAAATACCTTGATAAGATTTGGTATCCGTTCCGAGTCTAGTAACTGTTCAAGGGCCTGTGCTGCCGAGATTTTTAGAGTTAAACGATGAGCCCCTGGTGAAACTTTCGCCGATCTCTTATCAGCAACTGCTATGCGAAAATATGCTGAGGAGGAAGCAATCACATTTTTCTCAAGAAGAATTGTTGCTAGCTCTGAACCTGTGGTCCCACTAGCAATATCGATGAGAATCTCTGGATCATTACTAGTGATGACACGGGTAGGAAAATCTGGCGCAGAGGCAACGTTGCTGCGCACTATATGTAAGGAGAGACTCAGCAGAGCAACAAATGCGAGTGCACCCGAAACTCGTACAAACTTCATCATCGATTTTTTTCAATGGATAGAGCAAACTCCAATATAGCCACCGCCGCAGCTTGATCTATACGTGATTTAGCTGCCTTGGCCTTCACACCCGAATCTCGCATATTTCTGGCGGCACTAACCGTTGATAACCGCTCATCTATAGAGAGAATCGGAACATGAGTCAACGTTGCAAGGAGATCACAAAAAACCGCTGCTTTTCCAGCTGCCGTGCCTGAACTACCATCCATGAGTGAAGGTTTGCCGACATAAATTGCTACTGGTTCATACTCTGCAAAGATTTCTGCGATCTGCGAGTTAAGTTTCTTATCTGTGCTCGAGAGCGTAGTGAGGGGCGATGCAAGAATCCCGTCAGGATCACATATAGCTACACCGATTCGTACATCGCCGTAATCAAAGGCGATACGGCGGCCTCTTTGCATGCCTGGAATTATCCTTTAAGTGCTTCACATATTGAAGTCAGGGCCTGATGAACTGCCGTGATGTCGGTCCCGCCACCTTGAGCAAAATCATCTTTGCCCCCGCCCCCGCCGCCCAATACCGCGGAGGCGATCTTCACCAATGCACCCGCTTTGACTCCTTGGGCGCGAGCGGCATCACTTACCGCAACTACCAAAACTGGTTTGCCATCATTGATACTAATAAGTGCGACGACGCTATTTGTGCTCTTGGCACGTAGTTCGAGAGCGATTGTTCGTAGATCATCACCTGAAATACCGTCGCTGAGTACGGCAACAGTTGTTGTTACTTCATTAATTACTGTTGCTGTCTTTGCAATCGTAGCGATCTGAGAAAAAGCGGCTGCAGAGCGCACCGCGCTGAGCTCTTTTTCGATTTCGCGAATCTTAGTTATGAGATCAGATATGCGCTCTGGTAACTCTTCAACCCGAGCGCCCTTAATAATTGAAGTCAATGAATTGAGAAGAATGTGTTCGCGAGCTAAGAATTGATAGGCATCAACTCCAACAAGTGCCTCAACTCTACGTACTCCAGCGCCGATTGATGATTCGCTCAAAAGTTTGACCACACCTAACTGACCCGAGCGCGTGACGTGGGTACCGCCACATAATTCGCGGGCCCAATCGCCAACGCTGATAACTCGAACTACATCTCCATATTTTTCGCCAAAGAGTGCCATCGCACCTATCTCTTTAGCTTGCGCCTGTGTCATTGTCTGGGCAGTTACCTCTAAGTTATCTAGAAGCAGGGTATTGACTCGGGATTCAACTTCATTAATGGCGCTATCTGGAACTGCGCCCGTAGATGGGAAATCAAAGCGAAAGCGACCCGGAGCGTTTTCAGAGCCAGCCTGAGTTGCAGTCTCTCCGAGAACTTCGCGGAAAGCCTTATGGACCATGTGTGTTGCAGTGTGTGCCCGTGAGATTGCTTCACGACGCTCGACATCTATTGCCGCAAGGGCATCATCTCCGATTTCAACAGATCCATTTAAGACGCGACCGCGGTGTACAAAGATTCCAGGTACCGGAGTTTGAACATCATCAATTTCGATAACAGCGCCGTTAGATAAAGTAATTGTTCCGCCATCGGCTAGCTGACCACCCCCTTCGGCATAAAATGGTGTTCTATTTAATACAATCTCGACATCATCCCCGGCTGTTGCACCCTTTGATGAGAGACCATCTAATAATATTCCTGTAACTCTCGATTCACTGGTTACAGATGTATACCCACAAAACTCGTTCTTGCCCTTCGCATCTGCGATAGCACGATACTCGCCGACATCGGTATGACCACTCTTTTTTGCACGTGAATCTGCTTTAGCACGATCCTTCTGCTCCTTCATTAAGCGTCTAAAACCAGCTTCATCAACTTCAAGGCCCTCTTCGCGCGCCATTTCTAGCGTTAAATCAAATGGGAAGCCATAAGTATCGTGAAGTTTGAAGGCATCGGCACCGGGCAATGTGGTGTTCTTACTTTTCTTAAGGGATGCACTTGCTACATCAAAGATAGTTGTTCCACTTTTGAGAGTTTGAAGAAAACTCTCCTCTTCAGAGACACTCACCGACAAAATTCGCTTCTTATCACTTACTAACTCAGGATACTGCGGCCCCATCGCTTCGATGGCAGATACGGTGAGCTCGGACATAATTGGATCCATAGAACCTAGAAGACGCATATTGCGAATAGTGCGGCGCATCATGCGGCGCAAAACATATCCTCGCCCCTCATTGCCAGGGGTAACTCCGTCGCCAATTAGCATGGCCGATGTACGTGCGTGATCGGCGATTACTCGCAGAGAGATATCTGACTTCGCTGATGCACTATAAGCAACACCAGTAAGTGCACTGGCCTTCTTTAGGATCTGCATCGTCGTGTCGATCTCATAGATATTTTCAACGCCCTGTAATAGCGCCGCCATTCGTTCGAGGCCAAGACCGGTATCAATACTCTTTGCGGGAAGCTCACCTAAAATTGGGAAATCATCTTTCCCGCTTCCTACTCCGCGTTCATTTTGCATGAAAACTAAGTTCCATACCTCCATGTAACGGTTCTCATCGGCGATAGGACCACCATCCTTGCCATATGCAGGACCGCGGTCGTAATAAATCTCAGAGCATGGGCCGCATGGGCCGGGAACCCCCATCGACCAAAAATTATCGCCCATCCCCATGCGTTGGATTCGCTCTTTTGGAACACCAATTTTGTTGTGCCAGATATCGGCCGCTTCATCATCATCGAGAAAAACAGTTACCCATAACCGTTCTTCTTCGAAGCCATAACCACCATCACTGATGGGACGGGTGAGTAGCTCCCAGGCAAGTGTGATTGCTCCCTCTTTAAAGTAATCTCCAAATGAAAAATTTCCACACATCTGAAAAAACGATGCATGGCGGGTCGTCTTACCAACTTCATCGATATCGAGTGTTCGTACACATTTCTGCACAGAGGTCGCACGCTTAAATGGTGGTGTTATCTCACCCAAAAAATACGGCTTAAAAGGAACCATTCCGGCATTGACTAGTAAGAGGTTTGGATCATCGGCAATTAATGAGGCTGATGGAACAACGGTATGGGTTAGTCCTTGGCGATTGTCTTTTTCAAAGAAGCGCAGCCAGCGCGCACGGATCTCGGCGGATTCCACGTACCGAGATCACTCAGCCTTCTTCTTAGAGCGTGACTTGCTCAATGAAGCTGCCGACAGAAGTGCTCCAGCTACTTTCACCGCGGAGCCGTTTTTATTTATGAAAGAGCTGGTCGCATCAGAGACTTTGTCCGATATATCTTCTGCATTTTTAGTTATTCGGTTAATTGACTTTAGCGGTCCATTAACCAAGCTGACTGTTGTATGGACCTCTTCAATGAGAGGTGCAGTCTCATCAGTAAGAGATTTGAGTGAAACCTTGGCCTCATCTATAAAGCGGCCGACACGGATGACAACGTAACTAATGGCAATAGCGATAATAAATAGCGCACATGCTGCAATAATCGTTGCAACTCCACCAGGACCCATGTGATTAGCCTACCTGAGGTGCGTTCTTAGGAGCGCCATCAATGCCACTCTCCTTGCGCTGTGCCGGTGTAATAGCTGTTGGCGCCCCAGTAAGAGGATCACCCCCGCTTGCTGTCTTAGGAAATGCAATAACTTCGCGAATCGAATCTGAGCCGGTAAGAAGTGCACAGACTCGATCTAAACCGAGTGCTATTCCACCATGTGGAGGAGGTCCGTAATTGAAGGCTTCAAGTAAGAATCCAAATTTAGAGGCGGCCTCTTCATCGCTTAATCCAATGACACGAAATACATCTCTTTGCATCTTCTGATCATGAATACGAATTGAACCACCGCCAAGTTCGGTGCCATTTAAAACAATATCGTAGGCATATGCCAAGGCGTGCTCCGGATCAGATGCAAAGGTAGATGCAAACTCTGGTTTAGGACCGGTGAATGGATGGTGCACTGCAGTCCAACCGCCATTATCAGTCGGTTCAAACATCGGTGCATCGACGACCCAAAGGAACTTCCACGCGCCTTCTGCGATTAATCCGCAGCGCTTTCCAATTTCAAGTCGCACCGCACCTAATAAGTTCAGTGATGCTGTGCGCTCACCTGCTGCAAAAAAGATTGCATCTCCAGATTTCGCTCCAGTGGCTTCGGCAATACCTGCGCACTCACTCTCACTCAGATTCTTAGCAACTGGTCCGCCCAATGTTCCATCCTCATTAATGAGAATGTAGGCCAAGCCCTTGGCTCCTCGCGCCTTAGCCCAATCCTGCCAAGCATCGAGCTCGCGGCGCGGCGATGCCGCACCTCCTGGCATAACAACTGCGCCAACATACGGTGCTTGAAAAACTCTGAAAGTTGTCGCACCAAAGTAAGAGGTCTGTTCGGAGAGCTCGTTATCAAAGCGTAGATCTGGTTTGTCTGATCCATATCGCGACATTGCATCGGCATATGTCATTCTTTGTAGCGGAAGTGGAATTGCATAACCTATGGCCTCTTGCCAAATCTTTGAAACAATCTTTTCTGCAACCGCCAAGATATCCTCCTGGTCGATAAATGACATCTCGATATCTAGCTGTGTGAACTCCGGCTGACGATCGGCGCGAAAATCTTCATCACGAAAACATCGTGCAATCTGGTAATACCTCTCCATACCAGCGACCATTAAGAGCTGCTTAAATAACTGTGGCGACTGCGGAAGTGCATACCAACTACCTGGCTGTAGACGCACCGGAACTAGAAAATCCCGCGCGCCTTCAGGTGTGGAGCGGGTTAAATAAGGGGTTTCAATCTCTAGAAATGACTCGTCCTCCATGACACGGCGAATGGTCGATGTCACCTTCGAGCGCAGGCGCAGATTAGCTGCAGGTTTTTCACGACGTAGATCTAAGTAGCGATACTTCAGTCGAACCTCTTCACTGATATCTCCATCATTTCCACTATCAACTGGAAATGGCAATGCAGCGGACTCGCTAAGGACTACGACGGAATCGCCCATAACTTCAATCTCACCAGTTGGAATGTTTGTATTGGAATTTCCATCTGGGCGCGCAACAACTTCACCAGTAATTAATAAGCACCATTCGGCACGCAGGGCTCCGGCCATTTTTTCATCACGGATAACCACTTGAACGGAGCCCGACGCATCGCGTAGATCGATAAAAGCAACGCCACCATGATCTCGACGACGAGAAACCCACCCTGCAAGAGTGACGGTCGTGCCGGCATCGGTTTTGCGTAACGTGCCTGCATCATGGCTTCTTAACATAGTGAGTGTGGTTTCGCTTTCTACAGTGCGTTGATTAAGGAGTCAATCGTAACCGATGTAGATACACCGGAGTTCATATTTTTAAGTTCTACGCTCTTAGTTGCAATCTCGTTATCGCCGAGGACCACAACGTATCGAGCCCCACTCTTATCGGCCGCCTTCATTGCACCCTTAAGAGCTCTCTCACCGAAAGCTATCTCGACAACCTTGCCGGAACTGCGCAGCTTTATCGCAATCTTCAGAGCTTCGACCATAGCGCTATCCCCTAGCGGAATAATAAAAAGATCGGAGACAAAACCATCGACAGAGATAACGCCTTCAGCCTCTGCCGCCAATAGCGCACGATCAACCCCTAGGCCAAAGCCGATACCTGATAACTCTTGTCCCCCGAGCTCTTGCATCAGGCCGTCGTAGCGTCCTCCCCCACCGATTCCGGACTGAGCCCCCAAAAGTTCGTGAACAAATTCAAAAGTTGTGCCCGTGTAGTAATCAAGACCTCGCACCATACGTGCATTGAGTACATATGAGATCCCAAGTGCATCTAAATAACTTTTAACAGATTCAAAGTGTGCACGTGATGCATCACTTAAATAATCCATCAGTAGAGGTGCTTTAAGCATTGCTGCTCGCATCTCTTCACGCTTATCATCAAATAATCGCAATGGATTGAGCGCTGCGCGAGCCGCCGTTGCCTCATCTAGATCAAGAGTGGCTATGAATTTCATTAGATCGATTCGGTGGGCCGCACGTGATTGAGCATCTCCTAAGGATGTAATCTCTAGACGATATTTTTTTAATCCAATGGCTTTAAAACCAGCATCGGCAATTGCGATTACTTCGGCGTCGATCGCCGGGTCATCCAAACCAATAGCCTCAATTCCAACTTGATAAAATTGTCGGTATCGACCGGCCTGCGGACGCTCTGCTCGAAAGTAGGCACCTGAGTACCAAATCTTCACCGGCAACTGCCCTCGATCTAAGCCATGTTCGATAACGGCGCGCATCGCACCAGCCGTACCTTCAGGACGCAGTGTTATAGAGCGATCACCACGATCGGTGAATGTGTACATCTCTTTAGAGACAACATCAGTTGACTCACCAACACCACGAGTAAAGAGCTCAGTATCTTCAAAGACGGGTAGCTCCATTAACTGATAGCCCGCCGAACGTGCCGGAGCAATCAGAGATTCGCGGACAAATTCAAATAATTTTGAACGTGGTGGAAAATATTCGCTCACGCCTTTCGGGGCTTGAATTTTTTGGCGGGCCATTAGTAACGGCCCTTTATGGACTTTAGATAGGGGTTGTTCTTTCGCTCATGTGCAATCGTTGTTTCAGGACCGTGTCCTGGTAAAACTCGCAAGTGATCAGCCAGGGGCAGAATCTTTTTACGCAATGTCTCTTCCATATCTTTAGCAGAGCCCGTTGGCTGATCGGTGCGACCAATGGAGCCTGCAAAGAGAACATCGCCACTAATCAAAATCTCATCTGATACCTCGAACATCAGTGAGCCCGCCGTGTGTCCTGGAGCGTGAATAGCTTTAAAGCTAAGCCCAACGAGATCGAGGAGTTCACCATTGCGCAATTCTCTTACATCACTTGGCTCAACAAACTCCATGCCCGCCAATGTCGCAGCAAATTCTGGCGATAAACATCGCTCTGGATGTATAAGTGCGGCTCTATCCTGGCTGTGAATATATGCCGGGATGTTATAGCCATCTGCGATTGGAGCGATTGAAAATGTATGGTCTAAATGCCCGTGCGTAGCGATAATGGCAACTGGTTTGAGGCTGAATTCCTCGAGAATCTGCGAAAGCTGATGGCTCACATCTGGCATCCCAGGATCGATCACGACACACTCAGCGCCCTTTCCGCTGGCAATGACCCAGCAGTTGGTGGCAAACATGGGGGCTGCAAATGAGGCGACAAGCACCGTTTGACCCCCTTGAATATCACCCCGAGAAGCGATTGTCGCTATGAGGCTAGGACAGGGTACCTTTTACCCTACCTAAACGCTCAATTCACGTCCGTTCAAAGCTTTTTTGTTCGGCCCATGACATACATAGCGACGTTCACAACGAACAACGCGCTGAAGGGATCACCACCATGACCGATTTCAATCCAGTACCCCAGGCATCAGCGGCAACTGCGCTGATTGGAGATCCAGCAGCATTTGGACGAGTTGCCGATGATGGCACTGTCTACGTTCGTACTTCGAGTGGGGAAAAGGCCGTTGGCTCTTATCCTGGCAAGAGTGCAGATGAGGCCCTTACATATTTTGTACGTAAATTTGAAATGCTCGCTGCAGAGGTCGCTCTATTAGCTGCACGAATTAAAAGTGGCGCACTTGTTCCATCTGATGCATACACGGCAGTTAAAAAACTGCGCGAACAGGTCAAAGAGCTCAACGCCGTAGGTGATCTTGAAGCTCTCATCGCATCGGTTGAACAGATCGAACCTCTCATTGAAGGCCACCGTGAGGCATATGAGGCAAAGAAAGCGGCCGAATCGGCGGCGAAAAAGGCCCGTCTTGAACAGATTTTAGTTGAGAAGGAAAAGATAGTCGCCGAGGCCGAGTCATTGGCTCTCTCTGAGTCATGGAAGGTCACTGGAGATCGTTTGAAGGTACTTCTTGATGAATGGAAATCTGCGCCTCGTTTAGAAAAGGCGGCCGATGCCGCTCTATGGAAGCGCTTCTCATCATCTCGCAATAAATTTGATAAGCGACGTCGTACTCATTTCGCAGCCCTTGAGGCAGTTCAAAGCGTCGTATCAGATGCGAAGAAGGCGATCATCACTGAGGCTGAATCTCTAGCCAGCTCTACCCAGTGGGTACCAACTGCAAAGCAGTTTAAAGTGTTAATGGATGCATGGAAGGCATCTGGACGTGGAAAGCCAAGTGATGATGCCAAGATGTGGGCCCGTTTTAAGGCCGCACAGGATCAATTCTTTACCGCTAAAAACGCTGATTTGGAAAAGCGCGATGTAACTATGGCGACAAATCTTATTAAGCGTGAAGAGCTTGTTCTTCTCATCGAAGCCCTCGTGCCCATTACAAATCTCGATGAGGCAAAAAAGGCGTTACGCGAGCACATGAACACATGGAGCAAGATCGGAATGACACATCGCGATAAGCGCACATCCCTAGATGCCCGCGTTCATGCCGTTGAATTAGTTATTAAAGAGGCAGAGGCTGCGCACTGGCGCAAGAGTGATCCTGCGGCAAAAGCTCGTGCGGCAGAAGTTGTTAAGCAGCTCAGTGATTCAATTAAAAACTACGAAAAGATTGCAGCGAAATCTGAGGCAGCTGGCAATGCCAAGAAGGCTGCAGAGTCACGTGAATCTGCAAGTGCCCGAAAGGTTTGGCTAGCTGAGGCTGAGAAGAGCTTGGCCGAGTTCAGCTAATTTAATTATTTGTAGTTCGATAGACGTCATAAACACCTTCAATATTTCGTACTGCACCTAAGACCGCATCTAGATGAGTTGCATCTGCCATTTCAAAGGTAAAACGTGAAAACGCTGTTCGATCCTTGGATGTGCTAACCGAGGCACTCAAAATATTGACATGCTGATCAGATAATGTCCGAGTAACATCGGCCAAAAGTGATGCACGATCTAAAGCCTCAACTTGAATATTGACTAGGAAGATTGAGCCGGCACCAACGCGCCACTGCACATTCACAACTCGGTCAGATTGATTCTCTACGAGATCACCTGCATTGACGCAATCACTTCTGTGAATCGAGACTCCACTTCCCTTTGTTATGAAACCCATAATCGCATCGCCTGGAACAGGGGTACAGCAACGGGCAAGTTTTACTAAAACATCATCGGCGCCTTCAACATCAACTGCGTTGCTTGACCGACGCGTTACAGGTGCGCGAGTAGGTAGAACATCCATCGTTGGCTCCGGATGTGAATCATCTCCCCCAAGAGATACAACTAACTTATCGATTATCGATGCAGCAGATACATGACCATCACCAACTGCCGAATAGAGGCCCTCAATATCTGAATAGTGCAGATCATGTGCGAGTTCAAGCAATGAATGTCCTGCAAATATCTTCTGCAAAGGAAGACCTGCTTTGCGCATCTGACGCGCGATAGATTCTCGCCCAGCATCGATAGCCTCTTCGCGCCTCTCTTTGCTAAACCAGGCCTTTATCTTTGATCGCGCACGCGGACTTTGGACGAAGTTAAGCCAGTCCCTACTCGGGCCAGCATGTTCACCCTTGTTAATTACAATCTCGATAACATCGCCATTATTTAAGCGAGATTCGAGAGGTACTAAGCGACCATTGACCTTTGCACCTGCGCATCGAAGGCCGACATCGGTGTGGACCGAGAATGCAAAGTCGACTGGCGTAGATCCACCAGGCAGAGCAACGACGCTACCTTTGGGAGTAAATACGAAGACTTCAGGTGAGCCTAAATCAAAGCGCAAAGCCTCTAGAAACTCCGATGGATCCTCGGTCTCCTTCTGCCACTCGTGCAACTGGCGTAGCCACAACATCTCAGGAGATTTTTCATCAGTACCCGCCCCCTGCTTATATTTCCAGTGCGCAGCGATACCGAATTCAGCCCGAGCATGCATATCAAAGGTTCGAATCTGAATCTCAATCGCCTTACCGGTAGGTCCTATTACTGTGGTGTGAAGTGATTGATAGAGATTGAACTTTGGCATAGCAATGTAATCTTTGAAGCGACCCGGTACCGGACTCCATCTTGCGTGAATTGAGCCAAGAACTGCGTAGCAATCTCTCACATCATCAACTAATACTCGAATTCCAACTAGATCATAAATCTCATTAAACTCACGGCCTCGAACAATCATCTTCTGATAGACAGAGAAGAAATGTTTTTGCCGCCCTGTTACAGTTGCATGGATTGAATCATGAGCTAAATCCTCGGTCACCGTTTGTATTACCGTTGCCGTTAATAAATCGCGCGATGGTGAGCGCTCTGCAACTAGGCGAGAGATCTCCTCGAACTTCTTAGGTTCAAGGACTTCGAAGGATAGATCTTCAAGCTCCCACTTAAGGGCGTTCATTCCCAGACGGTGAGCAAGGGGGGCATAAATATCAAGGGTCTCGCGCGCTTTGCGCTCTGCACTCTCTGCAGAGACGTATTTCCATGTTCGGGCATTATGCAAGCGATCGGCGAGTTTGATTACTAGAACGCGAATATCTCGCGACATAGCGATAACCATCTTACGAACAGTTTCAGCCTCAGCAGTTGGCCCATAGGTCAACTTGTCCAACTTAGTCACACCATCTACAAGGTCAGCTACCTCATCACCAAAATCCTGCCGTAGTTCTTTCAGAGAGTAAGGCGTATCTTCGACGGTATCGTGAAGAAGAGCGGCTATAACTGTTTCAATACTTAGTCCGAGTTCGGCGAGAATTTGTGCAACTGCGACAGGGTGCGTGATATAGCGCTGCCCCGATTTGCGAAGCTGACCCTCGTGGGCTTTTTCAGCGATCAGAAATGCGCGCTCAACATCCTCGCTCTCACTGGTGGCGTGATTTTCTTTGAGGGCACTAATTACTGGTGCTATCAAAGTATCCACAGTGGTTGCTTACTTACGGCCTTTACGCTTTGGCTGATTACGTGGCCCACGATGTTCACCGCTTGAGACGAGCACTGGAGCAACAATAGTTGCAGGTGCGCCACGTCCATTGACACGTTTTGCAAGTGCGATCATCGCAGGCTCTTTTTCACGTAACTGAGCCAGCACTGGCGGTGCAATAAAGACCGAAGAATAGGTACCCACCGCTAAACCGATAAATAGGGCTAGGGATAGATCCTTTAACGTTCCCGCGCCAAGAAGTCCTGCACCGACGAACAAAATTGATGCCACGGGAAGTAGGGCGATCAGTGAGGTGTTAAAAGATCGAACAAGAGTCTGATTAACGGCCAGATTAGTCGCCTGCGAATACGTGCTCTTGGAGCTAGCTGTAATTGTGCGCGTGTTTTCACGAATCTTGTCGAAGACTACAACTGTGTCGTAGAGCGAGTAGCCCAGAATCGTTAGGAAACCAATGACCGTAGCAGGTGTAACATCAAAACCAACCAGGGCATAAATTCCTACGGTAATAAATACGTCGTGAATAACTGCAACAATTGCTGCTATCGACATTTTAGGCTCAAAGGCCATTGCAAGATAGAGCATGACGCAAATAAGGAAGCCAAATAAGCCATAAAGAGCTTTACGTGTGATCTCCTTACCCCACGAAGGTCCAATAATCTGACTATCAATTGATTCAACCGCTACTTGGAACTTTTTAGCTAATGCATCTTGAACAGCGTTATTTTGCGCAGAGTTAAGTGCCGCTGTCTGAACGCGAACTTTATCCGTGCCGATATTTTGAACGATAATCTCGCCAGGAACTCCGGCTGTAGCAACTGCTGCGCGGGCATCAGCAATGGATGCACCTGCCTTCGTCACGGTGAAGGAAGAACCGCCCTTGAACTCAATACCCAGATGCAGACCTTGCAAGCTCAAAGCAGCGATAGATAGCAAGATGAAGAGTGCTGACACTGCATACCAGCGACGGCGCTTGCCGATAAAATCGATTGATGTCTCACCGCGGTAGAGGCGGCCACCAATTCCTGAGAGCTTTGACATTACTTATGCCTCCTTTATTACTGGCAGCGTTCCGGTGCTCTTGGCTGAGAAGCCAGAGAGTGGGTGACCTGAAGCGAAGAAATTTAAACGAGCAAGGATTGTCACTAGTGGTTTCGTAAAGGCGAAAACAACAAGTAGATCGATAAGTGTTGTAAGACCCAATGTGAATGCAAATCCTCGAACTCCACCAACGGCAAAGAAGTAGAGAAGAACCGCTGCGATGATAGAGACAAAGTCTGCTACAAGAATCGTATGACGAGCGCGCGTCCAGCCAGTTTCAACGGCTGTACGTAACGACCTGCCCTCTCGAAGCTCATCTCGAATACGTTCAAAGTAGACAATAAATGAGTCGGCCGTGACACCGATTGCAACAATAGCACCAGCTATTCCAGCCAAAGTCAGGGTGAAGCCGATCCATTTTCCAAGAAGTAGAAATAGTAGATAGACAAATGAGCCTGCCACAAGAAGAGATCCGACAGTCACAAGACCAAGTCCGCGGTAGTAAAGGAGTGAGTAGAGGAATACAAGGAGCAGGCCAAGTCCACCAGCGATTAAGCCAGCATTGAGTTGATCGGCACCTAACGTAGGTGAGATTTGTTGGACTTCGCCGCGATCAAATGCAAGTGGCAATGCACCGTACTTCAAAACATTTGCAAGATCTTGAGCTTCAAGTTGTGTGAAGCTTCCAGTGATCTGTGCATTCCCAGATGGAATAGGTTCGTTAATGCGTGGTGAAGAAACTACTAATCCATCGAGCACGATAGCTACCTGATTTTGTGGTTCAGCCAAAGTAGTAACGCGAGTCGTGAGTGCACCGAAAGCGCTGGTGCCTTCTCCGTTAAATGTCAGGCTGACATACCAAGCATTTCCCCCCTGTGTATCGATTCCTGCAGATGCCTTAGCAATTTGTCGACCTAAAACTTCAGCAGGTGCCAAAATATATTTAGTTATTCCGGAGCGATCACAAACAACAATCGTGTCACCCGGTGCATCGCTGCCAGTGCCTTGAAGATTGGCTAACTTTGAACAATCTAAAGCCTCATACTTTGCCTTTATTGCTGCACTGGCAGCATCAGTTGTAGAGGCAGTTGATCCTGAAGCAACTGCTGCGGAAGATCCTGAAGCAACTGCTGCGGAAGATCCTGAAGCAACTGCTGCGGTAGATCCTGCTGAAACCACAGCAGTGGAGCCTGCCGCAACTGCAGCGTTAGAGCCTGCTGTCACGGTGCCCGGTGAACTTGCTAGAACTTGGCGAAAGCGAAGCTCTGCAGTTTGTCCTACTAATTCAACTACTCGTCGCCCTGTATCTCCAGGAACTGAGATAACAATCTGACGATTTGTTCCACTGCCTTGGGCGGCGACCTCGGATTCAGCGACACCTAAAGAGTTAACACGTTGGCGAATAATTG
>Ga0209597_1000458_pt1 | contig 27120 bp, 24 predicted proteins | sample M_140625_MF_Meta_FD_187316 | JGI IMG/M metagenome (GOLD analysis project Ga0209597, IMG submission 187316) | Freshwater microbial communities from Lake Montjoie, Canada to study carbon cycling - M_140625_MF_MetaG (SPAdes) (version 2) | ecosystem: Environmental > Aquatic > Freshwater > Lake... | reverse complement strand
TTCTGTCATCTATATAGATAATAAACCATATACAATATATTCGTGTAAAACGATACCAGGTGATTGGAAAATAGATACCAATACTAATTTACCCGGATATTTATCAACCGGGCAATATTTTGGACCATATTCCAATTATCAAGGCGGACCTGCGTCACCAAGTGCTTTAACTAGACACCCAATGGAACGTTATAGACAACCTACCATTTATATTACAAATAATTCTTCTGGTCAATCAACCCCACAACAAATTGAAAATGCTGAAAAACAATTAAACAGTATTCCAAAAAAATTAATTACGGGACCCACTTATAATAAAAAAGAATTTTCAAATATTGGCACGATTCATCAACCAGATTGGAGAATGCTACCAAGTGGAAATAAACCACTCACCCTGACCGCACCAGTGGATTATAATAGAGTCGCAGAATTGAGATATAATCCAAATTTACCACAAAATTTGGCAATCACCCAATCAAATAATCCATTGATAAATCCTTATACTGGAATGTATAATCCTCAATTTTTAACAAATCCAAATACCTCTCCATATTATTCTAATTTTGGATTATTACCACCAGGTGGACCAGGTGGACCAGGCGGACCAGGCGGACCAGGCGGACCAGGCGGACCAGGCGGACCAGGCGGACCGCGTGGACTACTAGGATCATATTACAATCCATTTTACATTCAAAATAGACCTCTGTATATTCAAAACGGAGGTGCGTCAGCCCAAACCAATATTCGCAATTTTTTCAGTGATTTTTATAACAATATAAATAGTTTATATAAAAATATGACCAATGAAGAAAAAGCTTATTATGAATACACATCATCAATCACACGTCAATTACCCTATAATTTGAGAAAACAGGAATATGATTGTAATCCAAAAACATTAAGTAATATATTCATAGAAGATATAGCTGGTTCTGATTATGATAGTTATTTAGCCTGTATCGCAAAGGGAATACAAAATTATAATTCAAATAACAAAGACAATCATATTGTTACTTATAATAATTCATCAAAAAAAATGAATATAGATGATAGAATACTTCATTCATCAACAATAGATATTGATGCGGACACTATAAAACTTGCCATATATTATTATTTCATAGATCATCCAGATGAATATAATAAATATATGATTGAATACATGATACAAGATAAAGTGAATAATTTAAATGATATATTTGAAACAAACCTAACAAATAATAGCGATATATTACCAAGTTCAGAAAAAGAATATAATAGTATTCTTGACACTATAATAAACGACATAAATAATCCAAATCCATATGAATTGGGAATAAAAACACTATCCTTTGAAGAATACGAAAATTTTGATAATAGTGGTGAAAAAAAAGCACGACCTTTTGAATTTGTTAATTTAGATATAAATAGAAGTGGTGATGAATCACAAAATTTTAAAAAATATGTAACATCCATATCAACTACAATTTTAGCGAGTCCTAAAATAACAGAAATAATTAGAAAAAAATATGGTATAAAGATAGTTATCATTCGTAAAACAGAAGACAAATCATATGATATAATGAATTGTGGAGAAGCATTATTAAGCCCTGATAATAATAATAAATATCCAGATTGGAGTAAATATATGTTTCTTTTAAGCGAAAAAAATCGTTTTTATTTGTTGAATTTTATAACAAGGAACACATATACTTGTGCGAATACCACTGAAAAAAATTATCCAGACAAACTTACCAAAACATCTATATTTCTAAGGAATCAAGAAAATGATATTATGAATCAACCTCCGGTTTATATTATATTTTTCTTGTTTATTAAATGTTTTATTGAGATGTATATTAATGAACTTGAACCAAAGATAAATTTAATGAATCGCATAGATTTATTTAAAATAGATTTTCAAATATTTTCTCAAACAATGATAAGCATTACTGACCCAAATGATGAGGATAAAGTAAGAATTCAAAAAGAAATGGAAATGTATGAAACGAATAAACAAAGACTGGAGGAATGTAAAAAAATAAAAAATGATATGGATACAAAATATAATGATGCGTTTAAAGAAGAAAAAAGAAGAAAAGATAAAATAATTCTAATCAAAGAATACGTTAATTATCTGAATTCTGATTTTCTAATAAATTCACCAGATATAGCAAGCGATAAATATGAGAAAATGAAAGATGATTATGATAAATTAAATAGTCAATACAATGACTTGATAACTGGATCTTCAGGTGGAAATACTCTTTTGAACACGAATCAAGACAATCAGATTTTTAAATTGTTGAAATCTAATGATAATGGTAACACGAATAATGGTAAAAAATTTTTAGAAAGATTAAAAGATATTAAAAAAAAATACATTCATATAAATGAATTATTGAGTGAGGATGAAAAAATAAAATACGATGAAGCATTGAGTTGTATTCAAAATTTTTCAGAATATGTAAAAGAAGGAAATATACTTAAATTAAATGATACTTTTAAAATTTGGATAAAGAATCTTATTAAAAGTATAACTGGAGGTGATTTTGATAGTCTAATTGATTCTTTCAAAAAAAATAAAACGATTCTGAAACCTGGAAGTAAAAAAGAAGCAAAAGAACGTGAAGACGGCGATGGCGAAGGTGAAGGCGGTGACGAAGGCGGTGACGAAGATGATGGTGAAGGTGATGGCGAAGACGCGGGCGGTGATGAAGGCTCTGGATCACCTGGACCTAGAGGCAAAGGTGTCGCACCACCTCCTGGTGGAGGTCCACCACCCCCACTGGATGAACTTGATAGATTAAATGACGAACTAAAAAAGAATATTCTTGGTGCTTGGGAAGAAGTTTCTTATAAAGGCGACCCTAATAAAAAATACTGGTGGAATAAAATAACGAACGAAACAACCGATATGGGTGCGCCCAAACCAACCGGATTAACCGCAACAACACCTATTCCAGAATTTATGAGTTATGACAGTCAATTCAAAGAAAATTCAAAAACAAGTTTCATCATTTTTGTAAATTTAGTCTTATACCCAGGTACAAGTATTCCCGCAAGTGAAAGGAGAAAACTCGCATGTTATTTGAATTATGAAGAAATCCGTAGAAGTTATGCTGAATTAATGGGTTATGAATATATTCCGATACCAATGAGTGATGATAAATATTATAAATTGGACAATAACAATAATAGCACGAATACTAAACAACAAAATCCGTCATCAATTTCTCAAAAGAATACAACTAGCAAACGAGTTACTTTTGACAATAATCTACCCCAACGTTTTCGTGGTGGCAAAAACAATACAAAACGTAACCGACACAGGTAAGAATAAATCGCCATAATAAATAAAAACGAATATACCTATCATAATCGTTTTTATTTCACATCATTTTGAAAAGTCATTAATGCGTCTTTTTGTTGCTGCATTTGTTTTTCTTTACTCGCTTTTGCTAAAATCGCCATGGCATTGTCGAGCTCTTCCTTACTAACAATACCATCTTTATTTGTATCAATGACATCTTTTAACAAACGGTATTCATGCGGAACAATACATAAACTACTTTCTTCATTGAATAAGTGGTCAGTTAATACAATTAAAACAGCAGTTAAACCAAGTGCTACATATATATTACGACTACCCATCCATGCCAATACGAAAATCATAATCTGTCGTGTGACAGATAGTTTCAAATATTCCGCCGATGATTTGCTTAATTCAATTGTCACATATTTTGATCCTAAATTCATCATAATAATCATAATACCGGAAAACACCTGACTACTATTTACAAGCATGATGTTGTTGTGTAAAAAATTAGCAATCCTCTGAAATATGGTTGCGTTTTTTGGTAAAGGAGCGGAATGCGCAGAAGCAGCAGGGTTCGGCATAAAGGGATTTCCTGGGGGCGGAGCAACTCCGGCTGGTGGTGTAACAACCGCGGGAATAATATTTTTTAATGATGATTTATTTTTTCTACTTGTTTTTGTTTTTATTGTCATATATTTAATAAACAAAATATTTTTTAGATAAATTGTAAACCGAGCATTTTCAAACCTTGATTTGTTTTGTCTGTAAAATATTCCCTATATTCTTCAGTGGCGACTCGCGCGTTTCTTAAATGTGGTCGCACCAATTTGCGAATACCTGGAGTGAAATTTTCTACATATGAGGTTTGAAACGGGGATTTCTTAACAATTCTACGTGTCACTAAATATAAAATCAAAATCAAAAACATAATTGTGGTTATAGCACATAATATATATGACTGTTTACGCATCATATATATTTATACAATATTATTCTATTTTACCTAATAAATAATTATGATTGTTGTATCAATTCATATCCAGACATAGTGCCGTCACCACCCACAGATTGTGGTTCTTTGTATAAATTACCAAACGCACCTGAAATAGGTAAGGACTTTGAATCTTTTCCTCGAAGAGTAGTTTCTGTTGCGATCCGGTCAATTCCACTATTTCTTTTTTTATTAGACATACCTTCAACCACTTGTGTCTCAATGTCAGTATTAATATAACTGTATTCTATTTCGTCACCTTTATAGTCGTATTCATTTTCTAAATTATCAGGTTCTTTAATAATCTTATATTGTTGTGCTTTTTTCTCAACCTCCTGTTTTTGTCTTTCTTTAGGAAAAAATTTAATATACAAAAAGAGGGATAGTATTATTAAAAAAACAATCATTCCCAACATAGCATTATAGTAAAATAATAACCCAAGGATAATAGTGCTCAACATGAAACCAAATCCTAAATGAAATGAATATAAAGACGCCATTGTCAAGAGTATGATAAATACAATAATGAAGGGATAAATCATTTTTTTTATGGACATTTATATTTATATTATATAATTATTTTTTTTAATTTAAGATTGTTTTCCAAATTATTATCTTATTTTTTATTAGGAATGTCTTTAGCAATGTATGCAGCACCATTTAATAGTAATGATTATATGGATAAAATAAATGATACGGATACACCCATAGGAAGAAAAAAAAATTCAAATAATAAAACCCAAAAGAGATATTATACCGCCCCCTCTCCTAAAGACAATAACACAGAAAAAATTAATAATGTTTTACGAACGATCCATAACTTGCCAGAACGTAATGATGAAGAATTAGCAGATTTTAATGAATTGTTGCCACCACCGATTTCTGCTGGCGTAGAGCAAACCAAAGCCAAGGAAGGTTTTGGAACAGCAAATCAACTTTCGGCTTTTGTCAGTCCTGTAAATCCACCTGAAATGGATGAAAACATTAAATCAATATATTCAAATCTGAATGCTCATACAAATGACATGTCTTTTGCTTCTGCGACGGATTATGGTCGTTTTATACCTGATTACTCTAAAATGTATGGTTCTCCATCTCAAACAAGTGGTCAAAAACCACAAATATCTGGTTTTACCACTGGCGCCAAAAGTCAAAATGATCTTCTTATGGAAAAATTAAATTATATGATTACCCTTTTGGAACAACAAGAAAGCGACAAGACAAACAATGTCACCGAAGAAGTGATATTATACTCCTTTTTAGGAATCTTTATTATTTTCATTGTAGATTCTTTTGCGCGGGTTGGAAAATATGTGAGGTAATATGGTTTCATCTACACAAACTAATTCAAGATAAATACTTTATTTGATGACACTGTCGGATAAATATAATTATATAAAAAATACGCAGTAGGGCTCACCATCATTGAGGCAGTTTTCATTTTAATATTTTGAATGATAACTCCATTATCTGAAAGGTCTTCAATAAGCGCATAACCGAATTTGTTTTCTTCTTTGACTCGCGACAAGGTAATTTTCGAAAGCGCCACTTTGAAACCGTGAATAAAAATAGCGGCATCTTTACAACAATTCACTGAGGCGAAACAGACGAGTGCCATAGTGCTTTTTTTTATGCTGACTGTAGCATCACGGAAATAATAACAAGATAGCACCATGTTGTCTTGAATAATCATGTAGATATAAATGTTTTTTGTTTTGATCAATTCAAGAATATTGGATATTTCGGGGGTAATACATACTTCGTATTTGTTTTTGAGATTGAGTTTCAAAAAATCGGTGAGATGGTGAATATTGGTGGGACCACATTCGACCAATTCCAGGCTACTGCCGCCAGGCAAATCACTCGGGACACACCATTTCTCCATGGAAAACCCGTAAGTGTTATATACACAAAGCGGAACGATACCGGTGAGTTCGTTTTCTCTCTTGAACAAAGAAACAGAAATGGATTTATTGAAATATCTTTGATTATATTCATGTGTTTGTATGATTTGGGGAGCTATTCCTTTTTTCCGGTAATTCGAATCAACGCATAAATGATCGACATAATAAAGATCAAAATTAGTTTTGTGACTTGTTTTGTTGAAATAAATGTGGAGGGGACGGGTGGTCATTACAGAAATGATCTTATCGTCAATCAGGGTTGTCGCCTGTTTGGCGTCATATAAATAATTGGGTTCTTCATAATAGCTCAAAAAACAGGGAGCATTGTGACCAATCAGATAGGGCACTATATTTTCTTTGGTCGGGATATACATATTCTCACCATTGTTCAAAAAATGATTCCGGATTAGATTGACAAAACAGTTCATAGTTTCTTCATTTACTTTGGAAAATTCCTGGGTTTTGATTTGATAGAAATTACAATATTTGTTCTTTTCGGGGAGTTCATTCATGATGACACCATAACGATAAAAAAAATAATGAAAATCATAGACATGATATACTGGTTGTATAGACCAGAAACGGTATTTAATTTTAATATACATGGCAATGATAAGTAAGACTAAAAACAAAACCAGAAATACATAAGGGATCACAGGTGTCAAATACAAATACCACAACATGGAAATAATTTATTATAATAATATGTATTTTTATAATAAATTAAGTTATAAAACGTAGTTGAAGAGAGAAAACCTAGAATGATAATCCCTAATCCCTCAAATGACCCTTTTAATTAGGTTTTCCCAAGACAAACAAATATTGGTATTCATAACCAGCACGAATTAAATCAATCTTGCTTTGTACAATGAAACCTGCTTGTTTGGCGATTTCTAAAATATCCTGGTAAGGCTCCATATACAATTGATGTTCTTGCTTACGGAATACTTTATCGTCACTTTTATTTTTGAATGTTTCCACGAATTTCGCAGTATTATCCTTATCATTTACTTGAAACTCAGATTGATATTTAAAATCATCAAAAGTGACTTTGCTGTTGGTGATGCGTTTTTCGGCATATCTTTGTGGGGTAAGTAATAAAAGTGGATTCGCTGCTGGAATAATGGTATCAAACATGTATTTATCCACTAAATGTACCACCAAGTATCCGCCACCCATTAACCATTTCATACAATTTCTAAAAAACTGTAATTTTTCTGGTATGTAGTAAATGGTAAAATATAGGCACAAAATATGAGTAAATGATTGTGGATTGAAAATCATCGCATTATTTACATCGCCTTGTAAAAAATCCAAGTTTGGATACATTTCTCTTGCTTTATTTACCATGGTTTCAGATTTATCTACACCGACTACTTTGAAATTCTTTTCTGCTAAAGCAGCCACGTGGTGACCGGTTGCTGACCCAATGTCCAAGATTACACTTTTCTCATCGGGTTTTGTATTATTAATAATTTTGTCAATTTCAAATTCATTTTTAACATCACTGTATAATAACTGATCATATATGTTTACATAAAAATCATCATAAATTTCACTTACTCCGTCTTTAAAGGTAAATTCTTTACGGGTAACTGTAAATCCTTCTTTATGATTATTTTTATACATCATGTAAAGAATAATAAGAATAGAAAAAATCACTAAAACCTTTCCCCAGTTGGAAAGTTTGTCATAAGTATTTGAAATGGAACCAACGCCTTTACTTAATGTTTTCAATATTTTCATTTTCTCTTATATGTATTATTGTTATTTTTTTTGTTTAAATATACAATATAAATTATAAAACTAAAATGTCGGATTATTCAGAAATTAACGATTTAAGAGAACAAAAGGAATTTAAAGGGATTACATTTTCCGGATATAAGAAAACTGAAGCGCGCAAAGAATTATTAAATAATTTGATTCATACTAAAATAGAACCAGCGTGTTATTGGTCGGCGGAGTTTGTGTGTGCCGGTCACTTTAGCGATTTATGGGAGTTAATCCTCTTTTTTTACAGTAAATATATTCATTTAGGAAATCCTAAACTTGCCATATATTTGGAATTGCGCATCAACAATTTCAAGGAGATTATAGTTGCCGGATATGTAGGCAATGAAATCAAATTACGCAACAATGAAAAAATCCGTAAATTATTTTGTGAAATCATTTGTATGCTTTGTAATGCGAAACGAAAGCATAGTTTTGATGAAATAAAAATAAAAAAAGAAGACTTTGATATGACCCAAATGACCGACCGTCTCAAAGCACCGAATGTGAATTATGCGCAGGCGATTATTCAAAAAGAAGATCCTAAAGAGTTATATATCGCAATCAATGAATTAGCATATAATTTATCAAAAGACGGTAAAAATATAATAAATGCGTGTTACTGGTTTGAATGGATCACTGAATACGAGACCATTTGTATAAACAAAAAGGAAAAGTGTAAATGTGAAAGACGGTCTGAAATGCCGGTAGATGCCAAGTCTCAATTAGATATTGTCTGGATTATTTGGGATATTATATTAAAAGAGTCAGTAAATCATAACAAGATGATACAAAAAATTATAAAATCGTTATTGACCCTGTTTTCGTTGAAATATACGCATGCTTGTAATAAACGGCGGAAAAATATTATTTATTTTGCCATGTCATTATTGAGCGAGGCGGTAAATGTTGAGGAAGACCTGGTGAAAGACAAGGATCAAGTCTCGGGAATCGTATCAAAAATAGACAATATTTATAAACAAATTAAGAAGAATGAACAAGCGCCCAAAACCGATTATTTATTTGCCAATTTGAACAAATCGAATTTAGACAAAACGATTGAAAAACTGGAAAAAATGAATGCCTTTGGAGAGACTTTTATACCTCGGTTGTAGAAAATTCTTGAAAATTTCCACATTATCTAGGATTAAAATATATTTATAATATATGACACGTACTCGTCGTAATCGTAATCGTGGATCTAAAACCTGTAAAAATATGAATCTCAAGTTTGAGCAAAATATCGTGATAAAATTTTTAGAAGTGCTAAATACAGTAAAATTATATCATTGGAAGACACATAGTTATGCTGTACATAAGGCGACGGATGAATTGTATTCAAAATTAAATGAAAATATTGACCATTTCATAGAAGTACTTTTAGGAAAATGTGGCAATCGCATAAGTTTAGAACATGTGAAACATATTTTATTGAAAGATTTTAATCATGAAAATCAAATCATGAGAGAAATGACGGATTTCAAATCCTTTTTAGTCGGAATGGATAATCAATTGAAACAAATGGGTGGTATGACCAATAGCGATTTGTTGAATATAAGAGATGAAATGCTTTCAAACGTCAATCAGTTTTTGTATTTAATGACATTCAAATAATTTGACTTATAAAAATGTCTATATAAAAAATTATGTATATAATAAAAATTTAATATATTTATTTTTATTATAGCCAAACATGAATAGTAGCGGAGAAAAATCAATCATGACAAACCCGATTTCACAACTTTTAGATAAAAATAATTATAGTTTAGAAAAAGATTTCCCAGCGGATGATTCCTCAGAAATGAATTGGAGTTTAGTTATTTTAGGAATAATTATTTTTAGTTTTGTTGTATTTATGGTATATAAACATTATACTGGAGGTGAAAATATTTTTGAAAATATTTATGATAAAATAAAAGAATTATTTGAATCAATTAAAAATCGTTTTCATTCTTCTGGATCATCATCGAGTAACATAAAACAACATATGGATGATGATCATGGTGTTGATACAACAGATGAAAACCCTGCGACAGTATCTTCTATACCTCACGCAACATTACCCCAATCACAGCCTCAACACGATGAAACAAATAAACATGATTTAAACCAGGCACTCAACCAAGCAACTCCTAATTATACACCTGAGCCTGGATATAGTGCCGATGACTCATATAGTAGCATACAAAAAAGTAAATCATCTAGTAAATCGGGATGGTGTTTTATAGGAGAAGACCGCGGATTTAGAAGTTGTATTGATGTCGGCGAAAATGATAAATGCATGTCTGGTGACATTTTTCCTACAAGCGAAATATGTGTGAATCCAAACTTGCGAATGTAATCACGCAGGAAAAATAAGTTTAGCTCCTTGAGGCCATTTATCTCCGGCTGTTCCATAAGTACGCCTTACTTTAGTGTAATAAGTAGGATGTACGCTACTATTATAACATAAAGGCGCATAGGTTGGTCCAGGAACATCAGACGCAGAAAGCGGATTACAATAATTATTTTTTGTTACAAGAAATACAGGTCCAGTTGTGTTTTTAGCATAAACATTACAAAGCATATTACCCCCATCTGGTATTACTACAGTAGTCACTAATTTTGGTGGAATACCACTATTTGGAACAAGTGGATAAGGAGATGTTTTTGTAGGGTCTATTGGAGGTGGCATAAGAGGATTGAATCCAGTACGTCCACTACTTGAAGGAATAAATCCGTTTTGTGGTTCTTGTGGTGGTAATGGTTCAATAACACCATCCTCATTTGACGTCTCTTGAGTCTGTGCTGTAACCGGATTAATAATTTTTTCAGTATAATTGACTCTTTTATTACTGGTGGTATCCGGATTTGTATAGGTTTGAGTTTGTGTTGCCCATGTTTTTTTCCGGTTTGCCCAAGCAGCTCGCGCGATTTGAGAATAACGTTGATTTTTAGTGAGATTGGAACTATTTTTTTTATACTGAAGTACATTTCCTTTGTCTAATACCGCAATTTCATACGCAAGTTTTTTATTTTTAATAATACTTCCTAGAGATTGTGTATTATATACGCATCGATTTTCAAAACGATACCACTCTTTTGTTGGTACGGGATTATATTTTTTTCCTAAACAAGACATACTTATATTTATTGAATACTATAAATATAAATTCACAAGTGTATTAAGAAAAATTTAATTTGATCCATTAGAGCCATAGAAATACCACCTTAATGATAAATAATCGGGTGATCTTAATAATAAAGATGCTGAATTAGAACTACTCATTTCAAGATTTGGACCCATTGTAGTTAAACCGCTGATGTCATTTAATCCAAGTGAATAATCGTAATAACGCAAATCAGAAATGTATCCATCAAACCCACCATTCATCGCAACAAATACGTCACCGTAATTTTGTTTTGGTACCCCATTTAGATTTACACTTTTTGTAATCGTTCCGTTAATATATACATCTAAAGTTTTATTACGACAACGGAGAATCACATTTACCCATTTTCCAATAGGAATATCATTGATTGTAATTTCTTGATTGATGGTTTCATAAGTATTCATGACAATCAATAAATCATTTGTATTTGGATAAATATACATACCTGGCGCATTATTAGGGAAATTTAATCCCTTATTATTTGCGGTGGTTGTGGTTGATACGTTATTTCCTTTACTAAATATGTGTTTGTATTGTCCAGAAAGGTATGTTATATCATTGATAAAAATCCATACAGACCACGTAAATTCAATACCATTGGGTCCGTTTATAGAGCGATTAATTGTTACAGATCCATTAGATAACGGATTTTGTGGGATCACTACTAATTGTTTGGCATCAATCATACCATTTATTAATGTTGGACTATTATTCATAAATGTTAATATTCTTGTTAAGAAAGCAATTGAAAATTTTAAAACAATTATAAAAATAAGAATGAGTAAGAGTAAAAATGACACTCTGGCAACAATACTATTTGAATTTAAAAAATCTTTAATACCACTTCCTCTACCCGCGGTAACTGTTGGAGTCCATGCCGATGAATTTTGGTTGTTCATTTTGTCTTATATATATACTATAAAAGAAAATGCTAATATTACTAAATTATTTATTTTTGAAGTAAATTACTCCGAGCCCGACTAAAAATTAAATGGTGTAACTACTGGTTTCGGTTCCACTACTGTCAACAGTCGAAAATTTTACTCGGAAACTTGTACCAAAAATATTATCCATAATGCTATTGCTATATCCATTTTCATAAATATTCCACGCGGTTTGTGGATCCGTCGCATTTGGATAGTATTCAAATTTGGAGGTCCATCCAGAAAATCCACCAGCAGGCGTAATGTAAACATTTGAATTTTCATTTATTTTTGCGGTTCCGGGTAATACACAAGTATTCACCAATTTTCCGTCTAAATAAATGTCTAAAGTTCTTCCATAAACACTAATTAATAAATTACACCATGCTTGTATTGGTATATTAGAAATGTTACATGTGTGAGTAGTGCTTGAAGTTGAAGTCGCGCTTGGAAATACAGTCATTAATACTTTTAAACTATTTTCAATTTCACCAAAAGTGACAATAGGACAAGGGTCAATACCATATGTTCCACTAGTAGATGGAGATGAGGATGGACTACCTACTCTTCCAAATAATACTTTTGGTTTTCCATAATTATAATTCCAATCATCTATATAAAACCATATCGAATAAGTGAAATTACTCGATTTTATACCAGATTTAACGGTTGATAATCTACTAGCTTCAATTGTCTGCATAGTTGTAGCAGAGACAACACTTGTGGTGACACTGGTTGAAGAATATACATAATTCAATATAAAATATAAAAATATAATCAATATGATTATAATAAGTACAAACTTAAAATCCATAATATATAATATGATAGAAATTATATTTTATATTGTATATTTTTATTTTTACAATATAAAATTTCTAAATTTTTAAATTTCTAAATTAATTACTAAAATAAGATGGACATCTGGGCAATTTATACATTTTGATCGTCCTTGTTTGCCTTAAAATACCATTTTAAAGACAAATAGTCGGGATTAAAATCAGCCACGTTTTTAGGATCAATCTTTTTATTTATATCTTCTGCTTCATTTAAATCATCTCCAGATGGTAAATTTATGTCATAATTTGGGTCGGTTATTATAAAGGACGATACTGGCTTTATTGTATAAGCAGAAATATCCATTACTGTTTTATCAATGTCCGATACGATTGGGGGTGTCTTCTTTTTTAGAGAATTATATAAATTATATATTTGTGAGCTAGTTAATGGTGTCTTGAAATAATTTACATTACATATTCGTCCAAAAATACCCTTTTCTGATCCTACTACTAAACTGTCATATTCCATAAAAGGAACAATTTGTAATTTAGATTTTTCAAGTAACCCGTTGTAAAATATATCTAAAGCTCCGCTATTGTAATTAATAATTATATTATTCCATTTTTGTAGTAAAATATTGGGTTTTTCAAATAATATCGTATTACCATCTTCATCTAATACGTTTTTACTGTTGCCGTTATTTTTTGTAATTAAACGCATAGTATTTAATTTGACGTTATATACTAAATGGAATTTATCACCATAATGAATAACGGAAGTATATTTGTTACTTGCTAAATTGACACTGGGGTTTTCAGAGTCTAAATATAACCAAAAAGAAATACCGTATTGATAGTCGAATTTTTCAGTTCCATGAAGTGTTTGATAACTAGCCAAAGTTGTTTTATTATTTATGCTAATCGGTTTATTTACCAGTAATAAACCGTCTTGAGTTTCATTCTGGTATGTGAAATATGGATAGGCAACGTAATATATAAAATATAAAATCAGTACTAGAAAAAATAACCATAAATAATTATCGGCTTGTTCTTTTTGTGTTGCTCCAGGCATACCTGGTATTCCTGGCATTCCAGGCATTCCGGGTATTCCGGGTATTCCTGGCATCATTTTCGTAAAACCATATAGTTTTAATAATAAATTGTATAACCCTTCTATTAAAGCATAAAATAAACATGGGATATAAAAAATAGAATTACATATTAATCTTAATAATGGGCTTTTATTATAAATTTCGGTTGATGTGAGTAATCTAAAAAATATTCCGAGAATAATAACAATGAAAAACGTATTTATTAAAAAATTAGTAATTCCACGTCCCGTATTGGAATATTCTAATAAAGTATTAATAATCCATACTAACATTATTATAAATAAAATGAATCCAGATGAATACAAAATAACGGATTTATTAAATAATATATTTAATTCTTTGGGTAATTCATTCTCATCAAATAAGGTCATTATTAAGAAAATAAATCCAACGATTAAAGTGAGAACTATAAACATAATGATGACCCCCAAATTTATTTTCAAGCGAGTGCCAAATAACTCATTATAAGAATCCATAGCGTATTTACCAATATTTGAATTGTAAAGAATAAATAAAAAAACACAAAGGCAAATATAAATAATAATGGAACTGATATGTTTACTTTTTAAATACTCGCTATTTGTATAACTATATTTTGTTACTAAATCTTTATAATCAATTGTATGATATATGTTGAAATACAACAACCCAAGTCCAATCAAAAAAATAAATGGAAACAAATAGGATGCGCTAGTTTTTAAATCAGAATTGGACATTGTATTAAATAAATAAATCATTATACAAATGAAAATAATAAGAAGTAGTAATTTATTATTGTAGTATATTGTTTTTAAAGTAGTATAAAAAGAAAAAAATAATCCCAATGACAATATGGTAATTAAAAAACACGTAATAAGAACTGATGCGGAACTTTTATCATTTATATCCGCATATAAACCAATCATGACGAGTATAAATAAAATTAATAATACTAAAAATATTTTTGACAACGTTGGTCCCATTATATCGTTCAGCCAACAAAATCGGTTATTAAAAGTATTTTTATCAAATTTATTACTTTTTTTTAGTTTATCCATGTTATATTATTGTTATATTATTATATTATAAATATTCACATTTATAAATTAAATATTTATTTAAAGGAATCGCTATAATTATAATATACTCAAAAATGAATAATGATCCTTTTATATATACAATCATGACCTATATGGTTGTATATTTGGGTATTTATATATTATATAATTTGTTTTCGAATGATGATAACATGACTCAATCAAAAACCTCAAAAAGCTCAGAAAATATGAAAGACGATGATTAAATTTTCCCAAATGTGTTTTTACATATTTTCCATGGCGGTTTTTTGTCCGTGACATTCTCTACACAAGGCAATCAAATTTTGAACTTCATTACTACCGCCATGTTCAAGACGAACAACGTGATCTACTTCAAACCAGGCGGTCAATTGTTGCTTACAGTTACCACATTTCCAGTTTTGACAAGAAGCGACATATTTTTTCTTGGTCTCACTCACGGAGCGTTTGGTTGCCTTCCCAGGCGCGCCGGTTGCGCCACCCGATTGTAGTATTTTCCTTTCATAAGGATTCGTAGGATTCGTCGCGTTTAAATTTCCCATAAACGATCCCCCAGCACCTCCGTCGTTATTGTCAATATTGGTAAAATCAATAATGGGCGAAATCATATCCATAGATGATTTATCAATTGGCATGTATTTAATCATATTATTGGCGTGTAACAAAATATTTTTACACCTGGACGGATTTCGCTTCATGAGTAAATAAAAAGAAATCCCCAGTATTGCTATAAATGCCATGGTATAATATTTTTTATAAGACATGATAAGTTTGAGGTATTTTCCATTGTGATAAGTGTTGAATATAAGAAATGCGGTTATTCCAAATATCACTAATTCTAGTTTCATAATTATACTTATATATTTATTATAAAAAAATATAAGTATGCGTGTTGTTTTTAATTATTAAATTTCGTTTTTCATTTTATTCGACCCTATTTTTTTTGTTGTATTTTTTTTACTAGATATTCCCTTTGGATTTTTGTTTTCAACCATAACCTCAGAATGATTCATTTTTTTACCGGTGATATAATCAAATAATTTAAAAATACTTTTTTGCTTAGGTTTAAATTCTTCTCTCAAAGAGTCATTAAACAAGGGGTCAATATCATTTAATATATCAACTAAAGAATTAATATCAACTGGTTTTTCTGCTGAATCTAACAATAATGAATAGGCGTCTTTTACTTTATTTACTAATTTTAATTGATGCGGTTTGAAATGTTTTATACCATATTTTATATTTTTGTTTTTTATATAATTAATAAAATAGGTATATATGGAAACAAATCCCCAAACATCCAGATTTTTTAAATAGACTTGTTTGAAATATTCCATCACATGAAATTTACCATTCTTAATATATTTTTCCAATATTTTGAATAAATAATTAGATATGTATTCATACGCATATTTTATGTCTAATGAGTCGCCTGAATGTTTATCAACGAATTCATTCTTGAATAAAACTTGAATGGTTCGGTGAATAAGAATCAAATGTTTTGAAAAATGACGTTTCGTTTTCAAATAACTATGAATAAAATCTTTCAATTCACTTTGTGACGGATTAGGGTTCGTCTTTAAAAATTCATCGCAGGTTTGTCTAAAAATTCTTGATAATAAAATACATGAAAATGGAGTATTGTATTGAAATGGACGATTCGCAAATGCGTCTGGTATTTTTTCTTCATCCTTGTATATTTTTGATAATCCCCAATCAATTAAACGTGTGCGTATGCTATTACCTTTTTTACTTACCAGGACATTACTGTCTTTTATATCTCCGTGATAGACGTGTAATTCATTCATTTTAATAATACCATTTTTCAAAAAATCTATTAATGTTTTATTTAATTCTATCATTTTTAAGTTATTGAAATGTATTTTATATACATAATCAAAAATATCAATACCGCCAAAAGGCATTTGTATGCCTTCTAAATCATCTATTTTTTGATTTATATTTTTTTCATCAAAACCTTCATCTGTAAGAGCATCACAATTTTCATTAAAATGAATTAAATCTTCTTTGGTTAATTTTTCAGGAATACATAATTCAAAATTTTTTACAAGAAAATAATCATCATAATTTGGAATCTTCTTGAGTATTTTTTCAAATTTCAAGATTTCGTCGTATTCCCTTTTTGCGTATTTTGACTTCATTAGCTTTGTCACATATACTCCGTCAGGTTGATTTATATTTTTACATTTCAATGGAGGATTAAATAAACAACCATAACCCCCAGTTTCAAACACTTTTCCCCCGCGTTTTTTCCTGGTTGCGTTTTTTCGGGTTTTCTCCTTAATCTTTTTTCTATATTTTTTTGTTGTCATTTAATTAAAATAAATCGTTCTTATAATACAAAGATATAATATTTATTATTTATTATTTATTATACAAATACATAATGATTGCTATAAAAAAGACGACTAAACATAAATATACAAGCTTATTTTTTAATCGATTCATTTCTCTATTTTTAATGTCTTTGGGTTTGTATTCTTCGTAATATAATTCATAAAATTTATTCAAGGAAATTTTGTTTTTTTCTAGTTTTTCATTTATTTTGTTATGTATAAACCAAACCCAGCGAATAAACGCATCACGCGAGTCTAAATAAGGTGTAATCGGGTATTGATCAAGTAATTTACTAAATTCACCGGCAATAGATTCAACGGGTATAAATAAGGGAAGATTTTGTATGAACTCATAATATTTTTTTTTAGTCACACTATTGGGTCTTAATGGGTAAGACATGGATATTGTATGGAGGAAAAACCAGTAATGAGGACCCCATACTTTTGGATCTAATACCATTCGTTAAAATAAATTAATATAATAAGATAATTGTTTAAACATATTTTTTTATGAATAGTAATATTAAAAATATATGAATAATAATAATATTTGTAACAATTGTGGAAAACCAGGTCATTCTTTTCATCATTGTAAATTGCCTATAACAAGTTATGGTATGGTTGTTTTTAAACATAGTTTAAATGGATTACAATTTTTAATGATACGGCGAAAGGACAGTTTTGGATATATTGATTTTATTAGAGGAAAATACGTATGTTATAATATTGAACAAGTTCAACAAATAGTAAATGAAATGTCGGTTAGAGAAAAGGAAAGAATTTTAAAAGAGCCATTCGATAATTTATGGAAGTTAATGTGGGGTGAATGTTGTAAAAATCAATACAAAAATGAAGAAATAATGTCAACAAAAAAATATGAAATATTGAAAAATGGAATAGTTGTTGGTGATAAAAAAGTTACATTATATGATATAGTTGAAAATAGTGATACTAGATGGATGGAAACGGAATGGGAATTTCCTAAAGGGCGTCGAAATGTTCAGGAAAAAGATTTAGACTGCGCATTACGAGAATTTGAGGAAGAAACTGGTTATTCAAGTAAAAATTTACAGGTAATTGAAAATTTGTTGCCGTTTGAGGAGACCTTTATTGGATCAAATCATAAATGTTATAAACACAAGTATTATTTAGCTTATATGAATGATAATGATGATATATGTCATGAAAATTTTCAAAGATCAGAGGTTAGTAAATTGGAATGGAAAACAATCGATGAATGTTTAGAATCAATAAGACCATATAATTTAGAAAAAAAACGGTTAATTACAAATATAAATAGGGTATTACAAGAATATAGATTATATTCATAATATATAAGAAATGAATACTTCTGAAAATAATATTAGTGATAGTAATGAAAGATCTGGCGAAAGTTCTAGTGCGACATCTAGTACGAGCTCAAGAAATAATGCGAGTAGTTCGCAACTATTAACTGTTCCATTAAAAGAAAAGATTAAATTAGATTTAAAAAATGAATATGATGAAAGTTGTCTCGACGACCCGTATGATAAAGAATGTAATAAATTTTTATTAAAAAAAGAGTTAATCGAAAGTGAGGTGTTGAGAGAAAATCCGGACCAACACCCGAATTTATATCCCAGTTTGGATGATCCTAATTTTATTATCAAGATTGCTGAAAAGAAGGAATTTAGAGATAATAGTTACAATGGAGAAATATATGATGTCAAAAAACATTCCGAAATATTAAACAATGCTGACTTTGAATTGGCACCGCATCAAATATTTATAAAAAATTTCATGTCATTCAATACACCTTACAATAGTATGTTATTGTACCAGGGTTTAGGTACCGGTAAAACTTGCACTGCTATTGGTGTTGCCGAAGAAATGCGAGATTATTTAAATCAAATGGGTATTACCAAAAAAATAATTATCGTGGCGTCACCAAACGTTCAAGACAATTTCCGGTTACAATTGTTTGATGAGAGAAAAATGAAATTAGTGGATGGATTATGGAATATCCGTTCTTGTACCGGAAACAAGTTATTAAGGGAAATTAATCCCATGAATATGAAGGGATTGACAAAGGAAAAAGTGGTCGGTCAAATAAAAGTGTTGATAAATTCTGCGTATTCTTTTATGGGGTATATTGAATTCGCGAATTATATTGAAAAAGTACAACAACTTCAGGTGGATGTGAAAAGCGAAAAAGAGCGAATGCGGAGAAGAAGGCGCAATTTACGCAATGAGTTTGACGGGCGGTTGATTATTATAGATGAAATTCACAATGTGCGCATGTCGAGCGATTGTGAGAATAAAATAGTGGCGGAGAAATTGTTACAATTGGTTTCATCCGCGGAAAATATGCGTTTGTTGTTATTGTCGGCAACGCCCATGTACAATACCTACAAGGAAATCATTTGGTTATTGAATTTGATGAATATGAATGATCGCCGTGCAATAATAGAAATTCGCGATATTTTTGATGCGGATGGAAACTTTAGAAAAAATGAGGCGGGTGAAGAAATTGGGAAAGAATTATTAATCAGAAAGGCGACTGGTTACATTTCTTTTGTACGGGGTAATAATCCATATACGTTTCCATTTCGAATTTATCCATCGACGTTTTCACTCAAACATTCTTTTTTGAACAAGAGTGACATGAAATTAGATGTTATGAAATATCCCAAATATCAAATGAATGGTAAATTAATAAAACCAGACAAAATGATGAAATTTTTGGATGTTTATTTGACCAAAATAGGAGCATATCAGTCATACGGGTATCGCTATATTATAAATCACTTGCGTAATAAAAAGATTTCTATCACGACAAAAACAGGACAAGTACGTAACATGCCGACATTTGATGAGATGGAAAGTTTTGGTTATAATTTATTAATGTTACCATTGGATGCTCTGAATATTATATATCCGATTGAGGGTTTGGAAGAACTCGGAAATGAAGTCATGTCTATCAGTGATTATTCGTCGGTGAGTGACGAAAGCAGTGAAGAACCACCATTGTCTGAATACAAAAGAACTGAAAAAGCGAAAACTATATCATCCTCTGTAAATGAAAGTGAAGAAGAGTCTTCATCAAGTAGTGGAGAAGAAGAAGACGAGGAAGAAGAATCGTCTGAAACATTAAATGATATTGTCATTGTTAAAAAACCATCGGATGAACCAAGTGTAACACAATTTGATTACAAACCCGTAGAAACAAGTAAGGCGTTCGTGGCATCGTCACAAAGTTTGAGTGGTGAGGTTATTCCAACAAACCTAGTATCGTCTGAAGAATCTAGTACTGATGGAGAAAATTTTCCTACGACATTTAAAATTCCCTCGGGTAGTAGCGCAAGTAGCAGGGCTTCGTCGAGCATGAGTGGAGGATTGAGTGAGTCGTCCGTATCGTCTTATGAGTCTTCTTCCGAATCTTCTTCTAAGTCATCAAAAGGATCAAAAAATATATTTATAAATACATCTGAAATAACAGGTGCGGGTGGTTTGAGACGCGTTATGAATTTTGTGGATAGTAAAAAGCCGTTTGAAAAGGGTTCTTTTGAATACAAACCACAGATATTATCTAAATATGGTGCTCTTTTTTCAGCTCAGCAAATAGGTAAGTATAGTTCTAAAATAAAGAATATATGTGAAAGCATAAAGGGTGGGGAAGGTATTATTTTGGTGTATTCCGCAATGTTGGATGGAGCGTTGATACCAGTTGCTTTGGCATTGGAGGAAATGGGATTTTCGCGATTTAGTAAAACAGGCAAATCCTTGTTTAAAAACCGTCCCAGTGAATTAATAGATTCGCGCACTATGAAACCACGAAGTGGCGAGGATTTTCAACCGGCTCGTTATGCGATGATTACGGGTGACCCTAGATTATCACCGGATAATGACTATGAAGTAAAGGCACTTACAAACAGTGATAATATTAATGGAAATCGAGTAAAGGTCGTTTTGATTTCTCGTGCTGGATCAGAAGGTATTGATTTGAAATGTATTCGGCAAGCTCACATCATGGACCCTTGGTACAATATGAATCGTGTAGAACAAATTATTGGACGCGCAGTGCGTAATTCAAGTCATAAAGATTTGGAATTTGAAAAGAGAAATGTAGAAATATTCATGTACGGGACGATTTTAGAAGATCAAGAGGAAGAATCCGCAGATTTATATGTATATCGTGGTGCGGAATACAAGGCAGTACAAATGGGTAAAGTGAGCAGGGTTTTAAAAGAAACCGCGGTGGATTGTATTATTCATCATGACCAGACGAATTTTATACAAGAGAATTTTGAAAAGATAGAGGAAAATCGTAATATTACACAAATATTATCGGATGGAAAGGTGTTGGAGCATTTTAAAATCGGAGATATTCCATATTCCGCGGAATGCGATTATATGGAAAATTGTGATTACAAATGTTATCCAGATAAAGAAAATATTAATGTAAATATGAATTCGTATAACGAATCATTTATTGTTGTAAATTCTGACAAAATTATACAAAAAATAAAGATGTTGATGAGAGAAAGATTTTTTTACAATAAACGAGACCTTATTCATTTAATAAATATCCCCAAGCCTTACCCAATTGTACAGATTTATGCGGCATTGACGCAATTGATTGAGGAAGATACAATTACAGACAGATACGGAAGAAATGGTTATTTAGTAAATATTGGTGATTATTATTTGTTTCAACCAAGTGAATTGAAAAATAAACATATAACTATTGATGAACGATCTATACCGGTAGATTACAAACACCAAATGATTGAGTTTGATGTAAAACCATTTATTAAAGGAGATGATGATAAGGTAAAACCAAAAATAGATAATATCCACGAGGCTGACACTGCGGTATCTAATAAATTAATATATGAAATGCTTGATAGTTACAATATGACTATACATTTTATGCGTGGTGACGAAAAGGTGCCTCGTGGTGACGATAATTGGTATAAACATTGCGGTATTACTTTTAAGAAATTAATCAAGGAAAATATTCTTGATGAAGGAGAATGTTTAGAATTATTAATAGAACATATTGTTGATATGCTTATGTACGATGACAAAGTTGAATTATTAAACAGCATTTATTCAGCAAATGTAGATGTAATGGATGATTTTGAGATGAGTATTAAAAAATATTTGGACACAAAAATTATTGAAACACGTAATCTAAGCGCAATCATATTGTATACAAGTGTTAAAAAACAAATCATGATTTATGCTGACCGTAAATGGAAACACGCTCAACCCGAAGATGTAATTGAGGTAGAGGCAGCATATGATTCGAGAGCACCTGTAATAAATATGGCTAACTTGATTGGCTTTATTGATTATGAAAATAAACATAAATATTTGGTGTTTAAATATAAATATACTACTTTGAAAAGAAACGCTGGGGCGCGGTGCGACGAAGCTGGTAAAGACCGTAAAATCAAAATATTAAATGATATATTTGGATTTGAAAAATACAATAAAGAAAACACAAAGGGCATTGTTCAGGCGGAGTTATGTTCGTTACAAGAAATGATGTTTAGAAAGTATGATAAAACTAAAAAAGACGGTAAAACATGGTTTTTCTGTATGGAAAACGCCAAATTGAATAATGTATAATAATATATAAATTAAAATTGAAAAACAATTAAAAAAATAGTGTTACAATATAATAAGTATGGAAACCGTTGAACAACCCACATTTCAAGAAACTGAAACACAGATACAAAAACCAGAAACAAGTAAGAAAGTGTTTAAGAAAAAAGAAATAAGACATAGTAGTATTTATACTCGTTCCGTGATTACTCGAAGTGTTGTGTTGCCTATTGTTACCATTGGAAAAAATATTAAAGAAACATTGGAAAAAGCAATTGTTATTCATTTTGAAGGAAAATGTATTGTAGAAGGTTATGTGAAAAGTGGGTCTTGTAAAATTATTACCCATTCAAGTGGATTAATACAAGGTGTTCAAGTTAAATTTGAGGTGGTATTTGAATGTTATATATGTTCTCCGGTAGAAGGAATGTTGATCCCTTGTGTTGCCCGAAATATTACCAAGGCGGGTATTCGCGCTGAAAGTGATGAAGAAATACCATCGCCAATTGTAGTGTTTATTATGCGAGACCATAATTATATGAATAAATATTTCACCAGTATTAAAGAAAACGATAAATTTATTGTCCGAGTAATCGGTCAGCGTTTTGAATTGAATGATAAATATGTTTCAATTATTGGTGAAGTGGTTGAACCAAAAAAAGATTATACCAGTCGCAAACCTAAATTGGTAATTGAGGAGTAAATTAATTACATCCAAAATAAAAAATTGAAAACTATTTTTTATTTTGTTGTTTTCATAAAATATAAATATAAATAAATATACAAGTAAGAATAAAAGTAAAAACAAAAGAAAAAAATGTTGGATTATATGTTTTCGATGAAGTACCCGGAAAAAGTTATTTTGGACGGAAAGGGTATAAAAAATAAAGATTTTGAAAATCATATATCAAAAATGACAAATGATGAGAAACGTGATACACTTGAATTGTATATTGGAAATAATAGATTGACTGGTAAATTTTCTTTAAAAGAATTTCCAAATTTGAAATCAATCAGTTGTCAAAATAATATAATTGATGAATTTGAGGAAACACTTCCGGTCAATTTAACACGATTGTGTATTTACAATAATAAATTAAAAAAATTACCAAAACTTCCAGAAAATTTAGAACTATTAACAATGATGAATAATGAAATGCAGGTATTACCCGAATTACCATTGTCTTTAAAATGGTTGTTTATCGATGAAAAATATTCAGATTCTGTAATACGATTGGATTTTCATAAATTCTCATTTCAAACCAAAAAAAGTTTGGCGTGTCTTTTGAATAAACCCGATTTTAAACACGATTTAAGAGCAGACCAACTTGAAGTTATACACCGTTTCAAAGAACAACAACGTGACATTGCGAATTTTAAGGAGGCGCTTTGTTTGAAAAAGAATTATGACGAACTTTGCGCTGAAAATCGCAACAATAACATATTACAGAATTTAACTAAATTATTTGTTGTCATAAATGTGATGGAATTTTTAGGAGATGATGCGAATTATAACTAGATACCAAGAAAACTAAAAAACTAAAAAATTAATTTATTATAAAATGCTGTATTTTTTTCATCATCTACATTACGTAAAATTATTTCTATTCTATACAGTTCCTTTATAAAACAAACCGGCATACTCATTGGAAAAACATATAAACATGAACCAAAAATTCCATGACTAAAACTGGTTAAATAAAAATAATTTGGTTTCAATGGTTGTTTTGGTTCATACAAATCCATGGTTGGATATTTTATTTTATCTTTTTTATATTGTTCTTTTTTGTATTCATAATAATTCATATCTTTTTTATATGAATCCATTTTTATTTTATTATCGTAATTATAATCACGAATTCCGCGGTAAAATCCCAAACTCCCCCAACTCACAATACAAAGATTAACACCTCTTTTCACATATATTAGTAAATTCATATATATTGACTATAGTAACAGACGTAAAATATTTTTAAATCAATTCAATTTATTATTTATAAAGATATTTCATACTGTATTATAAATTTTTAAAAAGATTTAAACAAATTATGCTATATTAGTTATAGTATAAGATTATGACTGATTTTTTTTGCGTAGAAGAAAATATTTCCGATCCACTTGGTGGTAGTTATATGTTGAATTCACTAGACACTACATATAATTTAAATTTAGATACTGTAACGAATGATGATATTGATATTGAAAATGAAATTAATGAAGAGTACAACACATTTAATGTTCAAGAATTGAATAGTATTCGGGAAAAAATAGAATCCATGCCAAAATTTAATCAAATTGAAGTATTACGAATATTGAGCGGTTATAAAAATATTACGTTGAATGAAAACAAATACGGCGTTTTGATAAATATGACAGATTTAAAAAAAGAGGTAATTGAAAAATTAAAAGAATATATTAGTTATGTCAATACACAAGAAACAAATTTAAATGAATTTGAATCACGAATACAAGAATATAAAAATATATATTTTGTAAAAGATAATAAAGATAAGGAGATAAAAGATACTAGTAAGACAAATAAAAATAAGAATGTATAATCATCGCAATCATTATCAGAACAATTATCAGAACAATCGTAATCATTATCATAATAATACACAACCTTATAAAACCTCGCCACAAAAGACAAATTATAATGATGTAATTAAAAATTTACAACATTATATGTTATCTAATAAGATGTTGGTACAATCGTTGAAATTCAGGGGTAATGTCAGTGGAAAGAACAAAAAACATCAAATTATGACCACGAATGAAACCGTACAAGAGAAAAAGGAAATCATTATGAAAAAAGAAAAGGATAAATTTTTTTATCCCTCACAAAAAGATCAGTTATATTGGTGTTTTTTTATTATTAAAAACGGGTTTGACGCATATGAATACCCGGACATATCTAGTTATACCAATGAAAAGAAGGAAAAAATTAATTGTGTTGATATATTGAGACAAAACAAACAACAATTAAAAGTGAAAAAAATCAAAAACATAAAGGAAGATGTAGAAGACGAGTTGGTGAATCGTGATCGTATTGGTATGAAGACCTTTATTGCTCTATGTGTTGCTTCTAACTTGAATATTTTGTATATTCAAAAACGCAAATGTTTTGAGTTGATTTTTGATGAAGAATCGCCCATACACGTGGTTCATGAAATGTCAGACGGTAAATATTGTTATGAGCAATGTGCGACGAAAGAACAAACCGATTATTATCGCAATACATTTTTCAAATGGGAAAGCATTGAAAAGCCATTGAAAGCAGTGGGGTCATACACATCAGATGAATTGATTGTATTGTCTGAAAAATTAGGTTTAGAAACCATGAAAACGGGTGGTGGTGGAAAAAAGAAAACCAAAAATGAATTGTATGAGCAAATCGTTTTGAATATTTTATAATTTGGTCGGCATCTACATTATATTGTTAAATCAAAACAACTTAAAGAAATTAGATCATATAATATATAATAATATAGGGAATGATCTACTCAGAAAATAATATTGATTGGTTTAAGGAAAATAGACCTGAATTATTTTCTTATATTAGTGACAAAGTTCTTCCATCTAATAAAAAATTTAAACTTGTTCATGCGCCTGTAAAATCTGGAAAACGTGGAATGGTTGAGATATATTCTCTTCTGGATACAAAATCTAAACATATATTTTTAACAGCGTTACACAGAAAAGCTGATAAATCACAAAGAGATGAATTAGCGTCTTATAATATTAAAGTATTTTCAGTTAATAATAAAAATAAAAAAGATGATTGTATTAAATGTATTGACGATTTTTTGTTAAAAAATGAAATTATTCATATTCATTTAGATGAATTAGATTTTGGTTGTGGAGATAATCAATTATTAAATAATATTTGGATTAAATATAAAACAAATCCTAACATATATTTTATTTTATATAGTGCTACTATTGAAGTTGCTAAAAAAGAATTTTTATTAGCAAATAATATTAATGAATTTTCTGAATGTGAAAGATATATTCCCCCTCCTACTTATTTTGGTATAAACAAATATTTACAAAAAAAAAATTTTTTTAAAGCAGAATCTTTTATTGAGTATGACAATAATGAAGTTATTATTACAAAACAAGGTAAAGAATTAATTGAAAAATTAAAATCAAATACAAATGATAGTACCAATAAAAGACATATAGGA
>Ga0209597_1000455_pt1 | contig 27185 bp, 29 predicted proteins | sample M_140625_MF_Meta_FD_187316 | JGI IMG/M metagenome (GOLD analysis project Ga0209597, IMG submission 187316) | Freshwater microbial communities from Lake Montjoie, Canada to study carbon cycling - M_140625_MF_MetaG (SPAdes) (version 2) | ecosystem: Environmental > Aquatic > Freshwater > Lake... | reverse complement strand
AGCCAATGCAAATATCTTTTGATTATATTATTAAAAGTAGCGACCCTAAATCGTTAGACGCAGAAAATAAAAACTGGGAAATACCTTTAATTGTTACTGCAACAACAAATAAAAATATCGATTTTTGCGCAAACTATTGTATTAAAACACTAGCAGCATTAAGCCTTTCAGATGAAGAAGTTACAAGTTATCAAAGTTTAAACAAAGCCGTTTTCCCTGTTGCCATTAATTACAAAGGAGTTGCTAACACATTTTATTTAAGAAAACAAACTAGTATAAATGCATTAAACACGCTTACAAGTAATTGGGAATTTTATACGCGTTTATTTACCGTGCAATCTGGAATGGATGAATCAAATGGCAATGGAGTAGGTAAGATTCATGATTTTAGTGGTAGTGGAAACTATATCAATGATGGAAAAACCATTAACTTTTTAACTACAGGTCAACAAGCTGCTACATTTTCTTGGCAGGATAAACGAACGCTAGCACAAATTGAACAAATGACAGGATATAAAGTAAAACCAAGAGGAGTTTATTCTCAATTTAAGCACGGTGGTTTTGTTGTTTTTGAAAAAAATGGGCATGGCTTAGTTGCCGCAATCACAGATCTAGGACAAATGGATTGGTACTCTGCCAAAACGGCCTGTGATGAATTGATATTAAATGGGTATAGTGATTGGCATTTACCTTCAAAAGAAGAATTAAATTTAGTTTATGTTAATTTAGATCAGCTCGGAGTTGGCGGTTTTGCATATGCCTATTGGAGTTCCACCGAGAAAAATAATGACTATGCGTGGGGTAATTTAGTTACAATTCAATTTGTAAATGGTGCACGAATAGCATATAAAGTAAGGCAGTTCAGTTCCAACAAGACCACAGAATACTATGTTCGGGCTGTGCGGGCTTTTTAAAATTCATCAATTTCAAAATATAAATTTTTTTTAAAATCATAAAATCTTTTAATTATGAATTATCAATCTAAAACTATACCAAGTCAATTTAACAAAAATAATTGTGAATTTACTTTAACTAGATATGCGAAAATAGAGCATATTCTTGAATTTGTTAAAAATAGAAAGTTGCATTTTTCGCCTCTTTCTTCATTTCCAGATTTAATGGAAGGTAAAACTTTTAATCAAGCTAAATTTGATGAGGATGGCAGTTCTATTTCTCCTCAAACAAGAAGAGGTGTTTTATATGCATCTTGCTGGTATGCTGGAAATGAAAATTTGAATATGTGGGATATTTATGGGAATAAAAATAAAGCAAATGAGCGTTTAGCTATTCAATTCGATCTTAAAAAGTTTAAGTCATTAATACTCGAAAAAGGACTTTATAGATTTATTCCAAATGAATTAATTGAAAATGATAAAGAATTTAAATTGAACACATTTAAGTATGGTTTAATAAATTACATAGATTTTGAGAATAATTCTTTAACTAAAAAAGAATTTATTGGCAGGTTTAAAAGTTCTGATTTTGAACATGAACATGAATTTAGATTTTTAATAAGTCAAAATTATATAAATAATGCTCGTGTTAAACTGAGTGATTTGAAATGTTGTTTTAACAAAGTTTCTTTCGATAAAATTAAATTCACAATAATTGTTAGTCCCTATGCAAGTAAAGATTATTTCGAATTTGTAAAAAAAGGATTTAAAGATGATAAGAATGTAGAGGTAATACCTTCTAAATTAACTAAATATTTTAAGTAATTATGAAATCATTATTATTTTTTATTTTTCTGCCTTTTTCTAATTTTTGTTTTGCACAATCATTTGATAACGAAAAAGTGGCGGCAGTAAATTTCATTACAAGAATGTATAATGCCTCGCCATTTCAAGGGGCAAAGCAATTAGAAGCTGATGATAAACATTATTCCATAGTAGCCATCACTCTAAACAAAACTAATCAAGACTCTGAAGTTAGCTATTATTCAAAAGCGCTTTCAAAAGCACAGGCAGCAGCCGAACAAGGTTTTGCCGAACCCACAATTAAATTTGAAATGCTGTTTATGCAAGATGGCAAAGAAAATAATAACATTACTTATGTTTTTTTATGTGAAACTCTCAGTGACTTTGTGGTTAAAACTATAAAAAAGAAAGCCTTTGATGGTGCTCGCATAATTTCAGCACCGGCTAATAAATACTTGGTTGCTGTTGTAACTCTTGATAATTCAAAATACACATCTTCTACTATGCGAGATAAAGCAGCTAGTATGAAAGCAAAACAAATGACGAATACTTTAGTAAATGGTTCTGTTATAACATCAGATATCGTTATTAAAACTGAGGAAAACGATAAGGCGGTAACTGTTTCAAGTACCGAAATTGTAAAAGAGAATGCAATGGGTTCTATCAATGGCTTAGAGCTTTTGAAAGCACAAGAAATTAATCCTAATTACACTACTTACATTTATTATTCAAAAATTTAAATTTCATGCTACACCAATTATTAGATTTATAAAATCTTATAAATTCAAGCGATTATAATTAGTGATTTTATTTTCTTCATTTTGATTTGCGTAGTCGCCACTTTTTTTTAATATGTCCCGTTTATTTGAGTGGGATCTGGTTTCCACTTTTATTTTATTTATTTGCTAATGAAGTTATTGTTACTAATAAATATAATTAACTGCATGAATAGTAGCGGCAAGTTCAACTTTATTGATGTAACCATCTCTAATGGTATATAGAACATCATAGCCAGTGCCACTGCATATTTGAGTGTCTCTTACTGTATATACTACATCATAACCTGTGCCCTTACATATTTGATTGTCTCTTATTGTGAATAAAACATCGTACCCGGTTCCCTTACATATTTGATTGTCTCTTACTGTGTATAAAACATCGTAGCCGCTTACTTTACAAACTTGGCTTGAACGTATTGTTAAAACAACATCATAACCTGTACTCTTGCACAACTGATTATCTCTCCATGTAAACTCTGTGTCATATCCAGTTTTTGAGCATATTTTTTGTGCGTTTGCAGCTCCTAATGACAGCAAAATTATTGCTACTACTAATGTTTTTTTCATTTTATTTAAAATTTAATTTGTTCTTACTCTTATGGATTTTCGGAATACTCCCTGTTTATTAAAGTGGTTTTCTTGTCTCCACTTTTTCCTGTTACTATAGATGGACAGCTCTTTTTTTGTTTACATAAAAATAATCATTTCCCCGAAGGGGGCAAAATGTAAACAAAAAACTTTCGCTTACAACCGCTGACACTCCGTGTTAGTAGCTGCCCAATTGTCGTGCAATTGAGGGATACTTTGTTACGATTGTCGCTGAGTCTTTTGAAACAGTGTCAACCGAAGTTTGTGATAACTTAAGGAGAGAATAAGTATTCCAATGCTCAATAACTTGATCGGTTGAGTCATCATTAGCTCTATGGTCATAAGAAGCGCATTGGTAAACCAGAATCATTAGATTATTTTCTTTGTCTTTAAAAATACCAGAACTGTATACTTCAGCGTAACCTTCATCACCCCATGTATTTGCAAGGTCTACATATTTAACTACAGAATCCTTTTCAATATCAAACACAAAGAGTTTTATAGCCGATGATTCATACATACCAAATACTCTTGCTATTAATCCGATTTTAGATTTACTTAATGGAAATTTGTAACACGCTCCAAAGTCTTTATTATAGTCGAATGAACTCCTTATGTCTAAAGGGAGAAAATAAATTTGCGAACTGTCCATAGGAGTTCCTTTGAATGGATTATTGTCTTCGTGTAAAGCTCCGCTGTAAACATAAAAGGTGTCGACTATTAAGTCTTTAAATAAGTCGAGCTTTGAATGAACCGAAGATAGATTTTCGGATTTCTCGGCGTCCGTGGCTGTTTTGTTAGAACAACTTGCTAATAAAAATAGAATGAATATTATAAAAGGATATCTCATTGGATTGCTATTAGCTTTTCACCACAGTCTTAATTCGGAGAAATGAACTTTATATAACATCAAAACTATCGACGGAGCAAGAAAGTCTGCATTGTTTTTTACAAATATATTTTAACTTATTTTCGAAAGTATTACTATTCCTAAAACAGAACACCCTTCAATATATCTTAAATAAATTAGCTTGTTTTCTTTATATATTTTTCTTTTAATTTTTTAGAGATAACATCGATAGCTTTTTCGCTAGCTTTATTTGTTAAAAAATCAGGTAGCCCTAATTCATCTACTTCTGGTTTTAAAAACTCTTCATATGCATCTTTTGACATATCAGACACATGCTTTTCTAATTCTTCGCCGTGCAATTCAGCTTTTGAATTATCAACTTTAACTCGATTTACCACTTCTAATGCTCTGTTAGAAATATAAGCCATTTTTAAAGAAACTCCTAAGAATGGAACCCACCCTAATACACTTATAAAAAATTTCATCATAATTTTATTTAAATTTACCTACTCTTATGGATTTTCAGATTACTCCCCGTTTTTTTAAGTGGGTTCTGGGCTCCACTTTTTTTATAAATATAATAATTTATAATGAACATATGAATATTTTTTTAAACTTGCCCATAACGGTTTGGGGCTAGAAGAAGTGCGGGTTTTAAAAGCACTAACTACCTGCCAGCAATGAACTTGATACGAAGCACAAAACTTCATTTAACCACTGAACCGCCAATTTCTTTAGGTGCTGTTAGCGGATGCCATTCTTCGGTTAGTCGTTTTTGTGTTAGTCATTTTTCTGTTGTCTAATATGAAAGGTCAAACCAACTTGTGTAGTAAATATTCCAGTCCAATTATTACTTACAAGCCCTTTGGTTTGATTAATTAACGCTTCACTATTGGGTGAATAAATATAAGGTGTGTAACCAACAAGAACGAAAGGAGATAGATAAATTTTGTTTTTCAGGTTTAGATAATAACCTGCTCTTATACTCAGGTCTCCTCCAATACCAAATGCCTTTGACCTTGTGTCGTCATATTCAAAAGGTTCATCGTTCACATTTCTAAAAACTCCGCTTGATACTGCCGAGATAATTAGGTCAGTGTAAAGTCCTTTAGTTTTTTCATTGTTTTCATAATGAATTATGTAACCCAAGTTTAAAAAATGCAAATTTAAGATGTTGTTCATGTTTTTATTATCAGTCGAACTTTTAAAATAGGTATACGATAGATTTATTCCGTGTTTCAAACTTTTAGAAGATTTAAAAATGTAAGATACTGAAGCATTTAGTCCGTGCATGAGCAATGGTTGTTTTTCTTCAAGAAATGGTCTGCTAAAATTGTAGGTTTGAATAGCTTTATCCCACTTATTAGCAAAAATATATTTGTAAGAAATATCAGTTCTAAACTCTTGTGCCATTATGCTATTAAGTGTAAAAAACAAAATGCCAAATAATACTGCTCTCATTTTTTTATGTCGTTTAAAATATTTATAACTTCTCTATAGCCAGTTTCTACTGCACCATGAACAGTTTGATGGTGTCCATTTGTATTCATTGCCTCACCGGCAAAATATAGTTTTTTGTTTATCGGTTTTGTTGCAACTTTTCTTGCATCTCCCATGTCAATTGTGCTATAAGAGTATGCACCTTTAACGAATGGATTAGTTGTCCAGTTTTGAACATGCGATGCAACAAATGACGCTGTTGCCTGTCCGTTATACATTGTGTCTAACTCTTGAAGTATTGCAGTTGTAATAGCCGTATCACTTCCTAATGAAGTTAAGTATTCGGCTTGAACGCCCATAATAAAAGCAAGCAATACATTGTCATTTTGTGCTTTTCCTATGCTATCATCTGCATAAGCCGCACAAATTGGTCCACCGATTATATTTTGGTCAAAGAATTTATTGCTAAATTTTAAAAACACTTTCATTCCTGCATCCATGCCTATTTTTGAAAATGCAGTTGTTTTTTCATTAGGTAGTGTTGGAATAAATTGAATGTCTGCCGATTTTAGAATTGGTATTGGAACAGTAATAATTACTTTATCTGCGTTGTATGTATTGTTTTTACTGTCTGTTATTTGAATTGTTGATTGAGAATAATCAATTGTAGTAACAATAGTGTTAAATAAAATTTTATTTTTTACTTGACTTGCAAATTGGGTATCAATTAAGTCGAAGTAAGTCTCTTGAAATTTAAAATCATCGACCCCAGAGTTCCAATTTTCTTCATCTTGATTATTGCCAAATACAGAAAGCCGAGTAGCAGCTGCACCTTGGTCACCTGCAATATTTTCTACAATGTATTTATATTCATTACCTAATCCTTTTTGCAAAGCGTAATCATTATATGAAATATCTGGCAAATCATCGCCTTCAAAAATATCGGTGTTTTGGGGTAAAGAATTCACTAATTGATTATTGAACCAATATTTTGTTTCACTATCGTCTAACGTGATTTTAGTGTTTGACTTAGTAATCAAGTCGCCCAAAATACTGTTTTTACCATGCAACCATTGAGCACCTGTGTCAATAGGGAAATTAGCAAAACCTGTTAGCTTACCAAGTCGTCCACCATAATTTGCAGAAGCTTCTAAAATCTGAAAATCTATTCCTTTTGATTTTAAAGTATATGCTGCAAATAGCCCCGCTGCCCCCGCACCAATAATAATAACTTTTCCGTCATAATTTATGTCTTCAAATAAGGTTTCTTTTCTGCAAGCAGAAAGTAAGGTTGAAGGAATTAAAAGTCCACCAATTGAGAGTAATGTTGATTGTTTTATAAAATGTCGTCTATCCATTTCTTAAGGATTGTTGTCTGTAATGTTTGTCCTTTTAGGGTTTCCGCTAACGTTTTGCAGCTACCCGAAGGGCGGGATTTCTACCACAAAACTTGATTTGAAAAACTAATGTTTTATTAACCACAAAACTGTCTTTGGAACACGAAACCCCGCCTTTTGGGGAGTTGCTGTTAGCAGCGCACTTAGCTTTACTTTCTTGTTTCATCTATTACAGTCATTCCCAAATATTTGTATGATTTAACAATATTTTCGAATGATTTATAGTGGTTATTAAGGTCATTGAAATCTTTAGTTGTAAAAGTAATCACTATAATATATTTTGGCTCATCTATGTATGCTATAGCGAAATACTCTTCAATACTTTCAATTAAATATTTTCTAATGATGGCTGTTTTATTATCTTGGGTTTTGATTGATTTAGCCTCAATTACCTTTTCCCCTCTATCTAAGGCACTTTCCTTTTCCCCTTTTATAAAACCATTAAATGTTGAATCTTTATAGTCCTCTTTAAAAATCACATTTGAATAAATTCCAATCGGAGCTGAATGCTTAATACTACTATCTGGTTCATACATTACTAAAATTCTAATATAATCCGACATTTGAGGAGGCTCTCCATTAGCCATCCATCCTTCTGTTTCGGATAAGGAATATGAACAGTCTCCATGGTATAAAATTTGTCTTTTCAATGAATCATTTGCAGAGGTCTTTACACTGAGTGTGTCTTTTGATTGTTTTTCTTCTACATTACTACTTGATTGGTTACAACTGTAAATAGTTAGAGAAATCAGTAGAATAATAATTGTTTTCATATTTATAAAATTTAAAGTTGCTGCTAACGGTTTCGGGCTTGGCGAAGGTGGCGATTTTTACCACAAAAGTTCATACGAAGAACGAAAGTTTGTTGAACCACAAAACTGTCATACGAAGCACTGAACCGCCAATTTCTTGTAGGTGATGTTACCAGCCGTTATTCTTCTATCGCTAATGTTTCTTTAACTTCCATTGTGTCCATTTCGTCAAATGTCAGCCCGTTTAATTTTGTTTTTAAGTCTGTCAATATTGTTTTTACTCGGCTCTCAATAAATATGTCAATTGCGTTGTCAGGCATTTCGTCTGCTCTTGCCCATTCTAAGATGTTTATTGAAAGTAAATGTGTTGGCATAATTGCAATGTATTCCGGCTTGTCATAGTCTTTCATATACTCAAGCGGATTTCTATTGGTTATGTCCAGGTTCGTTATTTGTGTCAAATAAGCGATGTTCATTAAACTGTCGCTTGTGATTTTGTTTTTATGCTGGTTGTTTAAAACGTATTCTGAATTTGTCGGGAAAATATGATGCAAATTCGGTTTGTCTGTTGTAAAGAAAAAGTTCTGAACTAATACGTCTCTGTCGCAATGTTCCCAGTCTTTTGGTTGAGCACTTGCATAAAGAGATAAGACAGCTCTACTCATTCTACCTTTTGAACTGTAAGTTGCTGAACGAAGTTTTTGCTTGTCAATTAAGAACCTCTCAAATTGATAAGGTTGTTTAGTTTTTTCGTTGTTTAAAAATTCGATGTGTTGAGCCAACTGTGTTGTATTGCTTAACAAGTCGTCATTGTGGAAACTATTAAACCAAAAATACTTTTTTAAGAAGTCATAATTTGGCGAACTGTTTTTATAAAAGTATGCTGTAATTGTAAAGTAGAAATAACGAAATGGAATTAAATAAGGAGTTTTTAAATGTAAATGGTTCTCGAAAAAGTCGAATGTCTTTAGCATTGCAATTTTCGTTTCTTCCCAAACCGCTAAAATGTGTTCGGTTTTTATTTCATTCAAATAACGGTCTGTAATATTTCTAACTCCGCTGTTTGGAACATTTTGATTTATTAAAACCGCAAGAATTTGCAAATAGTCAATGTCGCTGATTTTTAAAAATTCACTGTTGTTGTGTCCTCTGAAATCGTCAATTAAATCACGTAGATAAAATCCATTGTCGGCTTGTGTCGTTGCTGTTTGTTGAACTGAAGGTTTAAAAGTTTTAGCAACAACGATGTCAAATATGTTAAGCGGCTTGCCTGCTTGGTTAATACGTTCAAATATTTGGCATACTTCCGAAACTTGTATTCCTTTTACTTCAATAAAGGAAATTCGGTAGTTGTCAAGCACTCCTTTGATTTTTGAAAGTTCGGCAAGTATGGAATGATTGAAATCTTTATTTACAAGTTCGCTATTAAAAACGCTTGTTTGAACCGTTGTGAAATTGTTTTTGATGTCAATAAGTTTTACAATTAACCCATCTTCAAATCTTTTTTTCTTTCCGATGTTCGGTCGAATTTCTCCATTTCTGTCGTCAATGTCATTCCAAAAAAGAAACCTGTTGCGATAACTTTCATCATCAATTTCGTTGTCTGGTGGAATTGTCAAGTCCACATAAAGTAAAGGGTTGAAATTCGGTCTGTTTTCAATAGTTCCGCCATACAATGAAGTAAGCAAAGAGGTTGTTCGCTGTTGTCCATCAAGTATGTATTGATATTCAGTTCTGCTGAAATTCGTATCCGTTATTTGGTGTCCACCAATTTGTCTATGGTTTTGGAGTTTCAAATCTGTTTTCCAAATAAGAATACTTCCCAACGGATAAAACTTATAAATACTGTCCCAAAGTTTTTTAACGTTTTCCTGTTCCCAAACAACGTCCCGCTGAAAAGTCGGAATTTGATAATTTTTTGCTAACAACTCGTCAAGGTAAGTTGTCAGTCCTTTGTTGGTCGGGAAAATTCTGTCTGTATAGTTCATATTTTATTGTTGTTTGTTAGTGTTGTGTCGTCCGTTATAATGGCTGGTAACGCAAAATTGCACTCTAACGGTTTGCAGCTAAAAGAAGTTGGCGATTTCGGAGACGAAAACTGTCTGCCACCGCTGAACTTGATAAGAAGCACAATGCTTCATTTAACCAATGAACCGACAATTTCTTGTAGGTGCTGTTATATGTTGTTTTTCGAATCAATACTTTTTAATATTTTATTAAACTCGCTTGTAATTTGAGATTTAAATTTATCAATATTATCAATTTCAAAAATCTCCATTGAAGCTATTTGTTTTTGCTCTGGTATAATTTGACCAATCCATAATTTTTTCGTTTCGGTTAAACCGTAAAATCCGAAGTAAATATCTTTATAATGAAGTTTAATCCATGGAATACCACAATATCTTTCATTATTTATTGTTAGACTGTTTATTTCAAATGTGAATACTATTTCTTTTGAAACTGACGATATAACATCTTGTAAAAAAACATTAAGTTTTTTAAGTGCGTCAATAAGGTCAGTATCTATATCGTAAACAATTGTTATACCCGTTTTATTTCCTGTGTGTAGAATTTTAGAATGACTATTTAATTCATCTAATAATTCACTGAAAGTGTTTGGTTTGATAATTGACAATCTTTTACGATATAGAACTTTTTTTATATTTTCTAAATCAAATGTTGCCAAAGTTCCTTTTACTTTATCGCCATATAGTTCTTGACGAAATACATTTGTAATGTTGGTATACAATTCAATTAATTTTGTCAAATTTGGAATACTATTTTCATCGTAGTGAAAGAATGAATTATCAATAGATGATAAGGAATTCTCAATTTTGATAGCATTTTCAGTAGATATGTGAATTCTTAAAATTGAAAAACCATGTATAATTTTAGTTGTTTCGGAAGCTGTTAATTTACCATCCTCCAAACATTGTCCAAGAGTTTCTAGAAAGCTGTTAAATATTTTTAATTTTTCTTCATAAACAACTGATGTTTTGGTCAGATTTTCTTGACTTTCTGTTTGATTTGAAAGTAAAATTAATGTTATAATTGTAGTTAATATTGCTCCAATAACTCCACTATTTATATCTTGTATAATTTTAGGAATACGTGGATCATTGATATCATTAATTACAAGAATTGTCAATGATATGCTTAGTGCTAGCAGGAGGTAGAACCAATACTTTTTAAATTTTCTCATATTTTTTCTATTAAAATAACATATAACGTTTGGCTGCTTGCTACAGTGCTGGTTTTTACGCACAAAAATATCAAGCCGATATAAAGTTAAAAATATTTATTTCATTGTCAAGTTTCACAAAACTCCGCATTTTTAAACCTACTTTTTCTTCTAATGTTAATTTTCTTGTACTCATAGTTATTTGATTTAAAGTTAATTAATTTAACTTTGTCACTACGAGTCTAATCTATTAGGGGGCTAGAACATGCTGATGAATGCTTTTGTCAGTCCGCATCCAGGGCAATGAAAACCAAACAATTTTTTCCAAATACAAGGAATACAAATGTCAATATTTGCGATAGATTTCAATACTGTAGACAATAAAAAGTAAAAACCCAAAATTGAAATGAAGGGGTTTTTGTTAATATATCCTATTATTTTATAAATTATGATGTTTGTTTATGTGCATCATAGAATTTGGCTAAAACAAAAGACAAAAAAGGGAAGAACCAAAGTAATCCTAATCCACAAGGTAAGGCACATAAAATGAATAAAGGTATTAACTTTAAATAACATAAAAATAATTTCATTTTATGACCAGACATTATATTACTACTCTTTTTTAAGTATTTTTTTGCAACGCTATAATTTTCATCAACTAATACAAAAGGAATCATTGCATACATAAAAGAGAAAATAATCCCTGGAATTATTAACATTAAATAGCCAAATATTATTATTAAAGTATATAATGCTATTGTTAGACCTGGAATTACAAACATTATGAATTTGGAGGAAAATGTTTCCTTAATTTCTGACAAATTTTGTCCTTGAAATATATATTTTAAATCAATAATGTCGGGGTTCAAGCCACGGGATGTTTCTAAAATAAACTTATTTCTCCATACAAATAATCTTCCAGATAAAACAATTGATATAAAAATATAAATTAACGTAAGAAAACAAAAAATGATGCTAGGGTATTCATCCCCAAATAATCTCTCTCCATAAACAAAATTCCAAAAAAACCATCCAATAATAATAGGAATAATTAAACCAATTAAAAAAGCTATTATCATTAATAACCCTGATAATAAATACATTAAAATAGTTTTACCCCACTGACCTTTAAATGATGCTTTAGCCTCCTTTATTATTTCGGAGTTTGTTTTTTTGTTTATTATTTGTGTTGAGTTTGTTGTGTCGGGTGTTTGAGTTAATTGTCCCGATGGTTCACTCGTTTCTCCTTCGGTATTTTTGCTTATCAAATTTTTAATACCAAATCCTACAAGAACTAATGGAATAATCCAACCGAGGTAGAATTGTCCCAAATAAAATCCCGAGATTTCATATATCAACATAAATATATGAGGAAGGATAAAATACGATAGTACACCACCAACGATAAATGCAATTCCTTTTTTTTGATTATTGGTCATTTTATTTAATTTTTAAATGTTTAATTGAAAATTTGTCTCCCGATGTTTTATGACTGTCGGAAAAGTCATTACGATTTTGTCAGTCAAGAACTGTCGAGCCGAGTTGTCGGTGGTTCTCGTGTCTGTCCGAGTCCGCTGTGTCGTTTTTTAAACTTGCCCATAACTTGATAATTCCGCTGACGATTTTCTTTTGCCAATCATGAAAGCCGAAGTTCCTGCGAGGAAACTAAAAGCAGGTGCACAAAAATGTGTTATAAATCGGGTAATAAAAATTGGCCAAGTGGTTTGCTCAGGATCAGTTGCATCAAAAAAGAAAGCCGAATAATGGAAATAATCTCTTACGTGGTCAAGTGCCATTATTACCATTACTAAACCCTTTAATAGGTCGATAGATTGTATTCTAGGTTTTGTGAGTGTTGTCATAATTAAGCATATGAGAGTTTTTTATCTTTTTAAAAATTGTATTAGATTCTTGATTCTGCTATAGGGTTGCCGATAACGTTTTGCAGCTACCAGAAGTGCGGGTTTTTGAAACCGTTTTCTACCGAACTGCTTATAACAAAGCTAAATATTTAATAGACATTTGCAAAGCGAAAATCAAATAATTGTCTACCGCTTTTGCAAATGCCGAAGCCGAATGCCCAAATAGAACAAGCCGTGTGTTATGCACAGTTAATTTATTTCTGGTTATACTTCTTTAGCACACTGTCTGCATTACTGTTATTAGGATTTAGGTCTAATGATTTTTTATACGCAGCAAGTCCTTCTTTTTCTTTTCCAAGTGCTAACAAACATTCTCCGTAACCGTCATAAACATTCCATGATTTTGGATACAATTCTGTGTTAATTTTAAAAAAGACGAGAGCATCTTGTAGTTTTTTTTCTTGCAATAACTGGTAGGCTAATTCATTTATTGCAGTTTCTGAGATATTGTATGTTGGTGATTTCAATTTTGATTCAGTTAAACAAACCTTAGAAACTTCCTTTGCAGTCTTTTGTGGCAAAAGGTCGGATAAAAGTTTTTTGTCGCCCCACAATGCATAATTTTTGTAATACGCAGCCATTTCACTTTGAGCATAGTTCTTTACGTTTAGGTCAGCGAAAGCAACTGCCTTTTCTTTCATGCCTTTGCTTAATAGCTGGTCAATAATTTTCATTATGCTACCTTCAGGTGGTAGAACTTGCAAACCCATATTTAATGAAATAATATCATATTTTTTGGTAATGATTTCAATGGCAGAGTTAACAGAAGTTGTATTTTCAAAAATTTTATTTATATCCTCATTATAAAACCACGAGAAAATTGATTTTAAACCATCATAAGCTCCTTCAAAAGTTACTTCGCCGTGTGTTAAATTAGGATAGTATTTCCAATTGAAATTTAGTCCTTTGTTTTTATTTGTGTTTATATCATTTGCAAATCTCATAATTGATCTCATATGTCTTGACCAACCAGTTGTGTCTTTTTGAATTGCAGAACTGTCCATTGATTTCGGCATTGTCTGAGCCATAGCTAAATAAAGAGATTTATTATTGAATGTTTTACTTTTCATTAAGTCATGTGTTTTATTTGACCAAATATACATGTCATGACCTAAACTGGGGTCTAACGCTATATATGAATTGAAAACTTGAGGCTGGTAAACTAGCGTGTTTGCGGAACGCAAACCACCTAGTGAATGTCCTAACAATGTTCTGTACTGTTGAGTTGGATATTTTTTATCAATGTATGGTATTAACTCTTTTTCCATGAATTTTGTAAAATCATCAATGCTGTCTTGTTTGTCTTTTGATGTAATTGGCAACAAGTCTTTGAAACGATTTGAATTAATAATTCCTACAACAATCATTTTCGGACATCTTTCACTACCGTAGTCGCTACTTAGATGGTCTAGCATTCCTATTGTCTTTGTGAAAAGTATATCACCGTCTAAAAGATATAGAACTGGATATTTGTCAGTTTGAATATACGGGTTTTCATTCTGTGGCACATAAACAACTATTTGTCTATTTTCTTTTAGAATGTTAGAATACAAACTGTCTTTTTTGCCAATGCATATTTCTCCGTTTGTTTGTCCGAATAAAGTTGTCGAGAAAATTAGAAGAATGAATGTTAGTTGTCTCATTGTTTTAGTGTCTACCTATTAATTGTGCATAACGGTTTGCAGCTACAAGAAGTTGGCGATTTTTACTACAAATATTGATGCGGAGAACCAATGTTTGATTAACCACAAAACTGTCTGCGGAGCACTGAACCGCCAATTTTTTGTAGGTGCTGTTACCGGATGCCCTTCTGTCTTCAAAATTTTCCAATTTACATAAGCATTTGTTATTGTATATCATTTAATAATCATAATCCTCTTTTATTCCACTTGACTTACCGTGTTCACCCTCGTCATGTGTTGTAGGAGCATCTTTTATGTCAATGATATCCCAATTTAGTTTAAGTGAATTCAGTGCATTGCTTAAGGGATTTGGGTAAATGAAGTCAACTGTTTTCGAATCAATTAAAGAATCAGCAGCAATTAGGAAATTATATCCTGCTAAGTGTAACAAGTGAATATATTTTTCAGGATATGCTTTGGTTGTTCCCCAATTGCCATCTACAATTCCTATCCAAATCCAATCTTGCTCTTTTGTAACGAGTTTGTATGAATTGTCTTTTGAATTTAGTTGAAGGTCTGCCCGATATAGAAGCCCTCTTGCAATTTGTTCCTTAGCTCGGTTCTGAATGTTTTTTCCGTGCCGTTCAAGCCCACCTCCTGAACTTTTACACTGAATATAAACTAATTGACTTTTTTTATTTTTATCAATTCCTTTTAAAACAAAGTCTTCTGACATTTTAGTCCTATTGAACTCCTCATATTTCCCTTTTATTTTTGCCAAACGAGACATGAAATTCTCAACAAGAACATCAGTTGCAATGCCACCTTTGTAATCATTTCCCATTCTGGAAAGAGTTAAATCAGCTGATGATTCGGAAGGATTAAAGAAACTTCGCTTCTCCCAAAAGTTAGCTAAACTCATACCTGAATTATTGCTTTTTCTAAAATGCACCCATTCAGCATTATTGTTTTTTTGAGCTACAAACATGCACCTTTTTAAAATATCGTTTTTAATTTCACTTGGGCTGTCTATTTTTTGAAAATATTTACTTACAACTTTTTTGAAAATATTTTCACGTAAAAAACTATCGGGTACAGAAATCTTCTTTGGAATTCCAGCTGTATTCTTTTGTCTAATTTTTTTTTCAAAGTCCCATAGGTCAATATGTTTGTGTTTAATTTTATTCCAATTTTGGATTTTTAATTTAAAATCATCTTCCCACTGAAAAATAGCGGTATCAAAAAAAAGTTTAAAGGCTTCCAAACACCAAGGGAGCCAATCTTCTTTTTTGCCTCCAACAACAATACCTATTCTTGTTGTTGGGTCGTAAGTTTTGAATAGCCATAACTCACCAAGTTTCAATTGGAATTTATTTTCATTGCTGTGCCCTCTTGAGTCAGGTCTAGTATGAGTGATTGATAGAATAACTTTTGAGCCGTCACTGTCAGTCAATACGCAATCCGTTTGTAAATCTGCACCAAATCTTTTTTTAGGTCCCAGATTATCTTCGTAGAAAAGGCGTTCGCCTTTTCCATTGGTTAAAGCCAATACAACTTTTTCAATATCTTGACCAGTCACATTCGATTGCTTCAATGATTCAGATTGAGCAGCATACGCTTTATGCTTGTTTGCTTCAGTTTTTTTCTTTTTTGCTGCCATTATTATTTTTTTAAAACTACTATGCTTTCTCTTAAAGGGATTTCACCGTATTTATGAACTTGTTGAACTGATGAACCACGGGCTTTTGCCACAAAAATATTTTCAAGATTCAATCCGATATTAGAACCAATCTCTGCAATGATAGAGTCAACTTCAACGTGATGCCCTGAAAATCTACAGTTGCCAACTACAAATGCAGCAATTCCATTTTTCTTTAAAATCCTTTTGCTCTCTGAAATACTCCAAGCAATGTCATGAAAATAACCCAGTATCATTTCAGGTATACTTTGGTTAGTCAATGTTGAAGTATTGATTTTATCCATCAATTCGTCCAACAATGGGCTTTGCAGCTTAGGGAAAATTTTGTGCTTTGCTTCTACATGTGACTTTAAAGTGTTTTTTCTTATAGCTTTCACATCTTTATCAGATAAGCCGATTAACGCCATTTCCAAAGCGTAAATTCTAGTGTAGTCATATCTGTTTAAATAAGGTGGAGAAGTTAATACTATACCTGTTGAATTAGATTTCATATTTATTTCTCTAGCATCTCCAATCTCAAATTTTATATTTTCGAATTGGTCTTTACTATTGGAGAATAAAGTGTTATTTTCCTTAACAACATCATTAATAAAATCAGTTACAACTTCCTTAAACCGTTTCTCAACATTTGGAATAGTTTCCTTTTTTTCAAAGCGAAGAAATCCTCCGTCCCTTTTGGCATGGGCAAACTCATGAAAAATACTTGTAAGACACAAACTTAAAAACCTTTCTTCGTCAGAGTTTTTTTCAAAAATATGTTCAATTTCATTCTTGATACTAAACAGTTGCCTTAGTATTACATCATCAAATGATTTTTTAAGATAATACTCATCTATGCCATCCTTATATTTTTTGGAATAGTTTATACGATTTATAGCATTAAAGATTTTTTCGGATGATGGGTTAGTAATTTTGGCTTTTGAAATCTCTATTGCCAAAGGAGAAATATCAAATCCATGAGATACAAAACCGTGATTTATTGCTGAAGCAATAACCGAAGTTCCTACACCACAAAAGGGGTCTACCAAAGTTTTAGCTGGCAGGGTATATTTGTCAAGAAAATAATCAATGAGCTTTGGAGAAAATCCTGGTTTGTAATAAAACCATCTGTGTCTTGGAAGTTTCATTGCTCCATTGAACGCAACGTCCTTTGACAACAATGGTTCGTTTATAAATGATTTGAAAAACTTATTTTCTTTAAGAACCTCTGGGGTTACATATAATTCTTTTGTAAATTTCACAGTTAAATTCTTTTTAAAATGACGACAGATTCTCTTACTGGATGTCTGCCATATTTTGCCATTTGTTGTGGTGCGTTTCCTTTATAGCGAACAACTTCTATCTGTTCAAGTTGATAATTTCCGGTTTCCTCTGCAATTTTCGCAATCAATAAGTCTGTAGGAACAACCACTCCTGACCATCTCGAACAGCCAACAATAAGAGCTATTTTAGAATTTGGTTTTGTTGAATGGACTAAATTATTCAAGACAGAACTCATGTCCTCAAAATATCCATGTATCATTTCAGAAACTCCTTTGTATGATTCTCCCATTTTACAAACGAGATTCACAATTTCATCAATTAGGGCATTTTGATAGGGTGCTTCATTTATACTTTCAGCTTCTACATGCGAACGCAATGTTTTTTTTGTAAGGTCTCGGTATTCGTTAAATGATTTTAAGAGCCCACCAAAGAACATTTCTGTTTTTGATTGAGCAATATAATTGTTACGGTTAAGATATGGAGGTGAAGTAATTACCCAGTCTGCCTTGACATTATACTTCAGTTTTGAATTTCTAGCATCATTGTTACTCACTGAAGCATTCGGTGTTCCATTAATAATTGAGTGTTCAATAATCTGATTTTGAACTTTTGTCTTGAATGAACGAACAAAACTTAATCCTTCAAATGATAATTTTTGAGTTACTCCAACATTATCATTATTCATGAACCTGTAATGAGAACCGTGTTTGCGAATGTTACTTACTTCCTCTAAAGAGGATAAAGCTGCACAAAGAATAAAATTTAATTCATCGGATTCATTTTGTTCAATGAACCAATTCTGAAAAATTGAAAGTTGTTGTAAAATATTTTGACTGAATACTTTTTCAAAGTGCTCTTTAAGTTCAGTTGGAATAGTTAAAGAAAGTTTGCGGCTTCCTTTTAATTTTTCGTAAAGCAATTCAAGCATTAAGTTGACCTTTTTCAAATCAACAGGAGTGGTTTTTACTTTGCTCAAAAAAATTGATAATGGAGAAATGTCCCATCCATATGATTTAATTCCTCTCATTTGGCATTGTAATAAGCTTGTTCCAGAACCTACAAATGGGTCCAAGAAGACATCGTTTTTTTTACTGCCCCATTGGTCTAAATAGTAATCAACTATTTGTGGTGAAAACCCTTGTGTGTATTGAAACCAACTATGAACTGGTAATTTTTTTGCAAGCTGAAATGTTACTGCTCTTGAAAGAATAAACTTGTCTTTCATTTTATTTTTGTAAATAGCCAGCAACTTATTTTCAACATTTAATAATGCTTTGAGGTCAATAACGGATTGGTCATTTTCTGAAAATCTCTTTAAAGAGCCTTTGTCTCCATTGATTTTCTTTGAACCGTTAAGCCGAGGTTTTTCATTTAAGATTTCAGCATCTTCAAACAAAACCATTTGGGGCTCCTCAATAAGCGATAGATTATCGCATGCTGATTGAATTTGATAATTTGTTACAGTCTTTCCCATGCTATTTGTTTATTGCTGTAGATTTAAGATACTCAACTTTTCTCTCTGCTATTTTCAATGTGTCAATATCAACTTCTTCTTCAATGATTTTATAAGCAATCAAATCACTCACACTTTCCTTAACAAGGTATTTTTCGTTCACTTTGAAAAATATTGCAACCTGTTTTATTTGTTCTTTCGTTGCTTGTCTCTCATTGCGTTCAATTTTTGCTAATAAAGAAGTGTCAATACCTATTTCAACTGAAACTTGTCTCAAAGAAAGTTCAGCTTGCTCACGAAGTGATCTAAGCTGTTCTCCAAATGTTGTCACGCTATTTTTTGTTGTTGCCATCTTGGACTAATTGTGTCCAAATATATAGACTTGTATTTTTATGGACAAATAATGTCCACTAAAGTTTTCAACAATCAGTTTGTTTGGGTTTGTTTGGTCAGTCAATAGGGTTTCCGGTAACGTTTTCGGGCTTGGCGAAGTTGGCGATTTAAACCACAAAACTTCATACGAAGCACCAAAGTTCAAATTTAGTAAAATCTGTCATACGAAGCACTGAACCGCCAATTTTGCCAAACCCGTGTTATCGGCTGCCCTTTTTTCGGTCTTGTATTTCGTCAAATGTCTTTTCGTAGTCATTAAATTCTGTTCCCAAAAGTCTGTCCCAAATGCGAAAATGAACGCCATAATTTCCACTAAATTTACTGTGGTGCATATTATGGTGTGTGCTTGATGTCATTAATTTTCCGAAACTTTTATTCCACCAACTTGGAAAAAATTCGTACCCAAGATGTGATTTTATATTGTCTAAAAACCCCCAAATCTGTAATATTCCAAGTGCAGGAAGGTACATTGGAAAAATCATACTGACAGGTACAATCCAAAATGTGAGTAATAAAGCTTCTGCCCAATGAAAGGATAGCGATGTAAATGGATTAACGTCAATACTTTTATGGTGTACTTTGTGTATGTACTTGAAAATTTTTGGTTGGTGCAAAAGGCGGTGTATCCAATAAAACCAAGTGTCGTCAAATAGCAAAAAAATAAAAAAACCACCATAAGCAAAGAATTTAGGATACTCATTTATGTCTGTATAGATTTTCGTGTAACCAAGTGATTTTAAAGAATAAATTATAAGTACAAATATGGTACTTACCATTAAAGTAAAGAGACTGTTTAACAATTCTGACTTGATTTGATTTGCATCAACACGTTCTTTCAATTGTATTCTCCAATTTTTAAGTCGTTTTTTTAATAGTTTCCACACTACTAAATATATAATTACGATAATCCCGTAATTCATTAAGGACTGTCCAAATGCTGTGGGGAGTTGTTTTAAGATTTCTTGCAATGTTTCCATTTTATTAATGTTGTTAAATGAAATGCAAATGTCAAAAAACAAAATTTTATTCTACTTCACAAATGTTACTTAATGACCTGTTTTCTAATTCTACTCAAACTTTGTGGTTTTATTCCTAAATATGAAGCAATGTATTGTAGTGGAATGTTTTGAATAAAGTGTGCTTGTTGGTCTATCATTTTTTGGTAGCGTTGGTCAGCATTTAATGATGCTAAGTCATTGGCTCTTAATGTTGCTAATGAAATAGACTTTTCAAACATTAATAAAAAAAAGTTTTTGAAAATTTCGCTTTTGTCTACAAGTTGTTTTGCATTTACGAAAGATATTTTCAATAATTCGCAATCCGTAATACACTCTACATTTTCTGTCGCTTTTGTCTGATTTATCAATGATGAGAATGATGCAATGAAACCATTTTGCGAACACAAAAAAGTTGTTTGTTCTTCTCCGTTTTGGTCATAGTAAAATAGTCGCATAAAACCCGAATTTATGAAATACAAGTATTCTGGAATTTTATCTTGTTCTTCTAAAATTGAATTTCTTGTCGAATTTATTGGTACAAAAAACTGACTAATATATTCGTTGTCTTCAATATTAGGTTTGCCCGTTTTTGAAATTTCCGCTAATAATTTGTCAAAATATTTAGTTGTCATCTTTTAGTTAGTGTGGTCTGTTAGGGTTGCAGCTAACGTTTTGCAGATTTGCGATGTGGCGGACTTAGTAGCAGTATATTTCATTTTACCACCAATGATTATTTGAAGCAAAATGTTTCAATTACCACTAAACCCGCCATATTCGCAAATGTGTTGTTATGGGCTGGTTTATTTACATTTTGACATTTCGCGATTCATTTCTTGAGATGTCATACTGTTGCCCAATTTATCACATTCTTTTTTATGTGAACCATCATCCTTAAGACAATCACATACAGTCATTTTTGAACCGCAACTAGATAGAATTAAAGAAGCAAATAAAATTGCCCCGAAAATTGTCATTACTTTTTTCATTTTATGAAATTTAAATTTTTTCCTACTCATATGGCTTTTCGGATTTCGCCCCGTTTATTAGAGTGGATTCTGGTCTCCACTTTTTTATTAAAATATCAACGTCCGGAGCATCCTTCGCTACAAACGCATTTGCCGAATACATCTGTTGTACAAGACCAATCAAAACTAGCACCACAAGTTGCGCATGTATGCGTTTCTTTAACATTACTATTCCCTGAACTTTTAGACTTACCACCACAACTTGAAAAAATTGTTGCTGCAAATAAAAGCCCTATGAATACCGTAATAATTTTTTTCATTTTTTTTATTTTTATTTTTTGTCCTACTCTTTTGGCTTTTCAGATTACTCCCTGTTTTTTATAAGTGGTTTCCTTGACTCCACATTTTTGCCTGACAATATAGGTGGTCAGCCTGCTTTGAACCGCTATGTTTTTTTTAAACTTGCCCATAACGGTTTGCGGGTTTAAGAAGTTGGGGATTTCGGAGATAAAAACTGTCAACTAAGCACAAATACTGATGCGTGGTAGAATGTTCAATTAACCACTGAACCCCCAATTTCTTTAAACCCGCTGTTATGGGTTGGTTTATTCATTACTCTGATTTCTCAAATGCTTCTGGTAGAAACTTACCCCCGACCGCTACAACAACTGCAATCATAACCACAAAATGAACATACCATCCCCATTTTAGTGCTACGTTAGGAGAAAAGGCAAAGCCCAAAAAGCCGCAAATTAAGATTAGTATATAAATGGTAAATGTTATCATCAATAATTTTTTAGGATTGATTATAGCAACAAATGCCAAAACTGGACCAGAAAAATACATGAAGGAAAGGTGATAATTATCATTAACAAGTGTTGACATTGAATCAAACAAAGAGTAGCCGCTACTTACTCCAGGTATTTCTAAACGCCAAATAGGCAGACTAATTGTTATAAACCATGCTAATAATACTGCTACCGAAAATATAATTTTATTTTTCATTTTTATGTATTAAATTTTCCTACTCATATGGCTTTTCAGAATACGCCCCGTTTTTTTAGTGGTTTCTGGACTCCTCTTTTTTGTGAATATAGTAAATTATTATTTAAGATTCAACATACTCTATCTTTTAAACTTGCCCATAACGGTTTCGGGGCTTGCCTTCGGTGGGTTAAAAAACCGTCAAACCGTCTACCAACCGAAAACTTAATTTAAAGATACAAAACTTTTTCTTTTTTTGCTTTACGAAAATAAAAGTCCCGCAGGGGGAAAAGCAAAGCAAAAAACTACTCGTCAACCCCGCTGAGGCAATTGCCCCGTGTTAGGTGCTGGGCATTAATTTTGTGTCAAATTGTCTTAAAGTTTTAAAAGAAGTCGTGATTTTTGCAAATAAAATGTTTTGGCACATCATTTGAAATAGTCAGTAAAAAATAACCAAATGAAAACTATCAAACTAGAACAAGAGTCCTCTAAGTCAGTGGAAATATTGCAAGGAGTCCTTAACATTTTAAAAAACGATAAAGATTCCCTTAGAAAATTTACGATTGATGTCATGAACATTAATTACGATTTTAAACAACATTCTGGAGTCTATAGCATCTTGAACTCTTCGCAAATAGAATGGTTGCACCAAATACATTTATTAAGAAAGTCAGACAAAGAATTTGATGCGAAATTTAAAATGATTGTCACATATTGCCTCGGTGTCGGCAGTTTACTTTGGATATTGTCTGAAGTACTTAACAAGTAAAATTGTCAGCATGGTTTTATCTTGATGTCGCATTGGCTTGCACCTAACGTTTTGGCGCTTGGCGAATAAGCGGATTTCGAACCACTAAACTGTCAACCTAGCACAAAAGTTGATAGGAGGCAGAATGTTCAATTAACCACTGAATCCGCTTTTTTGCCAAACGCCTGTTATGCGTTCGTATTTATTTTTCGTTTAACCATTTTAACCAGTCGTTTGCTACTTTGTCCCAATTAAAGATGTTGTAATTTGGTTTGTTCTCTGCTGTCATAGGGAAAAAGTTGTGTTCTGTTCCAATGTATGCCTTAAATGTAAAATTATTTTTTTTCTGTCTGATAAAGTCCACACGCAAAAGGTCGTTGTATGGTGAACACCAATCTTTAGTTCCATATGCGACTAAAACTGGAATTTTGAGTTTTTCTAAGTATGCAATCATTGGTTCTGAAAATTCATACGTAGCCTTATAAGTGTCTCCTTGTAAACTACTCATGTCATTCTTGTTTGCTACAATATCTGCCCAATAGCTTATGTTATATTCTCCATAATTTGTGCTGTCTGTGTCCGTTTCGTATGAACGATTTTGTTCAATTATAGACAATATTCTTCCTGCTGGATTTCCTCCTGCATAAATTAAATGAGTTACACTTTTCAACTCACTTGCCATTTTTGTAGCAACAGTGCTTCCTTCTGAATGTCCAGCAATAACAAGTTCTTTCGTAGAAACCCAGTTTTGTTTTTGTAGGTATTTAACAACAGCAATGTTTCTTGGAAAGTAATAGCTTAATAAGTTTCTGTCCATGTACCCTGTGGGGAAATTACCTGTGCTATCAACATAGTTATTGTTTGAAAGTATGCTAATGTCGGCAATAAGTGGAATGTCTGGTTTGCTAACAATAACCAAATGATATTTGCTAGATAAACTGTCTGGGTTGAATGGAAAAGTACCATAAATATTTTTGTCCTGATAGATTATCAATGGAATAGGCAAACTACCTTGGCAAAAAAAGAAAAGTGGTTTCGGGATATTTTCTTCTCCTTTTTTTGATTTGATTAAAACGTCAACGTTGTCAGCTTTGTACTTAAATACTATATGTCTAAAACCATAGTCTTGTGCATTTTTAGTTTGTCCAAACGCTGAGTAAAATGTCAGCAGAGAAAATATGTAAATCAATTTTTTCATAGTCTTTTGTGGGTTTCGCAATATGACGCATAACGTCCCGCGGCTTTGCGAAGGCTGGGTTTAGAGGCACTTAGTTTCAAATTAGCACAAAGTTTATTAGCATTCCTAATGCTCAATTTAGCACTTCAGCCCAGCTTACGCAAAACCGCTGTTGGTGGCTGGTGTTTTTTATGTTCATCTTTTCAGTTGTTCCAAGTTTTTTTCTGTTTGTCTAAGATGATGTGTGGCGTGGTAAGTCATCAAGTAAAACATTTCTCTAATTGTCATTTTACCAAGTAAAGGATGTGGCAAAACTAGCGTGTCCAGTTCTTCGTCTGTGTATTGATCTAACAACTGCTGAATGTTCAGCAAAATTTTCTGTAAATCGTCTGTAATTGTAGCCTTTTGTTCTGTATTTATTTGTTCGGGTAAAAATTGTTGCGGTGCTTTAAGACTTGTCTTGAAATAGTTTTTAAGAACAGTTTCGTAATCCCAAATCGGTCGGTCTATTTTTCCAAATTTCTGCTCAATAAATTCCTTTGAGGGAAGTATTTTAGGAAATGGCAACAAAGTCAAGTAAACGTGACTGACTTGTTGTCCTGCTGTCCATTTTCCATTATGACTGTAAACAAACTGTTCGTCAGTCAATGAATTAATATAATCACTTATTTCTTTGTGATTGTCATAAAACGATTTGATTAATTCTTGTTTTGTCATTTTACATTTTTTTATTTCAGTTGTTTGTTTTGTCCGTCACACTTGCCACCAACGGTTTGCAGCTAAAAGAAGTGGCGGATTTGGAACACTAAACTGTCTATACCCACCAAACTTTATTAGTTGCACAAATGTTTATATACGCACTTCCCCCGCCATTTTTTTTAGGTGCTGTTATGAGCTGATTATTTGTTTTTAGAACGTAAATACCAACCATAAAGCCCTACTGGCCAAATTATTATTGTTAACGCAATCAATGTACCTTTGTTCATATACCACTTATCTGACTTTTGATCTGCTTCAACAGCGGATTTAATATCTGAAATTAATCCAATTACATAATTATTGTATTCAATATAAGTAAGATTAGTTTTATCAATAGACATAGCTAATACGTTATTTATATGATCACATTTTCCCAAAATAAAATTTCTGATTTCGTTAAGTGTATTCATTTTACTGAAAGCGTCAACAGCAACACCAATACCTGCACCCGTACCCGCTAAGGATGCAATAGTGCCAAAAGCACTCTTGCTATTTGAACCTACAACCATTGAAACACCTGCTAAAATGGCACCAGTTCTTGCTTGCTTCTTCAACTCTTTATGTTTTGCTAATGATTGTTCAAATACATTCATATAGGCATTTAGAAGAATTTGACAATTAATGATAAGTTGGTTGTCAATTTCCACACTAATTTCTGGATTTAGTTGTTTCGCTTTATTAAGGCAAAAAATAACTTCGTCCATTGTTCTACCGTCTGCTAATTGATATAATTTACAGATTCCCATACCTACCCAAGCTTCAGAGGAGTTGTTTTGAGTGGCTATTTGCATGTAAATTGATTCTGCCTCATTATACCTTTTACCTTTTAGGGCCATTGTGGCCAAATCCATTTGTACGTTTTGATTTTCCATGTTTTTGATGTTATAGTTTATTTTTTAAAATTAGTTAATTTGCTCATAACGTTTTGCGTGCAAGCGATCGTAGCCCTGTGTTGCGCCTGCGGCAGGGCTATGGCGCTTGCACGCTGTTAAAGGCTGTTTAATTTTATTGCAAATGGGAAATTCATGTTTACTTCTCTATTATTCAAAGTTACAATTTTTGGATTCTGATCAAAATTTGATTTGAATTTCAAATACTGATGAGCTAAATCATTCGCACCATTTATAGATAATACGCTTTCGTTATTTTGGCTCTCATACCATTCCAAAGATGTTTTTAGCAATGAATAAGTATAATCGCCTCCTAATTCTGTATCATTACTTATTTCTCCAACAGAGCAAGCATAAGCTATAGAAATACCATTTGTACTTTCAGAAATTATTTGCATGTATTTTTCACTAGAATTTGGTTGATTTAAAGTTGATTTAAAGGATAAATATTCAGGACCTGAGAAACTTGAGTATTCTTCAACTAAGGATTTTCTGCAAGTATCAATAATTATAAGCGCTTTGGGTACATTGATCAACGAAATTAGTTGAGAAATAGAAATTGATTCGGAGTCGTTTATTGCAATATTCGTTTCTTTTAAGTCTTGATGTCCATGGCCAGAAAAATATACAAGTAAGAAATCAGTATATGTACTTTGGAATAGTTCAATCAAATTTTCAGATGGACATTTAAACAGTCCTGCAATTTCATTATCCTCCCAAGAACCACCAATAGGTGATTTTAAAAAACTTACAAAGTGATGTAAGTCGGCATCAACACCCTTTAAATAATTAACAGTATTCTTTGGTCCGGGGGAACCTATCATTATTGCTTTTCTAGTCATATTTTAATTGCCTTTAACGTTTTGCGTGTAGGCGATGTTGCCTTGTGTTGCGCCTGCGGCAAGGCAATATTGCTTACACGCTGTTATAGGTTGACCGCCGCACACAGATTAAGTCATGTGCAACTTTCGTCCTTTGTGTTTTATTTCATAAATATAATTTACCGTGTCTTCGATAAGGTCAAGTGCTGTTTTAAGTTTTTCGTCCGAAGGAACTTTTATTTGATGCAAAGCATTATTACCGATGATTCGAAGTCTTTGTATTGCAGCTGAGTGGTCTGAGGTAATATAATTATTATCTGCTAAAAGAATAATTTTTGTTTTTAGGTCATTCGATAGTTTTTCGTATTCTTCTTTACAACACCCACGCTTTTTTATTTCTTTCTTGCCTTCTATTTTTTTGTCTAAGCATATTGCTTCGATAATTGCTCTGATTCCTGCAACACAAAGTGTTTTATGTAAGTGGTTGAAACTCCCGATCGTTTCGTGATATAGAATTTGTATTGTTGCTGGTGCATTTGGAAATTCCTTTTTTAAACGTTTTTCTCTTAATGGATAGAGAAAGTCAATAGTACTTTTTTCGTCGTTTGATAAATGCTTGGACATACAAAAAGAAATAGTTTCGCAACCAATGCATTTAATTATTTTCCAATATTTAATATCGTAGTTAAATGGAGTAGCTAAATCATTTTCTGTTGTCTCAGTATAATTACGGACAATTTCGTGATTTGTTGACCTATTACATTCTCTACATTTTGCTTTCATGATAAATTTTTTTTGTCTACCGAG
>Ga0209597_1000454_pt1 | contig 27189 bp, 29 predicted proteins | sample M_140625_MF_Meta_FD_187316 | JGI IMG/M metagenome (GOLD analysis project Ga0209597, IMG submission 187316) | Freshwater microbial communities from Lake Montjoie, Canada to study carbon cycling - M_140625_MF_MetaG (SPAdes) (version 2) | ecosystem: Environmental > Aquatic > Freshwater > Lake... | reverse complement strand
CCTGCTCCCCAGGCTCGCTCAAAATATCTGCAGGATTTGCGGTAGTGCCACTGGTCCCAGTGGCCCCACCCTTCACCCCACCCAACCCGATTCCACCACTCACCGTTCGGGTCGCTCCTGCCCCGCCCGTTGCCGCGGCATCGTCTCCCTCTTCCTGCAACATATCCTGCAGAATGGGTAGCATATCGGTGGCGGAAACATAATTCAGAGGCTGTTCATAGGGGTCGCTCAACTCCACTGAAATATCAAACTGCTTAATCAAGGAACTAATCGCCACAAAATCAAAGGGGCTCGCAACCACCAAGATCCGGTTCGTTCTCGTATCCGCAATCAGCTGGATATCCCCCGCAAAACCACTTTTACTTCCATTAATCGTTACCCCCGCAGATCCGCCTGCCGCACTAGGTAATCCAGGCACCCCAGGTTGCGCCACTTGACCCGTCGCCGCTTTCGCCGTGGCTCCCCCGCTCTTCTCCTCTCGTTTTTCCAATATCTGCGTAATCAACTCCACCACCCGATCCGCATTCGCTTGTACCAGTTGAATAAAATCAGTTTTTCTCTCTGGCGCAGGGGTATCAATCAGGTCCCTCACCTGGATCAGGCGCCGAATCAGAGTGGCATTTTCTGTGATCAGAACCTGATTTGCCACCGGCACAGGGACCAAACTGCCATACGGATGCAGCGTGATGAACTGCTCAAAAATCGGCACGGCATCTGCCGCCGCCAAATGGGTCAAGGGCATGACATACGAAGCCACCACCTCACCCTCAGGCAACTCGCTCTCATTTGTAAAAAGGAAAACCCCTTCACTCCGAGGATTCTTGCCCCCCGCGGTGTTGATCACTTTAACCGCGTTCTTGTCCAATGCGATAAAGACGTACCCATTCAGCAGTAGGGTCGATTCCAACAACCGGATCGCCTCCGCCTTGGTTACCGGCTGATTTAAAGTCAGACTTAGATTCGCCCCGCCGCCAAGCAGACTGGCATCTTTAATCAAGGTGACTCCTTTTAATTTCTCATAGACGACAAGGAAATCTGAAACTGGATTATTCGGAAACTGGATCGTATCCGGCGAAACCATCTCAGACTCGGAACCCACCACTCCCTCTCCAGCTGCGGGCAACCCCGTCCGACTGGGATCTGGGGACAATTCTTGCGCCCAAGTCCGCTCGACCTCCACACTCAGAAAAAACAGTAAGCCTAAAGACAAAACAAAATAAGCTCTCATTTTCTACCCCCCGCTGGAATCGGAACTACCCGCCGCCGAATTACCATTCCAGGCGCCTGTGCCCCTGTGGTTTGCGCTTTCTGCCCAGGATTGATCTGCGCCTGGGCAGGTTGCCCCGACATTCCTGGGATTGGTGGCTGGGCTTGCATCGCCACAGGCGCTTGTGCAGTGGGCGCGGCACCCCCGCCCGTCACCTCGTATTTCAACGTCGCCATCTCCGATCCCTTCTTAATTTTTGCCTGCATCTTCGCGGGATCACCCAAAGGATCTTTCTTTAAATCCAGCAAGATCATCCCCTGCGCTGACGGGGAAGGCTTCCTTCCAACCAATATACGCTCGGGCTTTGTTTTATTAGCCACCATCACGTAATCCTCCCCCTCCAACCGAACATAGCCTCCCAAAACCAGCTCCTTGGCGAAATCCGCCTCCGCCGTAGCCGAAGCCAAGGTAAAGGGAGACTTCTTACCCAAGGCCGTATAACGCGATAATTCCAAAGCCTTAGGCAGGTCCGAACGGATTTCCGTGCGCGGCGGAGCTTCTCCAACAGTAGTGGGTAGAACAGAAGGCATCTCCCCAAATCCTATCCCCTTCATTAGATAAACGAGGAGAACTCCTCTCGTAATTGTGAAGAACTTGTTCACTGCTTGTTGACCCTAAAAAACTGTCCTACCTCAGCCTCCCCCGTCATTTTCGGAGGCTCGGCACTCAGCTTCAAATTTAGCATAGTCAATGCCACTCCACTCTCAGGTTGGTACAGATCGACAATCCAGCGAGTGAACTGCTCCAAACTTCCCGTCAGACGCATCCGACTACTATAAATCGTGCAGCTGGCTCCAATTTGCGGCGCCTGCAGGTTCTGCTCCTCAATCTTTAATCCTGCCTTAGCAGCCGTGCTCTGAGACTTCTTTTGCAGAGCAGGGGCAGGATTGTCCGCGGGTACCGTTTTCAGATTTTTCTCCAACCACTCCGCCTTCTCCTCCCACTCAATTTTCTTCTCCATCCAGCCTTTAGCTTCCGCCAACTCATCCGTTTTCTGTAAAAGGTTACGCCGATTGGCCTGATCGAAACTCAGAAAGAGCTTCAACCCCAGGAGATGGATGCCTACAAACACCGCCAAACCAAAGAAGAGCATCAGCTTTTTTTCATGGCGTGACAGCATTCGCATCGGAACCTCCTTCCTCTTCTTTGGCCACCTCAGCCCCTGTTGGAATTCCCTCAACCTGAAACCGAGCATTGCCGTTAGGTAAAAGAGTCGGCTGCGGATGACGCCAATGGTACTCCGAAAGCATCGGCTCCTTCTTCAGCCACTCAAAATACTTCTCCGTCTGCTCAAGATCCTTCCCCTCCCCCTGGAGAAGAAGCCGCTTCGTATTAAAATCAAAAGTGGTCAAGCGCACTCCGTCAATCTCCCCAGGATCCTTCTCAATCAAGGGTCGGGCAACCTCCCAAAGCAGTTCCAAAGCGTTCATCTTCGGATTCACTAAGGCTGCCGCCTCCCGCCAACTCTGCGAGGCTTCTCGTATTTTTCCCGCCTCGGGAGCAATCTCTGCCAACTCTTTTTCAACTTTCTGAAGTTGAATTAGGGGAACCGCAAAATACACCAGGGCCGCCAGAATCAGCACCACGTAAGCTGCCAGCCCAGTCCGGATCGACCTTGTCTTTTTCGCCTGTTCGGTTTTCGCCAAACGGCGCTCCGTCAAAAGCGGAGGTTGCAAATCCCAAGGGCCTGCAGGCAACCGCGGCGCGACCCTCGGCTCCGTCCGCACTGGGCACGGAAGAAGTGACAAAAACTCCTGCACTCCTGCCCCCATTTCCCCTTCCTCTCGCAGAGCCAGCATATTGAGATCAGGTAGAGTCCCCTCTGCTTCCAGTTGCGCCAGCAAAGCCCCAACCTCGGTTGCCGTTCCCGCCTGCAACTCACGCGCCAGCAAAGGTTGTGTATGCAACCATTTTCCACCGGAGTAAAAATCCACCACCCACCGGCCCAGCTCTTTTCGTAGAACCGCGGAAGATACTCCCCCAGGAGCAGGCAAAACTCGACCCGCGATCTCATGCCGCCCCGCCTGGTTCAAAAGCCAAGTCTCCTCTAAAGGACCCACTAAAATTGCTGTCGCTTCTAGTTGCCTCAGACCTGGCTCGTCCTGACCCGCCACCGCCACTGGCTCAGTCCGAATCGGTTCCATCGCCCAAACCGTTAAGTCAGGATTTGCCCCTAGCAAATTCTTCGCCTCCAAGGCGATTTTGGCCAAATCTCTCGGCGCAATTCCCTCTTCAACCGATATCCAAAGGGGCACGGAAAGAAAAGAGCGGGAAGGGAGACAAACCACCGCTTGATCCGGTGCTCGCAGCTTCTGCGGATCCTCCGCCGGTCCCATACACTGAGCTTCCCCATCTGCCGTGCTCCACAACTCCCACCCCTCAGGGCCTGGAAAAACAAAGACAGGGCCAGAAAGGTTTTTCCCTTTGATCTTTTTGACTTTGAGAACTTTTTTCTTCATGGATTTGCATCCTCCTCGGACCAGCGAGTCTTCACCTGCGGAGGATTCGATGTGCGGGAAATTAAAGCCACTACCTTTCTTTTAGCCTTACCGACAAACCCCGTCGAGGTTACCCGCCAAAGATCTTCTTCCGCCACCACCACCCGATCCATCCACTTGTCGTAATTTGCGTCCAGCAGCGGCAACCCCTGGGTCACGACATCATCCGCTGTCCCTGGGATCTGATCGGGACCAGGACGCTGGCGCATGAAATTCGTGGCCGCTCCAGCCCCCAATCCCAACCACGCCTCAATCAGGTCCTGCTCCGCACTACGCAAAGACAGCTTCCCTGCGCCGTAGACCGTGAATTTGCTCAGCGCATCAACACTTTTACTTCCCTCCTTTGCCTCTTTTGCCATTTCCGCCCACCCAACCACCTTCTCCAGCTCTTCAATTTTCTCGAATGGAGCATTTCGCACCGAACTCTCCGTTCCGCTATTCGAGCCCGTGCTCATTTCATCCGCATCGACCCAGTCCAATAAGGCATCAATCAACGAAGAAGAAGTGGTTAAATTGACCTCCCACCCTGCAAATAGATTTTGCAGAACCGACCTAGCTAACGTTTTGTCCCCCAACAACAGGGCATTGATGTTGATCTTGGCCGCATCCTCAGACATATCCTTAGCCTCAATTTCAAAATGAACCTCCACGGGAGTCTTCTCTCCTATGGTCCACCCCTGTTGCAGCGTTTTACTCAACAGCTTCGAGGCCTCCTCCATATCTTCAGGACGCAGTTGACTATGCAGCGCCATCTGAATCCCTGACTCCGCCACCAACATCGCTCTCGCATTTTGTAATGCCGCCACCTCCTGCCCAATCTGCCTCTGTAAAATTGCCACCAACCCAAAAAGGGCGGCAGAAATAAGCCCCACCGCCCAAAGCACCACGATTAAAGCCACCCCAGAGGAACTGGCAGGATTTGTCTTTTTTTTCATCACTCTAGTTAGGGGCTACTGGAGGGTTCGTGTTCGTCGAAGCAGGAAAACCCCGGAAAACCGGATCCACTGGAGGTTGTCCACTTGGACTCATTCCCGCGGGTATCCAAAAGATCCCCGTATTCGTCACCATCCTCTTTCCGTTTTTCCGCACGAGCACCATTTTAAGATACGCAGGCTTCATCGACTCCGCCCAAGTGGAGGAATCCATCTTAGCTTGATTTCTTGGATCTCCCGCAAACCAGCGCAAGTCCTGCACTTCGCGCATTAACGGAAAGGTGTTCACTTCGGGCTTTTTCTGCGTCTTTTCGGTGGACTTGGTAAATAATTCCTCCAGCACCAACTCCTTCCCATCCCCTGTCGCTGCTTTCTTTAAATCAAACCGCAAAACTCGCACTCCGCCAAATCTCTCCGGAAAAATCGCCACGGGAGAGTTGGTTAGGGAAAGAGTCTGTCCCCCTCCCTCCTGCGCTAAACTTACCTGAGACTGTATTGGAAGATCCAAACATAGTTGGCGAACCAACGCAAAAAGCCCACTAACTTCACGACTCCGTAGACTGGACTTCGCCGCCTCATCCGCCGCCATTACAGAAAATTGCACTAACTGAAAAATCACCCCAAAGATCAGGATGAGAATGGTCAAACCTAAGGTCACCTCAATCAAGGTGAAGCTAGCAGCAGCTGAAAATCTCGATCTCATCGCGTCTGCCACAGCAGAAAGGAGATTCCTTCAAGAACCTCTCGCTTTTTTGTCTCCGCCCGTATTTCAACCTGCCACCACCCACTGATCGTTCTAGGTCCCGCTTGTGGATCCGAGTTGGGTAACTCAATCGCAGGCACAGGATTTACGCTTTGGGTCAAAAAAATAGTTCCATCGTTGCTCACGGGAATAAATCTTTTGCCCGTTTGCTGTAGATTATTCGTTACCGCAAGAATTTGTGCGGCCAGGGACTCCACCGCCTGCCGTTGCCCTCCCGATCGCAAAAGTGCCAAGTTAATTCCTAGGACATCGTTCAGCGCCGCCGCAAACCCTATCGCCGCAAAGGCAAAGATCGCCACCGCCAGCATCACCTCAATCAAAGTAAATCCCCCCGCCTTCTTTCTCATCGCTTGGCCTGCTTTTCCGTCACGCTCTCCCCCGTCAAGGCATTGAAAGAAAACTGCGATTCGTTATCCCCATGCTTTAGTAAAACCTGAATCGGCTCGACCACTCCTCCACCCGTGAAAAGCCACTGATAATCCTCAGGCGTTTTCCACCCCCGTTGCCCCAAAGAAAGGGCCAGCGGCGTCACAATCATCATCTCCACCTCATCGGGAAACGACTGCCCTCCTACCTCTCGACCTCCCAGAGTAACCCTCTGGGCAACGCCCGTTTCCAAAGCTTTCTCTCTTGCCGCCCCCGCCTGCTCTTCCAGAAGACCGCGGGCCTTCGCTAAATCCTTATCTCCACCTGTGCTCGAAAGAAAAACCGCCGCCCCTCCCATGAAAATTACCCCAATACCAACCGCCAACATAATTTCTAAAAGGGTGAACCCACCCTGCCCCACCATCTTCGGTCGCCATCTCATCCGACCTCCCTCCCCTACCCTTACTTCGAACTGATGTCGTCGCCCTTGCCCCCTTCATCCTTACGATCTGCACCCGTCGAATACACTCGAAACCCCTTGGCTGAGGAAGAGTCCACCTTGTACTGGTAAGACTGACCCCACGGATCTTTCGGTTCTTCTTCAAATCCCTTTCCTGTACCCACCAGTGCTTTCAGCCCCGCCGATTGTGAGAGAGGAACTCCTCCGCTCTTCATTTCGTACATCCGCACTTGGGTAATAATTGCCTGCAAGTCACCCCGCGCCCTTTGCTCTTTCGCAAACTCCAGATTTCCCGTCAGCATATATATCGCCGAGCCCATCAAGACGGTGATGATTCCCACCACCAACATAATTTCAATTAAAGTGAATCCCGCCGTCGCTTTAAGATAAGGTCGCTTTTTCATTCGGTACGTAATCCTACGACACCACTGCCAGATGACAATCCTGTCCGTAGCTTCGGCCCCACCGATCCTCCACCCACTGTCCACACACCCTGCGCAGGACTTGACGGGGAAACCGCTGCAGGAGTCGCCGAAATCGTACGCGGCACGCTCGGTGCTGGTGGTTGCATCTCGGCAAAGACCACCTGCAACCGCAAGTTTCGTAACGTCGTCTGGGAACCCGACTCCCGCCAATCCACTTGATTTTCTCCCGTGCGCAAAACCCCCGCAGGCACATAAACCACCACTTTGCGCCAGCCCCCATACCCAATCTCCCTGCTCCTCAGATTTTCTCGATACCCCGGATCATCCAACCCGGGCACCTCAACCGCCAATCCACCCATCGCTTGCCCATTCACCCACACCGAAGGCTCCTGCCCTAGAATCAAACCCGCCACCTGCGCTTCAATTCTCCCGTAGGCTGGTTTTCCCGCAATCGGCGCAACGAAACGGACAGGATTTTGGGCGTCAATCTTCACTGGCCCCGCATCCAGTACCGCATCCATCACCGAACCTTTCTCCTCATCCATCGGAAGATGCCTACCCGCACCTTGCAACTCATCCCCAGGAAAGATTTTCCCTGAGGACGTTAGATATAAGCCCGAAGGAGCCGTCCAACCCGCCGCTAAGACCAAAGGCTCGACCCACGTCAAATCAACCCGCTCCAAAACAGGATCGCTTCCCGTGGATTCGATAGTCACCTGCCCAGGCCCACCTAAACTTTCTCGTTCGATTAAAAGAGTCCGCTGATGCAAGGATGCCGCACGCTCGAATAAATTACTGCAAAGGGTCACCGCCCTCCCAGGACCCTGCCAAATCACACGCGCAAAACCATCCGCGGGCTCTCGAAAGACCAAGGTAAGCGCCAGTTTCGCATCTCCCACCGGCGGCCGGATCTGTGCCCGCCAAGTAAACATGTTAAATCCTGGCTGGGCTAAGACCGGCCCAAACCAAGAAGGAAAAGGATCGCCCGTTTGCCTCGCATCCCAACTGGCAGGAGGAATCGAGTAGCCTGGGGGAGCTTCTGCTGTTCCTAGGGATCCCGCCCAGAGCAGGCAGAAAAGCCACCCCAATCGGGCAAGATTATGTCTCCGTTTCTTCACGCCTCCCATCTTGGCAGGAAGGCGGACACCTTCGCGGGCAACTCACCACCTTGCTCACCCCCCCCGTCAACAACCCGCGAACCAGCAAGAATAAGTTATTAGAGACCTTTTCGCATTCCGGACATCGCCCCGAAGATACTTGTAATAATCGAATACACCACCACACCCACCACCAGAGCAATCACCACAATGATCACCGGTTGAATCAAGGCCGTAATCCGCTGAATCTTACGATCCATCTCTTTCTCAAATCGCGCCCCCGCCTTGTCCAACGCCTTCGACAAGTCCCCTGTTTGCTCTCCCACCGCTACCAAATCCAAGAACATGTCGGAGAACCCCCCCACCTGACGTAAGGCACGACTCAAGGAGTACCCCTCCGAGATCTGCCCCGCCGCCTTCTCTAATCGAAGCCGGTAAAACGAATTCGGAGTAGCCTGCGTCACCAACTGCATCGCCTGCAACAAGGTTACCCCATTGACCAGCAAATTAGCCAAAGTCTGACTAAACTGTGCATAAAAGGCCGCCTCCAAAACAGCTCCCGCTACCGGAATACTCATCCGCGCCTGATCCCACCAAATCCGACCCAATGGTTTTTGAATCCACTGCCAAAATCCTAGCCCCCCCAACGCCAGGCTCGCTGCCAGGAGCCAACCATAGTGCACCAAAAAATAACTTGTTCCTAATAATAGCTTCGTAACCAGCGGAGTCGTCTCGGGAGATTTGCTAAAAAGACTCTCCAACTGGGGCACCAGCACAACCACGAACAGCACCATCAGCAAAATACCCGCCCCACTAACAAACATCGGATAGATCAAAGCTTGAATCACCCGTCCTTTCAGATCGCTCAGCTTTTTCAAGTAAAGTACCTGCCTTTTTAAGATCGAGCCCAAGGCACCACTCACCTCCCCCGCCGCCACTAAGTTGCAGTACAGATCAGAGAAACTCGCCGAGGCCGACTTCAGCGCACGCGAAAGACTGGTCCCCTCTCGCACTTGGTTCCGCAAACTCTGGGCTACCGCCTTCAAGGCAGACGCCTCCGACCTCTGCTCCATCATCTTCAGCGCCCCCTCCAACTGCAGACCCGCATCCAACAAATCTCCCAACTCCTCCGTAAAAGAGATAATCTGACTCTCCGTCATTAACTGCTCCCCTGCCCCACTCTGCCCTGCCCCCTTCGCCGTCCCCGTCTCGATCAACCCCTCCTGCTGCAGGCGTAAAGGACGCAACTTAAGCTTACTTAAACTCGCTAAAGCTTCCTGCCGAGTATTCGCCTCTAACTTTCCCGCAGTTCGTGCTCCCCCTGCCGCCAAAGCCTCGTAAGTGAAGGTAAGCATCTCAGGCCCCAGGATTCCGATTCGATTCCACCACTGTCACCCGCACCACCTCCTCAATCGTCGTCGTCCCCTCCGCCACCTTATCCCAACCGTCATCCCGTAAATTTCGCATCCCTTGCGACTTCGCCATTTCCTTCAGCGCCGCATTCGTCGCTTTCGCCGTGATCATTTCTTGAAGTTGAGGGGTAACTAAACAGATTTCAAAGATCGCGCGTCTGCCTTGATACCCCGTCTGGCGACACCGATCACAACCCACCGCCCGATACGCCGTCGCCGCTTTCTCCAAAGGAATCTTGATGTCTCTCAAATAGGCTTCCGAATACTGACCCGGCTCACAGCACCAAGGACAGAGCACTCGGACCAATCGTTGCGCCACGAAAGCCCGCACCGAAGACCCCACCAAGAACGGCTCAATTCCCATGTCGACCAAGCGAGTGATTCCCCCGATCGCATCATTGGTGTGCAAGGTCGAAAAAACCAAATGCCCAGTCAGCGCCGCTCGAATTGCGATCTCGGTTGTTTCCACATCTCGCATCTCACCCACCATCACCACGTTCGGATCTCCCCGCAAAATACTGCGCAAGCCCGCCGCAAAGGTCAGATTGATCTCTGGCTTAACCGCGATCTGCACCACTCCAGGAATCTTATTTTCAACGGGATCCTCAATCGTCACGATCCGCCGATCCTTCGTATTCAGCGATGCCAAAAAAGTGTACAGGGTGGTCGATTTTCCTGATCCCGTGGGACCAGTAATCAGAACAATCCCGTTCGGTAAGGCCAGCAAGCCCTTCACCATCTCCGAGTGAGCCGCCCCCAACCCCATCTGCTCAAAATCAAATCTCTGCTGGCCCAATAGACGAAGGCTGATTGACTCCCCTGTCACCGAGGGAATTGTCGCGATACGCACATCGATCGGTCGCCCCTCAAACTCCAGATTGATTCGCCCGTCTTGCGGCAACCGCCGCTCCGCAATATCCAGATGAGCCATGATCTTAATCCGGGAAATGAGTGAAGCCTGGAACAACTTGATTCGTGGCGGAACCGGAATATTCCGCAGCACCCCGTCGATTCTGTAGCGAATCTGCAAATCATCTTCCAAAGGCTCGATATGAATATCCGTCGCCCGCTCCTGCAACGCCTCACGGATAACTTGATTCACAAATTTAATCACCGAGGCCTCCGAATCATTCTCATCCAGTACAGTCGTTTCCTGTTCGAGATCATTGGCCGAGGCAAACTCCCCACCTCCCTCAAGAATCTCATCAAAGGTCTCCGCACCCACTCCATACCCTCCCCGCAATCCATCCAAAACCGCCCGCCGAGGTGCTAGCATCCATTTACACTCCCCTGTCCAAAACCCAGCCAAAGCCTGCCGTGCCAAATGGTCGAAGGGATCAAAACAGAGAACGGGAAGTGGATCTCCTTCCGCTGGGGTGACCGGAAGCAAACGATGCCGCAACGCAATCTTCGCCGGAAACTTATCCCGCAAGGGGGCAGGAATTGGCGGAATTTCCCCCTGCCACACCGGAAGGCCAAGGGATTCGCCCAACTTCTGCGCAAAGACTTTCTCGTCCACCTGCCCCGTTTCCAAAAGCGCATTAACCATCGAACGCTGTTCCACCGCCGCCTCTGCCATGGCCTTCGTACAGGTCGGCATATCCTTAGCCCCTGCTTGTTTAGCTAAATCCAGTAAGGCGGTGGTTAAGCTCACAAGGTCAGCACCTTTCCAAGTCGATCGGGATTCAACCCCAAGAGATCTTTCCGCACGAAAAGTCCGTCATCACGAATCAGTTTTCCGTCAAAATAAATCTGGCCACCTCCATGAGCCCGATCTTGCAAATTAACCAAATCCCAATGAATTTGTGACCGATTTCCGTTGTCTGCGACCTCGTAGGCTTGCCCAGGCGTAAAATGAAACGATCCCGCGATCTTCTCATCAAAAAGAATGTCGCGAATGGGATTCCGTAGAAAAGGATTTAACCCCAAGGAAAATTCACCGATGAACCGCGCCCCTGCATCACTCGAAAAGATCCCCTCCAATTGACGGGTTTTATTTCCTGCGGTGGCTTCCACGATCTGCCCGCGCGAAAAACGTAGTCGCACATTTTCAAAAGGAATTCCCTGGTAGACGGCAGGAGCTGAAAAGGTGATCTCTCCCTCAACACTATCTTTAATCGGCGCCGTAAAGACCTCCCCATCAGGCAGGTTCCTCCCCCCCACACAGGGAATGACTCCAATCCCACGAATGGAGAAACGTAAATCAGTGCCCGGTCCGGTAATATGTACCTTGTCCGTCCGCTTCATTAGAGCCACCAGAGGCTTCACCGCTTGCGACATCTTACGATAGTCCAAATTACAAACGCGAAAGAAAAGATCCGTAAACGCTTCTGTACTCATCCCTGCGCCTTGAGCCATCGCAGGAGTCGGCCAGCGTAGTACCACCCAACGGGTATGATTCACCCGCCGATCCGATATCGGCCGTAAAATCTTTCCCGCGAGCTGCTGTTTCTTCGCAGGAATATCGCTACCTTCAAAACTATTTTGCGTACCTCGCAAAGCGATATACGCCTGCATCCCCTTCATTTTTGCGAGATCATGTTTGCGCGTAAATTGCAGACCCGCTTCCGTTGCCCCACGAGCCATCTCGCGAGAAATCGCTCCACGATGAAGATGAAGAAAAGGCTCCGCCCCCCTCGCCCGCACCGCTCGAATCAATAATAAAAGAAACTCATCAGGAATTTCCGCTGCATCAATCCAGACTCGGTCTCCTCTCCGCAGGGCGGTGGAATAACCCGTCAGCACATCCGCCAACCGAGCATAGCGGGACTCTCTCATCGGAGTCTTCCCCCACCGAAGCCATCCGCGTACCTTAGAACTCGATGAATGCTCATAGGCCTAAGTTTCAACGACCCGCCAGTTTTGGCAAGCTAGCCACCGCCCTACTTTGCCTCCCTCTCTTAACTCTTGGGGCAGAACCCTCCCCGACTCTCCTTACCGGAAAAGCCACCATTCATCTCAAAAACAGCTCCACCACCCAAAATCTCAGCGGGATGGATCTGGTCCTCGCTCCCCTTTCCCTCATCCCCGAAGTGCGCCGCCTGCGCATGGAAACCTGGCGGACCGAGGGTCTCGCCATTCAACGAGACCCATCAGGAGAAGAACAACCCGTGGGAATTCGAATTGATTTTGCCGACGGCTACAAAAATTTAGACCTTAAATCCATGAGCCAAGCCGCCGCCAATGTCGCCACCACCAGAATCCGCACCACCACCAACGGCACTTTCACTTTTTCTAATGCATCCCCAGGCAAACAAACACTCTACGGCCAGTACAAAAGCCGCTACGCCGTGGCCTACTGGTTGCTTGAGGTCGACCTCCTCCCCGGTCGCACCAACGAAATCACCCTCTCAGAAACTAACGCCGCCGAGGTCTTTAATCGCATCATCAAACCTGCCCCATCCCACTAACCTCTGCCGCGGCAGAATCCAGCCGTTCTTAAACAGAACCCATCGCTTGCCAAAGCTTCCAGTAAGCACCTTTTCGGCTGAGTAAATCCTCACCCTTGCCTTCTTCCACCAAACGCCCTTTTTCCAAGACGAGTATTCGATCCGCCCGATGCGCCGCATGTAAACGATGGGTCACGAGTAAAGTGGTCGGTCGAGTCATTAGGTGAGACAAAACATTCAAAAGCTCTTTTTCCGTCGTTGGATCTAAGGCGCTGGTTGGTTCATCGAGCAAAAGAATCGGCGCATCCCGCAAAAACGCCCGAGCAATCCCAATTCTCTGCCTTTGTCCTCCACTCAACATCACCCCCCGCTCCCCTACCTGTGTCTGGTACCCTTGAGGAAGAGTGCGAATAAATTCGTCCGCCTGCGCCTCCTTTGCCGCTTTTTCTATATCCCGAAAAGAAGCGGTCGGCCGCCCGTAAGCAATATTTTCACGTACGGTTCCGTTCAGCAAAACTGTTTCTTGCAACACCAGCGCCTGACGGGCCCGTAGCTCTTTCTTGGCTACCGTTCGCAAATCAATCCCATGAAAATGAATCGTTCCAGCGGTCGGGTCATAAAAACGCGGTAAAAGAGAAAGCAGCGTAGTTTTGCCCGCTCCCGTTCCTCCCACCACCGCCACCGACTCCCCAGGTTGAATCGTGAAGCTAAGATCGTGCAGGACCTCATCTCCACGAGGATAGCGGAATCCCACTTTGCGGAACTCGATATTCCCTGAAGCCATCGTTAGACGGGCAGGCTTCACCGGATCTGGCACCTCATCCGCCGTATCCAAGACTTCAAAAACCCGCTGGGCCGCTGCCGCCGCTCCCTCCATCGACCATGCGGTGTAACTCAACTGCTCCAACGGAGAGTAGAGCATCGCCAAATAGGCCAAAAACACGAGAAGGTCACCTAAAGTCAACTTTCCTGCCGCCACCTCCCCTGCCCCTGCCCAAAGCAGAAACGCCGTGCCGACGGCAAGTAAAGTCCCCACCACCATAGTGCTCGCCACATTTGTCATCGAAAGTCGTAAATTTGCCTCCAGAGACTGCCGACACTCTCGCCGAAAAAGATCCACCTCATGAGACTCACGACCAAAAGCATGGACCACTCGAATACTGGATAACCCCTCACTCGCCCGAGCGAGAACATCACTTTCCTGCGCCTGCAAGGTGGTTGTCTCCTGCCGAATCCGACCCGCATAGCGGGAGATCGCCAACAACAAAAAGGGCACAACCCCCAAAGAGAGCAGAGCAAGTCGCGGACTCATTTGTAGCATCACCACAAATGTTCCTACCAAAGTGAGAACCGACCCAAGAATCGTCGCAAAACCACGATTGAAATAGGTTTGAATCGCCTGAGCATCGTAGGCCACGCGGAAGCTGGAATCCGAACTACGACGCACATCATGAAAACGAAGAGGCAACGACTGCAAATAAGCATACAATTCTGTTCTCACTCGGAGCAAGGCCTGGAGTCCAACTCCAATTAAGGCATAGGTCTGAGCTAAGTTCACCGCGCCCCACAGCAAGTGAATCCCTACCAAGGCCGCACAGGCCAATGCCAAGGATGAAGAAAAAGACCAGACCCCCGAAAGAAAGGGCACCGCAATTCCACCCCCCGGCGCCTGAAGCACTTCATCTACGACAAACTTTAGTGGCCACGGCTTGAGAAGATTGAGCCCAGTTGCGGCCACCAGCAGCACTAAAGCTACAAGAATACGCCCCAAGAACGGCTGATAATAACTCAAGATGCGACGCATCATTTTCATGGAGTAGGATTTTTTTCTGTCAGGGGTAAAAGTTGGGCCCGCCTTGCCGCTGCCCGCACCAGATCCCCCACCCTGCGACGAAGTTGCCAGCCCGTCCACAACCAGCCCATTCCCGCCAAAGCCAAGATTCCTAGAAAAGTAGGCAAGGCCGCACGATACGAAAGGCCGACCAGGACATCCGCCGTAATCGCGGTTAAGGCAAAGAGGCCACTAAAGGTACTCGGCACAATTCCCTGATGTACTCGAGTGAGACGGCGACCATGGGGGTAAATTTCTGTCAACGTTCGTAAACGAATATGCCACCACCGATTGGCAAAGATTTGTATATCCCATGGATTCCACCCTGTGTCCTGCGCATAGCGCCAGCCCTCCTCTTCCAGGATTTTCTCCACCTCCTCCAGTAAGGTGATCCGCTCTTTGCCTTGGTCACTCCAAAAGGCCAACTCACGAGAACGCCAGAGCGGTATTCGCGGGCCCACTCCCTTTTCTGGAGCCTGCACGACCGAGTCCGGTGTCCGCTTTCCCTTGAGCCAAGTAAAGTAACGGGCCCAATCTCGAACCAAGGGCTGGATTAAGGCGAGGTAGAAAACTGTCAGTCGTGCCCGAATAGTGTCATGTCGTGGCTCCACCCGAGCTACCACCATGAAGGAAATAGCAGGGAGCAACGTAGCCGCCAGCATCAGCAGAGGGAGAATTCGCAATGGTTCAATCTGGATCGAAACCAAGAAAATAAACAAGGTCAACGCGTTCCACTCCAGCCCACTGACTAACTGCGCCCAAGGAGAAGCAGGTTTTGGATAAAGACACTGAAAGAAACCCATTCCAAAAACCCCGTGATAAATAATTGGCCGATGAAAGATCCGCTCGAATCTCGGTAATCCATAGATTACCCCCTTCCACCGCGCCGATCCTTGAGGGTCGAAATACTGCATGTGCTTGAATCGCAACATTGCCTCCGCTTCTCCATAACCTTTTTGTTGGCGAAAATAAGCCTGCATCGTGAAACGTCGGTGGTGCCAAACCAGTGCACTCGGACTAAAACCAATCCGATGCCCCGCCTGCATCAGGCGCCAGCACACGTCCACATCATCTCCCGCTGTGCGAAACTCCGCATCGAATCCACCGATCTCCGCCAAAACCGTCCGCCAATACGCCATATTACAACCAGGAATATGTTCTGCCTCCGTATCACTCAGCAAAACATGGGTCGGCGCTCCGGGACAAGCCGCCACCGCCGCACCCACCGGACCTTTCGCGGGAGGATGAAGATTCGGCCCGCCCACCGCTGCATAAGAATCTTTTAAAAGACTAGAAACTAGGAAATAGAGCCAATCCAGATCCGCCATACAATCTGAGTCTGTGTAGGCGATAATCTCCCCGCTGGCCGCCTGCCAACCCACATTCCTGGCCACCGACAATCCCCGATTCGGTTGAACAATATTCTTAACCAAAGGAAAATCCGCCACGATCGATTGCGTTGAGTCCTTAGATCCATCATCCACCAAGATCACCTCATAGTCCGGATAGTGCAGTTTCTCTAACGACTCCAGGCAACCCCGGAGCGTCGCCGCCCCATTATAACTGCAAACGACCACGGAAACTTTCGGTAGACGGCTTAGCGGAAATTTTTCTACCAACCGATCCTGCGAACCCATCGTCAGCGGGGAGAGAGCACGATAGGCCAGTTTCGGTTGCCGATCCCGCCGAACCAGGCCAAAGGCCCAGTCTTCCACATCAATCCCATCGGTAAACCACTCGTCCGTCCAAGAAAAGAGGATCGTGCCCGCCAACCCACCTCGAAATACTTCGTCCCAGTGGTTCCCTAAAAGAGTGGCCTGCTCTTCTTCACTATGACGAATCGTATCCATGCCAAACTCGCCCAAAACAAGTGGCCTATCCTCCGCTAAGTTTTGCAATCGAGATAAATAGGCCCGTAGATCGGAACCACGATGGAGATACACATTGTAGGAAAGAAAATCGGTTTCTTTGGGCAGAAGATACTCCGTCGGAGGAAAATTGGCATAGGCCGCCAGCGCCTCCGAATCTTCATCTTTCACAATCCGCGCCAATGAATCCAGAAAACCCTCCACCCGCTGAGGCCCATACCAACGGACAAGATCAGGCGGAATCTCGTTATCCACGTAGTACCCCAGAATCGCTGGGTGCCCAGAAGCGCCTTTGGCCGCGCGCCGGACCGAAGCACGAATTTCCTTACGCACTGCCCCGTCATCCAAGAAAAGAACCCGCCTTTGCCAAGGCACTGTCACCATCACCCGCAGTCCATGTTCAGCGACTAAGTCCAAAAACCACTTCGGCGGCGGGTGATACACTCGCAAGGTGTTAAAGCCAGCCGCTGCCACTAAGCGAAAATCCCTCGAAACTTTCTCAGGCGTCCCCAGATGGTCGTCCCCTTCCCGAAACGGACCATAGGTAACCCCTTGAATGAAGAACTTATTTTCCCCCGCAAAAAGAAACTTACCCCGTACACAAACTCGCGGGCCACTCAGCCCCACGATCCGATTTCTTGTCTCCTCCTCAGGTTTCACCGTCCACGACGGGAAAAGGGGCACCGGATTCGAACTCACTTCCGCAACTGCCCTCGTCCAGTGACAATGTATTTATAGGAGGTTAACTCCTCCAGCCCCATCGGCCCTCGGGCATGAATTTTACCTGTGCTAATTCCAATCTCCGCTCCAAAGCCAAACTCTGCCCCATCCGTAAAGCGGGTAGAGGCATTCCAGTAAACCGCGGCAGAATCCGCTCCCTGCAAAAACTGCTCCGCCGCTTCTCCGTCTTCCGTGACAATCGCGTCCGAGTGATGGCTCCCGTATTTCTCTAAATGCTCTAGCGCTCCCTCCACTCCATCCACCACCCGAATGGCCATCGTCAAATTGAGATACTCCGTCTTCCAGCTTTCAGGCACGACTAACTGTTCCCCCGCTGCCTTCGACGCCGCCTCATCTCCGAAAAGCTTCACCCCTTGGGCTCGAAGTGCCTTGACTAGTCGGGGCAGAATTTTCTCTGCCCCCTGCCGATCAACCAAAAGCGTCTCTGCCGCATTGCAAGTCGCTGGCCGCTGACACTTGGCATTGATCGTAATCGCTTCCGCCATGGCAGGATCCGCTGCACCGTGGACAAAAATATGACAAACCCCATCCGCGTGCTGAATCACCGGAACTCGGGCATGTTCCAGCACAGTTTGGATAAGTCCCACTCCTCCTCGCGGAATAAGCAGATCCAGCACTCCCTCCAATCGACACATCTCAGGAATACTCTCCCTCCCCTCATTTTCCACTAAAGTCACAATCTCTGGCGGTAGACCCTGCTTCACCGCCGCCTCACTCAAGGCACTAGCTAAAGCACGATTGCTTGCCTTTGCTTCCCGCCCGCCACGAAGCAAAGTTGCGTTGCCCGTTTTCAGGCAGAGAACTGCGCTGTCCACCGTCACATTCGGCCGTGACTCATAAATAATTCCAATCAGCCCTAGCGGGACTCGAACCTTAGAAATCTCCAATCCATTCGGCTGCTTCCATTTTCGGAGCACTTCCCCCACCGGATCAGACAAGGCCGCCACCTTTCTTACCCCTTCGACCATTTCTGCAAATCGTTTCGGATTCAACTCCAGCCGATCCAGCAAAGCCCGAGATAGTCCCGACTCTTTCGCGGCCTGCACATCTCCCCGATTGGCCTGAAGAATCTCTTTCTCTCGTGCCTCCAACTGTTCTGCCACCGCGAGAAGAAGAGCATTCTTTTTCTTCGTAGAAAGACGGGCCAAAGAACGAGAGGCAACTTTCGCGCGGTCGGCAAGATCCGCCACCGTGCTCATTTGGCAACCCAAGTTCCCGGAGGCACCCGCAGAACACTCTTCCGAATAACATCGGTCTCTCGCCCATCCGCAATCACCACGGGAATACCTCGGCTCATCGCTAGTCTCGCTGCCTCGAGTTTCGAGAGCATTCCCCCCACGGAACCCACACTCCCTGCCCCACCCGCACAGGCCAAAGTAGCGGCGTCGATTTTCTTCACCCGCCGAATCAGATGGCCACTCCCATCCGGCTGACTCATCAAGCCAGGCGCATCGGTTAAAATCACCAGTCGATCAGCCCGAGCGAGAATCGCCACATGCGCCGAAAGTCGGTCGTTATCCCCGAAGGCGTTGAGCAAGGCAATCTCTTCAAAGGAGAGTGCATCGTTCTCGTTGAAAATGGGCACGCACTTCTTCAGTTGGAGCAAAGTATGCAAAGTGGCTCGGGTATTTGCGTAGATCCGCCGACTATCCAGATCCCACGAGGTCAAAAGAATCTGGGCTACTACAAAACCATAAGGCGCTAAGGCCGCTCCATACGCCTTCATTAAAAGGGGTTGGCCGATTGTGGCACAGGCCTGCATCTCAGGGCGTGAAGTCGGACGCTGGCGCAAGGCCAAAGCCTGCATACCCGCACGAATCGCCCCAGAACTGACTAAAATCACCTCATGCCCGGCACGACGCAGAACCGCAATCTGCTTCGCCCAACGCCGCATCTGCCCATGCGCCAGTCCCCCTTTTTCTGCCGCCAGCAGGCTACTGCCAATTTTAATGACGACTCTCATTAAATGCCCTGAGGTAGATTCAACCCTGTCGGCGTGACCAGAATTGCGAGATTTGTTGGCATAGCCGAACGCCCGCCAACAGACGGCGGCCAAGACCCACTCCATGACCCGCCGCTTTTTTTCCAGGATAAAAAAGAGAAGCCGCTGCCATTCCTAGCCCGCCCCACTGACTCCCTAAGCGTAAAACATTCTCGCCTCCGTCAATCCATTCACCGATCGAGGCCGCCCCCGCACAGGCACGACGGAACTCCCAGCCAGCTCTCCGAGAGGAGGCCTGACAAGCCAGGCGAGTCGCCCTTGCCTGCGTCAGCGCCGCGAGCTCAACCATTCCCGGTCCCTCTGGAATTCTGCCACCGTATCCGAAAAAGGCAGGCCGTCCCCTTGGATCCGTTTTCGCATCCTCAGATATGCAGCCAACGCTCCCAAACCGTAGAGCAAAGCTAATCCCACTAACGCCAAAATCCTTGCCTGTGGATCAGGCCAAACCGAAAGCACCACCGCCAACGAGGCCACCAGCAAAGCCAACGTTCCCAGACCAAGCGTCACCGCCAGCCAGAGAATCGCCTCCACCGCCCGCCACTTTTCTTCTTGGAGCTCCGCTCCAAGAAGACGAAGCCTCTCCTCCACCATTTTGACCGATGTCAGCGCTAAATCACGAAGGGCAGAAATCATAAAGTATTAATTCTCTTTAGCGACGACTCAACAATGCCCCCAAAACCAGTCCCGCTACCAAGGCAACGCCGACCGACTCGTAGGGATGCTTGCGAATCACACGATCCGCTTCCTTCATTCCCTCTTCGGCTACTTCTTTGACATCCTCTAAGTTCTTAAACTTTTCCCGCGCCGCTTCCAGTTTATGACTCAACTGGGCGCGTACCTCCCGTGCCTTTTCTCCTAGGTCTCCCGCCGTCGCGTGGAGCAGTTCTTCCGCATGAGAGATCACCTCACGAATGTCGTGGGTTACCTTGGATGCTGTCCCCTTCCGGGTCGCTTTTTTAGTCTTGGATTTTGCCATCCCGCATTCTGCCCTAGACCATCCTCAGGGGGCAAGTTTCCCGCCGAGGCAATCGGCCTTGGTCAAAGCTCCAAGTCTTTGGAAGCCAATCTCTTTTCCAAGAGATTGCGTGCCTGTTGCCGCGCCCGAAGTCGTGGGTCAAACCAGATTTCTCCATACATCTGCCCCAGCACCATAAAAATCCCAATCAGGGGCATGGCTAAAAGCAGGCCATAGACCCCACCCAACATTCCCCCTGAAAAAATCATCATCACCGTAATCAAAGGATGCATTCGCAAGGCTCTTCCTACCGTCATCGGCGTGTAGACAAACTCATCTAATAAACGAACTCCCAGAAAAAGAAGCACAACCGAAACCAGCAACCCCCCTTCGCTCGGTGCTTTGACTGCACACGTCGCCACCGCCACCAACCCGCCCAGCGCCGATCCCACGTATGGAACCCAAGCAAAAACCGCACAAACTAATCCCAAAAACATCGCATCCCAAAAACCAAAAACCCCTGCTCCATGACCAAGAAACCACAAGCCCAACCCCAAACTCACCGTATCCAGTAATGTCAGACCAAACATCCCACGAAAGTACGCGCGCATCTGACCATCCATCCGATCAAACAGAAGTAAGGTTTTCTCAAAGAAAGCGTTCGGCACCGCCCGCAAAATTAAACGATGAAACGCAGTTCCATCCCGCAGAAAGAAAAAAGTGAGGAACGGTACCAGCAAGAGACTCGGCAACCAGTGAACTAGAAAAAGAATCGAGTCGGCCAGATAGGCTTTTCCCGATCCCGCCACGAAATGATCAATCTGTCCCTGCAGTCCATCCGCCAGACCTGCCTTTTTCGCAAAGTGAAACCGCTCCTCAATCCCCAACAGGTTATTATGCAAAACGGATTGCAGGCGGACCCAGTATTCTGGCAGTTGGTTTTGCAGATCGGCCAAAGAGTTAAAGAGAGCCGGAAGGATGGTGACCGAGGCGATCAGAGTCAAAATTGTGGCAGCCCCCAAAAATATCCCTAGGGCTTGGTTCGGCGTGACCCCTGACAGTTGCAACCGCTGAAGCAGGGGCTGCACTAGATAATAAAGCACAACGGCGAGAACCAGAGGAAAAGCCAACCACGCCACCGCATTCAGTAAAATAATCGACCCGAGGGCCCCCGCAATCACCGCCACCCAGATAATCGGGTGCTCGAGGGATCTCTCGGTAGGAAACTCATCCTTCACGTAGCCGCAACCTCCTCAGGTTGTCCCTCGGCAATTCGCCGCAAGCGGGCCTCCATCACCAGGGCCACCCCTCGCGCAATCTTGTATCCCAAGCGAGGTCGCGATTCAGCCAGATGGACCAACTCAGGCCTGAACATCGCCAGCACGGTGGTCGCCTCCTCGGCAAACACCGTCGCCACTCTCGGCCCCGCCTCCAGTAAAGCCATCTCCCCGAAGCACTCTCCCACTTGGATATATCCCAAGGTCTTCTTCTTTAAAAGGCCCTTGCGGGTGGCGCGCAACTTTCCGCTGATCACCACATACATACCCTCTCCTTGTTCCCCTTCATCGAAGACGATTTCGCCTGCTAGAAACTTGCGCTCATGAAGATGCAAACGTAAGGCCTCCAACTCGGTCCGAGTGCACTCCCGAAACACCGGAACTCCAGAAACAATTTGCAGCTGGGAGTCCATCGGTGGGGTTTGAAATATTTTTAAAAGATTCATGAATTGAAAAGGTTGTCCACAAACCTTCCTTTCGACCAGTGAAATAGTCCTCCTTTGCGCTTGGGCAGGACGGCCCTATCCCTTATGATTCACCCGTCATGGAGATTAAAGAAACAACCGAGAGTTCACTCCTCATCCTAGTCGTCTCAGGCGAAATCGATTTAAATCATTCGCCCGCCCTCCGCACCATTTTACGCGACAAGGCCAAAGCGAAAACCCTCCGACTTATATTGGACTTTGCCGCCGTTCCCTATGTCGACTCCTCCGGCTTAGCGACTCTCATTGAGTACTATCAAAGCTCGAAAGCCTACTCTGGAAAAATGGCGATCTGCTCCCTCGTTCCTCGCGTACGCAGCTCGTTCGACCTCGTCCGCCTCAGCGAAGTCTTCGCGATCTTCCCAGATCAGGCCGAGGCACGGAAAGCTCTGGCCGGTGGTTCCGCTTGAAATTCTCGTTCGAAAGCCTCCTCAACGCCGGCGGTTCTAGGCTGACATACGGACTGCTGAACCTGCGTATTGTCGCTTGGATTCTCTACGGCTTCACTCGCCCTGGGATTATCGTTCCATCTCAAATTCTCTCACAAATCATCCGGATCGGGGTTCAAGCCATACCCATGGCCAGCCTGGTCTCACTGAGCGTCGGATTCATTCTTGCCATGCAAAGCTCGACCGAACTCGGAAAAATGGGGGCCGACAGCTTCATTCCCGACCTCGTCTCCCTGAGTCTGATGCGTGAACTAGGTCCACTCCTCGTAGCCATCATCGTCGTGGGGCGAAGCGGCTCCGCCGTGGCAGCAGAACTCGGTACCATGAAGGTCAATGAGGAGATTGAAGCGCTCCGAGTCATGGCCATCGATCCGATCCGCTACCTCGTCGTTCCCCGTTATATTGCTCTAATGATTATGCTCCCCTGCATGACAATCTTTGGAAATTGTGTGGGTCTGGTGGGCGGATGGGCGGTCTGCACCCTGGAAATGGGCATGCCGAGTTCCTTTTACATCGTCCGAGCGATGCAGCGACCAGAACTATGGGATCTCTATTCTGGGATCATTAAAACCGCCGTCTTCGCACACATTATTATCACCACTGCCTGCTATCAGGGGCTGAATGTAGAGGGAGGTGCGGAAGGAGTCGGCCGTGCCACCACGTCTGCCGTGGTTTACTCGATTTTATGGATCATCATTGCTGATACCATCCTCACCGGTCTGTTTTACTTTGTCCTATGAGCCCAACGCCGAAAAAAACGAATCCCCCCTCAGACGTGATCCTCGAAGTGAAGGATCTTGTTCAATCCTACAATGGTCGGGCCGTCCTCAACGGCCTGAATTTCAAAGTCCGCAAAGGCGAAACTTTTGTCATTATGGGAGGGAGCGGTTGCGGAAAAACTACCCTTCTCCGCATTCTCATTGGCGCCCAAAAACCCACCTCGGGATCGGTCCACCTTTTCGGGGAGGATATCACGAAAGCATCCTCTCAGGAGCTGGACCGAATCCGTCTTCGATTCGGTATGAACTTCCAGTTCGGAGCCCTTTTCCAATCCATGACCGTCGGTGAAAACATTGCCCTCCCCCTCCAGGAACATAGCCAAGTCGATCCCTCTCTCATCGAGATGGTTGTTAAAATGAAGCTCGAACTTGTTGGCCTGACTGGTTTCGAGAATTTTAAACCCGCCGAGTTGAGTGGAGGAATGAGAAAACGGGTCGGCCTTGCCCGTGCCCTCGCTCTCGATCCTGAACTTCTTTTCAGTGACGAACCCACTTCCGGACTCGACCCCGTCATGACCGCCGTGGTTGACCAGTTAACCCTCGATAGTACTCGCAAGATCGGCGTCACCGCCGTAGTCGTCAGTCACGATATGACCAGTTGCTTTCGCATCGCCACTCATATGCTCATGCTGGGAAGCGGACCCCGCCAAGGAGAGATTATCGCCGAGGGAACCCCGGACGAAATCCGAGCTAACCCCGACCCCTTTCTGCAGCAATTCGTTCGCGGAGAGGCGGACGGCCCAATCGCCTTCCGCCTTTCTCAAGATGATTACTTGAAACATCTCCTGCAAGAGGGCTGAATAGATACACTGTCATTATGAAAAAAGTAAGTTCCGACATCCTCATCGCGGTAGTAGTCGTTCTCTGCAGCTTGGTTCTCCTGGGCGCCCTCTCCTTGGCCATCTCAGGAACCGATCTCAACCGACCAAAAGCCCTGTTGACCATCGATCTTCCGAGCGCCGTCGGACTCGATCGACAGGCTCAGGTCCGATATGCTGGTATAATTGCAGGCCGGATACGTTCCCTCCGCCCACTGAACGATGAAGAGCGCATCAAAGAATCCCCGGGATGCTCGATTCGGGTCGTCGTCGAAATTCGTCACCCCCTACCAATTCTTCGGGTCGGAACAAGTGCGACGGTGATTTCCGACACGGTACTGGCTGAAAAGTATCTCAATCTCACCCCAGGTCCCGTGAATAACCCCGCTCTTCCCCCGGGGACAATTTTGTACGCCAAACACTCCGCTAATTTGGATGAAGTCATGGCATCCGGCAAAGAGTTGCTCGACGGCGTCAATACCCTCCTCACCAAAAATGATTCGGCCATCAACCAGGCTATTCTTGATCTCAAAAACGTTCTCGAAAATATGAAAGTCATCGCCACCTACGGAAAAACTTTTGTCGGCACCATCGCGCGGAAACCTTGGCGCCTCATCTGGGGAGGGCCTGTCCCTCGACTGCCCACTGAAGAGCAGATCCTCAAAAGCGATAAACCCATTCCTGCTCCCATTCCGAACGACTAATCAAGGTCCTTGTGCCCGAGGTTTCTCCTCCTCTTGCTTCCTTGATCGAAATCGATCTCCTGCCACCACGCCTCCAAGGCCTCCGCACTCTCGCCGATAAGTGGGCCCTTTCCGCTGGTTTTTCTGCTCTCGAAGCTGGCCAGATTCTCGCCGCAGTCGACGAAGCTCTCGTCAATATTCATCTACACTCCTACGGCGGTCGGCAAGGCAAGGTTCTCATGGAGATTCAAAAAACTAATCATGAACTCATTTTTCAATTCACCGACTACGGCAAACCTTTCGACCCGAAACAAGGAACAGGCCGCAAACCAGGCGAAATTGGCGAAGGCGGTTGGGGTACCTTGATTATGCGTCACGCCTTTCCGCGGATCGAACGCCACCAACTCGGCGATAAAAATATCCTGCTTCTCGCCCGTCCTCTTTCCGTCCACAAAGGAAGAGTATGAAACTCCGTTTCTGGGGCACCCGCGGGAGCGTCCCTTCCCCCTCCACCGCCGAGGTCCCCACCCAAGAATTCGGTGGCGATACCACCTGCCTTAGCCTCGATTGGGGCGCCCATGGCCTCCTCGTCATCGATGCAGGGTCAGGACTGCGCCAAGCTGGGCTCGCTTGGACCAAAGCAGGACGCAAATCGTTCACCTTTCTCTTCACCCACTCCCACTGGGATCACCTCCAAGGCTTTCCCTTCTTTGCTCCCGCCTTTCACGAGGGGGTCCACATCGAGATTTACTCTCCCCGTCTGCCCAGCGCCCACGCCGGCAACCTCATCGAACGCTCACTCCACGCTCAACAAAGTGAACCCTTCTTTCCCGCCGGTTTTCCTCAACTCCGCGCCAAAATTGTTTTTCACGAAATCCAACCCCATCACGAACTCACCCTGCAAGACGGTGCCCACTGCCTTCGCGTACAAGCCACCGCCGTCTCCCACCCAGGAGGCTGCTTAGCCTATCGGATCGATGGCTCCGAGAATGGTAAAAATCGTTCCTTTGTTTTTGCTACGGATAACGAACCCACCGGCGAACCATCAAGCCCCCTCGCCCAACTCGCCCAAAAGACCGATCTACTCATCTGTGACGGACAGTACACCGAAGAAGAATATCCCAACCGCCGCGGTTGGGGTCACGGTACCCCCCAACTCTGCCTCCGCGAAGCCATCTCTGCCCAAGCCCACCGCCTTCTCGTCACCCATTTTGATCCCACCCACTCCGATGCTTTCCTCACCAAAATGGAGCAAGATTTTAAAAAGTCCGCTCAAGCTACTTCCGTCCAAGTCGCCTTCGCCCGCCAAGGTCAAACCCTCGACCTTTAAAAAACTAAGCTCCCCTATTCAACCTCGGTCGCGCCCGCCGCTGTGGTCACTTCCAAACTCCTTTGTTCAAGAGGTCCCGTTCTAGAAAATTGGCCTTTCCGATTCACAAATCCTGCCCGCCCCGAAATCTCCGTCACCTTCGCCCATCCCCCCGAGAATAACTCTACCGATCCATACTCAACTTTGATTTTAATCTCCCCCTGAGAATCGACAAAACCCCAGCGGACACCCTCCCTCACTGGAATCAACCCCTCCCGGCCTTCCCGAATCTCCGCATACTTAGGCTCTACCACGTAATTGCCTCGCACATCGATCAATCCCCACTTTCCTCCTACCGCAGTCGCCACACTCCGATCCGCTAAATAAATTTCCCCCGCCTTTCCGCCGTAGTTCGTTTTATCCACAAAGGCAAACTCGCCCCCCACTTGCACCGCCGCCAATCCACCTCGAAAAGGTCGCGCATCGGAAAAATACGGCTGAATCGTCCATTTCCCATGAAGATCGATATACCCCCACTGCTTCTTCTCTTTTGCCGGAGCCAGCCCCTCAGAAAATGGCCCCACCCAATCGTACCGCACTGAACTAATTTGCTTTCCCTGGTCATCCACTAAAGACCACTCCTGCCCCACCCCAACCTTTCCTTCCCGAAAAGACCGTACAAAGGAGCTCTCCTTCTCCCCTGCCCAACTCACCGAGGCCACCAAGATCAAAAAATAAAGACAACCTTTCACCCCTAAATCCTCGACCTCTCTCTTTCTCCCGACCACCCCTTCCCCCGTGCCTCTTGGACAGGTCGGGCATAACTTGGGGACAAATGACCCCCTCCTTGTTCTCTCGCTAGTTCCCTCTATTATCATCTTATGCCTCTCGACAAAACCCGTAAGCAGATGGTCACCGCTCGCTGCGCCCGCTCCCCCATCTGGCGCGGAGTCCACGCCCTCGGTTCCCTCGACCTCGCCATGCTCCTCCTCATCACTCTCACCGGGGTCTGTGCCGTTGCCACCTTCCTCGAATCAGGTTTCAGCGCCCGCATCGCCCGCGCTTACGTTTACGGTTCTCCCTGGTTCAACCTTTGGCTCATTCTTCTCTGCCTAAATCTCATCTGCTCCGCCGCCACCCGTTGGCCCTTCGAACGCCACCACACAGGTTTCATTATCACCCACGCAGGCATTATCATCCTTCTAGGCGGCGCCCTCCTTGGTCGCGCTCGGGGATTCGAAGGCTCCCTCGACCTCGCCCGCGGCGCACCGCCCTCCCAAGAAGTCCTTCTCGATCGCCCCCGCCTCACCGTAGAAAGCCCAGCTACGGGAGAACTCTTCTCAACCCCCTTCGATCCTGAGGTGCGTACTCCTCGCCCCAACCGCC
>Ga0209597_1000452_pt1 | contig 27212 bp, 19 predicted proteins | sample M_140625_MF_Meta_FD_187316 | JGI IMG/M metagenome (GOLD analysis project Ga0209597, IMG submission 187316) | Freshwater microbial communities from Lake Montjoie, Canada to study carbon cycling - M_140625_MF_MetaG (SPAdes) (version 2) | ecosystem: Environmental > Aquatic > Freshwater > Lake... | reverse complement strand
GAAGTTGCCTGTTCCGGTATATGGACCAGTACCACCTGCTGATGTTACAGTAACTGTCGCTGTTCCGCCATTACAAGAAATGCTTGTTGATGATGAACTCGCTGTAAGAAGCGTTGGCTCAGTTAAAGTGATGCTTGTTGTTGCAGTACATCCGTTAGCGTCGGTGACAGTATATGAATATGTTCCTGCAATTACGCTGAATGAACCAGTTCCTGTATATGGTGCTGTTCCACCATTTCCAGCAACTACAACAGTTGCCGAACCGCCATTACATAAAATTCCGGCTGTATTTGAACTTGCGGTAAGAGTAGTCGGTTGAGTGACAGTAATGCTTGTCGTTGCAGTGCATCCGTTAGCGTCAGTAACTGTATAGTTGTGAGTTCCTGCACTCACCGTGAAGTTGCCTGTTCCAGTGTATGGACCAGTTCCACCTGCTGATGTTACAGTAACTGTCGCAGTTCCGCCATTACAAGAGATACTTGTTGAACTTGAACTTGCTGTCAAGACTGTTGGTTCAAAAACGGTAATACTTGTCGTTGCTGAACAGCCATTCGCGTCAGTGACAGTATATGAATACGTTCCTGCACTCACCGTGAAGTTACCTGTTCCAGTGTACGGACCTGTTCCGCCAGCTGCTGTTACAGTAACCGTCGCTGATCCTCCGTTACAAGCGATGCTTGTTGCGGTTGAACCAGCTGTAAGAGCTGTTGGCTGAGTAACTGTGATGCTTGTTGTTGCAGTACATCCGTTAGCATCGGTTACAGTATATGAATGTGTTCCTGCGCTTACAGTGAAGTTACCTGTTCCAGTGTATGGACCTGTACCGCCTGCTGCTGTTACAGTAACTGTCGCTGTTCCTCCGTTACAAGCGATGCTTGTTGCGGTTGAACCAGCTGTAAGAGTGGTCGGTTGAGTAACTGTGATGCTTGTTGTTGCTGTACATCCGTTAGCATCGGTTACAGTATAGTTGTGAGTTCCTGCTGTAACAGTGAAGTTGCCTGTTCCTGTGTATGGTCCTGTTCCTCCGTTGCCGGTTACAGTAACGGTTGCTGATCCTCCGTTACAAGCGATGCTTGTTGCGGTTGAGCCTGCGGTAAGAGCTGTTGGTTGAGTAACCGTGATGCTCGTCGTTGCCATCCAACCAATCGCATCGGTTATAGTGTATGAATATGTTCCTGCACTTACCGTGAAGTTACCTGTTCCTGTATAAGGAGCAATTCCGCCAGAACCGGAGATGGTAACTATTCCCGTACCTCCATTACATTGAACAGGAGCGAGGCTAGAATTTATTACTAAGGGCGGTGTTACTGTGAATGTGGCCTTATAATTAAGTCCACCATTGCTTGCGAATACAGTCCCTCCGAGACATGTAACTGAAGCAGCGCTATACACTTCAATATAATACGTATTTGGTGTAAGTCCAGAAAGCAAATTAATGCTGCTTCCTGCTGATGACCACACTTGATCTTGTCCTCCACAGCCGTTGTTAAAACCCGATGTAAAAGGTAAAGACAATGTTGAAAATCCCGATCCTGCTCCTGACGTAGGATAGATTCTGTAATAAAGTGACGTTGCGGTTAAATCGCATCCGTTACATTTCCATACATTGTGCTCTGCACCTTTTAAGGTCAACTGATTGGAGCTTTCTGCAAAAACACCTAGGTTGTTCCCGTTAAAATCAGGATTTCCTGTTGTTGCCTTTAAATCGTAAAAAACGTTACTCCCTCCATTCAGTGAGAGCACAACAAACGTATTGTTGAAACCTGCTGTTTGGGCTGTGCTTTTTTCGGAAATGACAGAGGCCAAGAATACTAGGAGGAAAACCAAAAATGGAGTGACCTTATTTTTTACTCTATTATAAAATTCATTTTTCATATTTGGACGAATCAATGGTTATGAAATCTAATCTTGTTTTATGTGTTTGAACGTTTATTGACAAACAGTAACACATGAACCGCTCGGAACCATTTTAACATTGATGACATCCCCCGGGGCTAATCCAGTAGCGGAATACGTTGATTGATTCGCTCCCGAAATGGCTATACCGCCGTTGTACCACTGAAAAGTTGGATTAGTCCCACCATTCACAGGCGTTGATGTAAAGAGTAAAACACCCCCTGGACATGCTGTTGTTCCAGTTATAGAAACCGATGCCGAAAGCAAAGGATTCTCAGTTACAGAAACGGAGGTTCTGGTCAAACTAACACAACCATTCGTTCCAATTGACCCCACAAAATAATTCGTTGTACCAATTGAAAGCGCAGTAGAACTGCTGAGCGCAACTCCACCTGTTGAAGCTGTGTACCAAGCAAATGTTGAACCTGCTGCTCCAGAAACTTGTAGCGATGCAATTGTAGCATTAGCAGTTTCGCAAAAGACTTGAGGACTAGTTGCTGTTGGAGCAATCGGTGCAGCCAATACTGTTATAGTACCGGTGGCATTCAAACTTCCAAAACCACCAGTTAGCGGAATAGAATAACCAAATACACCCGAGACAGTTGGTATGCCAGATATTGTGATGATATTAGAACTCCAAGCAGCAGTAACCCCTGAAGGAAGCCCTGTTGCAGTTCCAATGCCTGTTGCACCTTGGGTGTTATGGGTTATCGAAGTCATAACTGTCCCTTGACAAAGCGTTGGAGTGCTGCTCGCCGCTGAAACTGAATTTGGTGTTGAGAAATTACTCGTAAGAGACCAAGCGCTCGTCGATGATCCGCAGTTCGCTCGGTAATAAATGTCATAATTGGTTCCTGCTTGCAAGCCAGTAACAGTATAAGAGGCGTTCGGTGCGGATATAGTTACAGTTTGGTTTGAAACCAATGTTCCTGATCCTAATGTAAATCCAACCGGACCGTATTCAAAATCGTATGAAGACGCAGAGGAACAAGAAGTTGCCCAAGTCAAAGCGACTGAATTCGATGATGCTGTAATGCTAGAAACCAATCCTGGTGAAGGACAAGCCGGGGCCGGAGCAATGGTAATCATATAATCCTCAATTTCACCGAACCCAATACCTTCATTATTCCCACAAGGAGTAATTGTAACACCACTTGTTTGGTTATAAACTTCCCTAATTCTCAATAGATGCTGTCCCGCTGGAGGCGTACAAGCTAAGGTCACAGGAAAAGATGCAGATGAACCCAAAACTCCAACAAATCCAGACCCTGCAACAGTTGATAAGGTATAACCTATTCGCTCTGACGCTTCGAAAACAAAATTGTCGTTGTAATCAATCCATGCCGCGTAGTTGGCGGCATACTGACCTGCATAAACAATGCAGTTGTATGATGTGCTTGGCTGTAAAGTCGTTGTCAAAGCAGCATTGGTCGTATAATTTGAATAACCCAAAGTACCACTCGGGCAGCCGGTACCTGAATTATTGTCAAGAGTATTCAAAATCACCCGTGCAATTACGTCACCATCGGTACATCCGTAAGTCATTGTTGGAATACAAGCAGATAAAGTAACCTGCACAGGGCTAGAGGTGCCTGAATTTCCCGCGCACGTCACTACGCATCTAAACCAAGTGACAGAAGAAACGGTCGCAGTGTAGGTAGACGACGTTGCGCCAACAATATTCGTGTATGTGCCTGTTTGAGAAGTTGATGACTGCCATTGGTATGTAACCCCAGTTCCAACAGTCGCGTTTTGCAGTGAAAGATTGACGTTTCCGCTAGGCGCTGCAACAAACGATGGAGATGAAATAGTATTCCCTGGAGTTGGCGTTCCTGAACATACAGGAACTACGCAGGAACCACTGTAAACGGCGTTCAATGATATACCAGCTGCATTTCCAGAAACATCAGAAGTAAATTGAACTGTAATTGTTTGTCCAGCGGAACTAGTAAATGGTGTAATTGTTCCAGATCCACTATAGGAGGCAATTAATGTTCCTGCAGTACCTGTGCCATTATATATTCGGAGATAATCATAACCTGACTCAGTTGCATATGTTCCTGTCAATGAAATTACAGAAGTAGAGCCTAGGTTATTGTTTAAAACAATATAACCATTTGCAAAAATTGAATAATCAGTTGAAGCACCGGCATGGTCATAAATTAAAGTACTTGTTCCACACGCTACAGATGATGAACCTGAGAAAGGAATATTATTTGCAACTACTGCAGTAACCTGCACAGGTGCAGAGGTGCCGGTAACACCCGAGCAAGTAACTATACATCTGTACCAAGTTGTTGCTGATACAGTGGGTACATAAGTAGATGCTGAAGTTCCAACATTTGTCCACGCTCCAGTATTAGTAGGTCCACTTTGCCATTGGTAGGTGAGTCCTGATCCCGTTGGAGGCGTTGAAAGTGAAAGATTTACAGTAGATCCTGTTGCAACACTTGCGGAGGAAGCGACGGTGTTACCTGGAGATGGCGTTCCTGAGCATGGAGTTCCTGCAGCTACTGTGAAAGTATAGTCTTCTGTTTCACCTGTAATTGCAACCGGACATGAAATTGGTGATATCGCATTGTAATCAATCACAATTCTCATTCTCTTGTTTCCAGTAGAGGTTCCTACAGGAATATTAATTGTACCAGTAAATGGACTGTAATTCCAACCTGTAGTTATTCCAATTTGCTCATTTACATCAGCAAAATCCAAGTCATTGTTCCAATCAATCCAAACACCTACACCAGCACCTCCGGCAGTTGCGCTATGCGCCACAGAAAAACCTGTTCCTGTTCCAATGCTATTGCTCGCAGATTGAGCAGTGAAATTGCCGTAACCTGCATTTGCTGCAGTTGCATTCGCAATATTAGTTGCACCAGCTGTAGTCGTTACGTTTGAAATATAATAACCTGAAGTTCCAGTTGGTGTGCAATATCCTACGACGGGTGCTGCCACCCCGACATTATCAATAAAAATATTATTTCCATAAGCACCTGTTGCTCGAAGAATTAAATATGTCGTAGCACTTGTTGTGGTAACATCAAAAGTGTAGTTATACCAACCATTAGCAGCAACGGTCGGAGCTAAACCTCTAGCTCTATTCACTGTTCCCAATAAGGTAGCTCCAGTAGTATTCGCTGCAGTATTCGTAAGCACTTCAATTCTGTCAGCTGTAGTGTTGTATCCATTATCTCGATACATCCAAAAGGAAATTCGTTTCGTTCCCGCAGTTGAAAAATTCATCACGGGACTGATTAAAGATCGCACACCCGTACCTGGAGAGTCATAAGAATTAAATTTAGCCATTCCAGCCCCCGACTGTGTAGCGCATGTTGGAGTAGTACCGGCTGTAACCCTCGTCCATGTATTGGTTCCTGAAGTAAGAAAATCCGTCCATCCTGTTGGAACAAACGTGGCTCCATCAAATGACTCTGTGGCTAAATATGTTTGACCGTTGGCCTGATTACCTAAAAACAACAACAAAGCAACCACCCCCGCAGTGCGAAGGATAAATTTCTTCAATGAATTTTTTGTTTGATTCGTGGCGGTAGATTCGCTCAACTTCACGTTCGACGTGCTTTCTACGCGAGATAAAAAAGAATACAATGACTTCATGCCAGTTGCGATTTAGTTAAGAATTTTAGTTATCGGTATGTGACAATTTCGAGAAAGTGTTTGCTTTCAAAAAATCGCTGTATTCCAAATATAGAAAGAAAATGAGAAAACCAAATTCTTTTTAACAAAAAAAGTTGTGATTCGGAGTAAGATTAAATTCGGTTTCCAGATCTTCCAACGGACCTTTCGAAGAACCTTTCGAAGAATCTACGAAGTAATAGCTCTGACCCCCGGCAATTCAATGCCTTCAAGAGATTCCAGCATAGCACCGCCGCCGGTGCTGACGTATGAGACGTCGTTGGCTAAGCCAAACTGATTAATTGCGGCTACTGAATCGCCGCCGCCGACAAGTGTGAATGATCCTTTTTTGGTGGCTTCAACCAAAGCGTTCGCAACGGCGATAGTGCCGGCTGCAAAGGCCTCCATTTCAAACACACCCATTGGGCCGTTCCACAATACTGTTTTCGATTGCGCAATAATGGTCGCGAAATGCTCGCGCGACTTCACGCCAATATCCAATCCCATCCATCCTGCAGGAATGTTAGCGATGCTGCACTCCTTGTGATTCGCATCGGCTGCAAAGGCGTCTGCAATAATCGCATCGGTAGGCAAATACAAATTCACATTCTTGTTGCGCGCCATTTCCATCAACTCCAACGCCAAGGCTAACTTGTCGTCTTCCACCAATGAACTGCCCACCTTACCCTGTTGGGCTTTGATAAACGTGAATGCCATGCCACCACCAATGATGATGTTGTCTACAGCGTTCATTAAATTCTCTAAAATCGCAATTTTGCTGCTGACTTTGCTTCCGCCAATGATGGCGGTAACCGGAGAAGCATTGCCGTTCAACACACGATCAATGCTCTTCACTTCGTCTTCCATTAAATAACCGAAGTATTTATCTGTTGGAAAAAACTTCGCAATAACCGCTGTTGATGCATGCGCTCTATGTGCCGTGCCGAAAGCATCGTTCACATAGACATCGCCCAACTCGGCCAACTGCCCTGCGAAGAATTCATCTCCGCCTTCTTCTTCCTTATAAAAACGTAAGTTTTCTAACAACAGAATTTCTCCTGCTTTCATTTTTTCCACCGCATGCTTGGCTTCTTCACCCACACAATTTCCAGAAAATGCAACTGGCTTTCCCAATACATTCGAAACTTCTTGTTGAATGTGCTTCAACGAAAATTTATCTTCTGGACCTCCCTTCGGACGGCCCAAATGCGACATCAAAATCACCTTCGCTCCGTCTGAAGACAACTTCAGTATGGTTTTCGCTGCTGCGCGAATACGCGTGTTATCTGTTACTTCAAACTTATCGTTCAAAGGAACATTGAAGTCTACGCGCACAAGCACCGCTTTGTTCGCGAAGGTGTGTTGATCTAATTGATACATGCTTATTTCTTAACGCGCTCGTGATAATGTCCGGTTGAAGTGTCAATGCGAATCTTGTCGCCCACTTCAATAAACAATGGAACACGCACTTCAACATTCACATCAAGCATTGCTTTCTTCATAGCATTTGTTGCAGTGTCTCCGCGCAAACCTGGCTCGGTATAAGTAATTTCATATTCAACCAACGTTGGAAGGTCGCAAGACATTGGCGCTTCGTCTTCCGCATTGAACATAACCATACATACCATTCCTTCTTTCAAGAATTTCGGTGCGTTAATCATGGCTGCAGGAATGGTGATTTGCTCGAAATCTTCCGTGTTCATGAAGTTGTAATCATCGTCTTGAAACAAGAACTGATACTCGCGTGTTTCAATTCGAACCACATCCATCTTCACTCCAGAGTTGAAGGTGTGATCAACGATTTTTCCGTTGCCCAAATTTTTGATTTTCGTTCTTACGAAAGCCGGACCTTTTCCTGGCTTAACATGTAAGAATTCAATGATTTTCCAGATATGTGAATCCATTCTGAAACACATTCCGTTGTGAATGTCTGCGGTAGTTGATGCCATGATTATATTTTATAAAAGGTGTGTTACAAGGTTCTGCGAAAGGTGTGTTACAAGGTCCGGTGGAAGGTCTGCGAAGGTCCGGTGGAAGGTCGCTACGCGAAGCGTCCTTGCGGAGCACCTTTCGAAGAACCTTGCTTCAGCAACTTGTTTCACGTCAGTACGCCCACTTCACATAAATCGCTCCCCACGTGAATCCACCGCCAAATGCGGCAAGTACGAGGTTGTCTCCTTTTTTCAATTGAGATTCCCAATCGCAAAGACAAAGTGGAATAGTTGCGCTAGTGGTGTTTCCGTATTTGTGAATGTTTATCATTACCTTCTCGCTGCCTACTCCCATGCGGCGTGCAGTGGCATCGATAATTCTTAAGTTCGCTTGGTGAGGAACCAACCACGCAATGTCTTCCGACTTCAGGTTGTTCTTTTCCATAATTTCAGCAGACACGTCTGCCATGCCTACAACGGCAGCCTTGAATACCGGCTGTCCGTCTTGAAACACGAAGTGCTCGCGATTGGCAACGGTTTCGGCTGTTGGCGGATACACAGAACCTCCAGCTTTTTGATACAAGTAATGTCTTCCGTTTCCGTCTGTTTTCAGAATGCTATCCATGATTCCGTTGTCGTCTTCTGTTGGCTCTAGAAGCACAGCTCCCGCGCCATCTCCGAAGAGCACGCATGTTGCGCGATCGGTGTAGTCTACAATGCTCGACATCTTATCTGCTCCTACCACAACTACTTTTTTACACTTTCCTGTTTCAATGAATTGTGAACCGGTTGCAACAGCAAAAAGAAATCCTGAACATGCTGCACCAAGGTCGTAACCCCATGCATTTTTTGCACCGAGCTTGTCGCAAATAATGTTTGCCGTTGCGGGGAAAACGTGGTCTGGAGTAACAGTCGCACAGATTAATAAATCAATGTCCATGGGAGAAATTCCGCGCTTTGCGCAGAGCACTTTCACCGCTTCCACCGCCATATCACTAGTGCCTAATCCTTCGCCTTTCAGTATGTGACGTTCTGAAATACCTGTTCGCGAGCGAATCCACTCGTCGTTGGTATCTACCATTTTCTCTAAATCGGCGTTTGTAAGAAGGTCGGGGGGAAGGTAACCGCCTATTGCGGTAATGGCTGCTCTCATGTAGTTTGTAGATTGAAGATGCGAAGATAGGGAATTCTGCGAAAGATGTTTCACAAGATGCTTCGCAAGATTCTGCGAAAGATGCCAAATGCTAAGGCAAGATACTCCGTAAGATTCTACGAAAGATGCTTCGCAAGATATCTTCGATAAGATTTTGAATAAAACACGAAAACCTCCGAGTAGAAGAATTGCTTTAAAACAACTACTCTACCGAAGGTTCTACGAAGTTCTACGGAACGTTCTACGAAGTTCTACGTTCGTTAACGAACGTTAGGCTTCTTTCTCTATGAGAACTTTTCCTTTGTAGTACAACTTCCCTTCGTACCAGTGTGCGTGGTGGAAAAGGTGTGGTTGACCAGTAGTAGTACAAGTAGAAACGTTAGGTGTTTCTAATTTGTAGTGTGTTCTACGCTTCGCTTGACGCGTTTGGGAAATCCTGTGTTTGGGATGTGCCATGGGTTCTTATTTAAAAAGTTATTCTTCCTCGTCGGAAGGATCAAATTCATCGGTATCAAAATCTTTCAAATCTTTCCAGATGCTGTCTGCGTTTTCTTCTACTCGGTATGTATTCAGGGCGCCTAAGACAACTGGGTTACAGTCGGCTTCTTTGCTATGTATTCTTCTTGAAGGAAGAGATAACAATGCCATTTCAAACATACGTCGTTTAATATCCAATTGGTATTCACTTGGTCCAAGTGTCCAAACATCGTCTTCGTCGGTGTTTGTCTTGTCCCCAAATTTCACTAAAAGGTGATCAACGTTTTCAACGTGAATCCAAGTGTCTTCAGCACATCTGTCGCAAGGCAATAAAACTTCTCCTTCCACCTGCAAATCAAGGATAAGCATGTTTTGTTTCTTGTCTAAAGTGCCTGTGACATTCAGTTTTGATTCTTGAATTTCACTGTCGGGAAAGTCTGCAAAGAACGTTTTGTCCAGTTGGAATTCTAACTCATGCGTTCCAATTTTCCAGCCTGAAAAGTTCAGGATATAAAGTGAATCTTGCATAAATAGATTTTCAAAAGGAGGGCAAAGATACATCGGTTTTTGGGAAAAACAACATGCGAAGCAAGATTCTTCGAAAGGTGGGTTTCAAGGTTCTTCGAAAGGTGCTTTGCAAGGACGCTTCGCGTAGCGACCTTCTGAAAGACCTTGCTTGCATCTTGAAATAGGTTCTTCGAAATGTGCTTTGCAAGGACGCTTCGCGTAGCGACCTTCTGAAAGACCTTGCTTGCATCTTGAAACAGGTCCTGCGGAAGGTGCGTAGCACTGGAAAGTGCATTCAAATAAAGTAATTTATGCTCCTGTAAGAAAGAACTGACAAGGGTTGTAGAGAAATGTTTGAATAAGTGTTTGTAAAGGTGAGAGGAATAAAGTCACATTTTTGAAAGAAAAAAATGATGAAAAAATCAGTTTATAAAAAGTCAGAAGAACTTGCGCTTGAAATAATGGAAATAACAAAAGGCATAAAGGATGTCAAAAAAGATTATTACATGGCCGATCAAATATTCCGAAGTTCAACATCTGTGGCAGCCAATTTAAGAGAGGCAAAATTTTCAAACACTGATAAAATGTACTTACACAAATTATCAATTTCCATTCGGGAAGCCGATGAAACTAATTATTGGATAAGTGTCATGAAATTCAAAGATTATATAACCCAAGAAATGCACGACCAACTATCGAATAAGTCACGAGAAATACTAAATGAACTCTATGCATTATCGCGGTTTGTAAAGAATAAAGCGAATAAATAAACCTACCTTGCTCCGCACCTTCCACAGGTCCTTGCGAAGCACCTTCCGCAGGACCTTCGGTTTCACCGAACTTGATTCACCATTATTAACGAAAACGAATCAAAAAGCCATATATTTGCCCTCAATTCAAACGAAAAATTCAAAAAACGATGAATATTACTCAAATTCAAGATTTAATCAAGTTCGTTGCGAAAAGTGGCGTAAGTGAGGTGGAAATCGAGCAAAAAGATTTCAAAATCACCATCAAGACTCCTGGAAAAGGAAAACAAGAATTCGTTCAAGTGGCTTCTGCGCCAATGATGGCTGCACCTGCTCCAATGGCTATGCCAGCTGCTGCGCCTGTGGCATCTGCTGCTCCCGTTGCTCCCGTTGCTGAAACTCCAGTTGCTTCGAATCTTATTGAGATTAGAAGCCCAATGATTGGGACGTTCTACCGCTCTGCTTCTCCAGAGAAACCTGCATTCGTTGAGGTGGGTTCTGAAATTAAAGTTGGAGACAAAGTTTGTATCGTTGAAGCCATGAAGTTGTTCAACGACATTGAATCTGAAGTTTCAGGTAGAATCGTGAAGATTTTGGTGAACGACATGTCGCCGATTGAATTTGATCAGCCTTTATTTTTGGTTGAACCAGCATAATTGCACTTAAACACTACTTCCATGTTTAACAAAATATTAATCGCCAATCGCGGCGAAATTGCGCTACGAGTTATTCGTACGTGCAAAGAAATGGGCATTAAAACGGTTGCTGTTTATTCAACAGCCGACCGCGATAGCCTTCATGTGCGCTTTGCAGATGAGGCCGTATGTATAGGGCCGCCTTCAAGCAAAGAGTCTTACTTAAAGATTTCAAACATTATTGCTGCTGCTGAAATTACCAACGCAGACGCCATTCATCCGGGATATGGTTTCCTTTCTGAAAACGCTACTTTCTCTAAGGTATGTAAAGAGAATGGAATCAAATTCATTGGTGCTTCTCCGGAAATGATCGACTCTATGGGCGATAAATCTTCGGCTAAAAAAACCATGCGCGATGCTGGAGTTCCTACTATTCCGGGTAGCGATGGGTTAATTGAAAGTCTTGAGCACGCGAAGGAATTGGCTGTTGGAATTGTGTATCCTGTAATCTTGAAAGCTACCGCAGGCGGTGGTGGAAAAGGTATGCGTGTGGTGAACAGCGAAGACGAAATGGAAAGCGCTTGGGAAATGGTGAGACGCGAAGCCGGTGCTGCCTTCGGAAACGACGGTATTTACATGGAGAAATTCGTAGTTGAACCGCGTCACATTGAAATTCAAATTGCAGGTGACCAATACGGAAAAGCTTGTCACCTTTCAGAACGCGATTGCTCTATTCAAAGAAGACATCAGAAATTGGTTGAAGAAACCCCTTCTCCATACATGACACCCGAGTTGCGCGAGCGTATGGGTGAAGCTGCTATTAAAGCTGCTCTTGCTGTTGGATACGAAGGCGTTGGAACAGTAGAATTCTTGGTCGACAAAGATCGCAATTTCTACTTCATGGAAATGAATACGCGTATTCAAGTAGAGCACACCATTACCGAAGAAGTTATAGACTACGACTTGGTTAAGGAACAAATTAAATTGGCTGCAGGAGAACCTATTTCAGGAAGAAATTACTATCCGACTATGCATGCCATTCAGTGTCGTATTAACGCTGAAGACCCATACAAAAACTTCATGCCTTCTCCAGGCAAAATCACCGACTACCATTGTCCTGGCGGCCACGGTGTTCGCATAGATGCTCATGCCTATGCTGGATACGTGATTCCCCCGTTCTATGATTCCATGATTTCGAAATTGATTACTGTTGCTCAAACACGTGAAGAAGCCATTGCGAAAATGCAACGTGCTTTAGATGAGTATATCATTGAAGGAATTAAAACTACAATTCCTTTCCACCAAAAACTTATGAAAGACGAGAAGTTCCGTTCAGGGGATTTCACGACGAAGTTTTTGGAAGATTGGAGCATGTAATCAGACGTTGTCTGATCAATCTGACTTCGTCAGATCAATTACCACGTAATCAATCCTTCGGATCAATCAGTCTGCGACTGATCAATCACCTTGTGATCAATCCTTCGGATCAATTGCTTCGCAATCAATCTTTCAGATTAATCCTAACGGAGAACAACTGTGCAAAAATCACGTCAAATTTAATCCGAAGGATTGATCACGAAGTGATTTCTTGCTCCGCAATTGATCCGAAGGATTGATCACGAAGTGATTTCTTGCTCCGCAATTGATACGCAGGATTGATCACGAAGTGATTTCTTGCTCCGCAATTGATACGCAGGATTGATCACAAAGTGATTGATTACAAAGTAATTGATCCGAAGGATTGATCACGAAGTGATTTCTTGCTCCGCAATTGATACGCAGGATTGATCACAAAGTGATTGATTACAAAGTAATTGATCCGAAGGATTGATCAGTCGAAGACTGATTGATCACGGAGTGATTGATTCTGCTCTGCAGAAGTTTAGCTATTCAGCTTAAGCACCGCTAAAAACGCTGCCTGTGGAACTTCTACAGATCCAACTTGACGCATGCGTTTCTTTCCTTCTTTTTGCTTTTCAAGAAGCTTTCGCTTACGCGAGATGTCACCGCCGTAACATTTTGCAGTAACGTCTTTACGCAAGGCGTTAATGGTTTCGCGGGCAATGATTTTGGCGCCAATAGCGGCTTGCAGAGCAATTAAGAATTGCTGTCTCGGGATGAGCTCACGCAATTTCATGCAGATTTTCTTACCCAATTCGTATGCATGGTCTTTGTGAATAAGAGCACTTAGAGCATCTACTTGATCTCCGTTTAAGAGTATATCTAATTTCACTAACAAACTTTGTTGGTAGCCAATTCTGAAATAATCGAACGAGGCATAGCCTTTCGAAATGGTCTTTAAACGATCGTAGAAATCGAATACGATTTCAGCCAAAGGCATTTCAAATGTTAACTCTATGCGGTCTGTAGTTAGGTAGAGCTGGTTTTGCAGCATCCCTCGTTTTTCAATACACAAGGTCATAATTGCGCCAATGTATTCGGTCTTGGTTATGATTTGCGCCTTGATGAACGGCTCTTCCACATAGTCTATTAAGTTCTGCTCTGGAAGTTCAGATGGGTTGTTAATCTCTAACTTCTCTCCCTTCGTTGTGTAACAGATGTAGCTAACGTTCGGAACAGTCGTAATAACAGTCATGTTAAACTCGCGTTCCAAGCGTTCTTGAATAATCTCCATGTGCAACATTCCTAAGAATCCGCAACGGAAACCGAATCCAAGTGCCGCCGAACTTTCGGGTTCGAACACCAAAGACGCATCATTCAACTGTAACTTCTCCATGCTCGCACGAAGCTCTTCGTACTCGTCTGTATCTACCGGATAAATTCCCGCGAATACCATGGGCTTAACATCTTCAAAACCTTGAAGAGCTTCAGGAGACGGGTTCGCAAGGGTTGTAATGGTATCTCCGACTTTTACTTCGGTGGCAGTTTTAATTCCCGAAATAATATATCCAACATCGCCGGCAGCAACAAAGTCGCGCGGCTTCAAATCCATTCCTAATACACCAACTTCATCGGCAAAATATTCCTTACCCGTACTCATGAATTTCACCTTGTCTCCTTTGCGAAGAACACCGTTTTTAATTCGGAAGTAAGCAATAATTCCACGGAACGAATTGAATACCGAATCGAAAACCATGGCTTGCAAAGGAGCGTCTACTGTTCCAACCGGGGCTGGAATACGCGCACAAATAGCATCTAAAATTTCGGCAACGCCCTCACCTGTTTTTCCGCTTGCGGCTAAAATTTCATCACGCTCGCAACCGATTAAATCTACAATCTGATCTTTCACCAACTCGGGGTCGGCGTTTGGAAGATCTATTTTATTCAAAATTGGAATAATGGTTAAATCATTTTCCAAGGCCAAGTACAAGTTTGAAATGGTCTGTGCTTGAATTCCCTGCGAGGCATCTACAATAAGAATAGCGCCTTCGCAAGAAGCAATGGCTCGAGAAACCTCGTAAGAAAAATCTACGTGACCTGGGGTGTCGATCAAATTCAACACGAATTGTTCGTTGCCAATTTTGTGCAACATCTGAATGGCATGCGCCTTAATGGTAATTCCTTTTTCGCGCTCAAGATCCATATCGTCGAGCGCCTGAGCAACCATCTTACGGTCTTCTATGGTTTTGGTGATTTGCAACATTCTGTCGGCAAGGGTCGATTTCCCGTGATCAATGTGTGCAATGATGCAAAAATTCCTTATATTTTTCATGTTCTTTTTAAGCGGTGCAAAGGTACGTCTAAAGCTAGGCATAAAACAATGAAAACAAATTAGACGAAAACAAAAATTGTTATAGCCAACATTCGTTTATTTTTGTTACCCATGAAAATTTTGAATTCCATTTTTATTGCAATACTTGGACTTGTTGCAACCAGTGTCTTCGCTCAAGAAGATCATTTGAATTGCGGTGAGCGCGAAAGTCGCGTGCGCATGTTCGGCATGTATCCAGAAGCCGAAGGTCTTGCACGTCGCGCAGATCAAGCCCTCGAAACCTACACAGAAAATTTCACTGATGAAGCGCCCGAGCGCGGATCTCAAACCATTTATACCATACCTGTTGTCTTCCATGTGATTCACAACAACGGTCCTGAGAATATTTCGGATGATCAAATTCTTAATGGATTGGCGATACTCAATCGCGATTACGCCATGTTGAATTCAGATGTAAGCTTGGTTGTTACCGCTTTCGAAACCATCACTGCAGATATCGGAATTCAATTCGCTCTAGCAACCAAAGACCCGAACGGTAACTGCACACGCGGCATTAACCGCATTGTTTCTCCTCTTACTTCTGTGGGAGATCAAAGCATGAAAGACCTCATTATGTGGCCTCGCAACAAGTACCTCAACATTTGGATTTGTTTAGATGCTGCGGGTGCTGCGGGATACAGTAACCTACCTCCGGATGTGGCCGGAAATTGGGGCGCAAATACCGATGGTATTGTGGTTCGTTCAGATTATGTTGGATCTATCGGAACAAGTACTTCTCAGCACAGCCGCACGCTTACACACGAAACAGGACATTGGTTAAACCTCTATCACACCTGGGGCCCAGGTAATTCTCCTGGCGTTGCTACCAATTGCAATCAAGATGATAATGTAACGGATACTCCAAACACAATTGGTTGGACCACCTGCTCCCTTACCGGTAGCTCATGCGGAAACACAGTAGACAACGTTCAGAACTACATGGAATATTCCTACTGCTCACGCATGTTTACGCAAGGACAACGGACACGCATGCGCGCTGCAATCACAAGCAGTGTTGCTTCGCGCAGTAGCCTTATCACAGCTGCTAATTTATTGGCAACTGGCGTTACAAATCCTTCACTTTGCGTAGCCGATTTCGAATTCAATAAAAACATTTTATGCGCTGGAGACAGCGTGGCTTTTACAGACATCTCCTATCACGGAATTACTTCTTGGAATTGGAATTTCGGAGACGGTGTTACTTTGGTTGGTGGCGATCCTGCTGTTCACCAAAATCCAATTCACACCTACAGCACGCCAGGAACTTTCACAGTAACACTTACGGTTAGCAACGGTGCTGACCAGCTTTCAAAAACGTATTCGAACGTAATCAATGTTCTAGGTGGAGCCGGAATGACAACCCCGTTGATGGAAGGATTTGAAGGGACTTGGCCCGGTAACAACTGGTTCGTGAACAATCCGGATTTAGACGAAACTTGGCAAGTGGTAACTCCGCATTACAGTGGTGCTAACGGATTGAAACTTTCAAATTTCACCAGTGAATCTGGACACGTAGATGAATTCATTTCGAACACCTTCGACATGAGTGCAATGGACACCATTTTCGTAAGTTACAAATGGGCTTACGCAAGTAGAGTTTCGGTTACCGATGATCGCCTTCGCGTTAGTGCATCAGGAGATTGCGGAACTTCATGGACTCTCGCAAGAATTCGCAAAGGAACAACCAACCTTCCCACTGGAACAGCAACAAATACCGCTTTCACTCCGCAAACTACTGCACAATGGAGTGGTGAAACGCTTACGCTTACCAATCCGAATTACATGACCGATCATTTCCAACTGAAATATGAATTCATTAGTTACGGTGGAAATAATCTGTACCTCGATGACATTAACATTACCGCAGTAGATACGCTTGGAAATTTCATTGAAATTACCGAGTCTCCGTTGGAAGTTTCGCTCTATCCGAATCCAACAAACGAAGCGGCAACCTTAGTTCTTGGAAGCGCTGCTCACAAGAAAACTAGCGTGGTATTGTTCAACAGTGCGGGGGAAATTGTTGACCAGATTTACAACGGAAATCTAAGTGTGGGAACACATACTTTTTCAATTCCGAAGCATGCTGCCGGTTTCTACATTGTTCAAATTCAAAGTGGAAACTCGGTAACACACCGAAAACTTATTTTTGAGTAAGTTTCCTTGAACAAACTTGGAGCGTAAGTGTTAACTTTGTTAATATGTCGACATTCACTCCAGGCCCTCTGCTCGCTCAATTCGATAACCCCATTGCACTTCGCAAGGGTTTAAAAGACGAGCAACTCAAACAATTATGTACAGAACTCCGTCAGTATATTGTTGACATTGTTTCTGAAAAAGGCGGGCATTTCGGAGCTAGCTTAGGGGTGGTTGAATTATCCGTTGCCCTTCATTATGTGTTCGAAACACCCTATGATCAATTGGTTTGGGATGTTGGACACCAAGCATACGGACATAAAATCTTAACGGGAAGAAGAGACAATTTCCACACAAATAGAATTTACAAAGGTCTTTCTGGATTCCCGAAAAGAAGCGAAAGCGAATACGATACGTTTGGAGTTGGACACAGTTCCACTTCAATTTCTGCGGCCATTGGAATGGCGGTGGCGAGCAAAGTGAAAGAAGAAAAAGATCGTCAAGTTATTGCTATCATCGGAGATGGTGCAATGACTGCAGGTCTAGCTTTCGAAGGTTTGAATCACGGATCTACAGCGGATTGCAACGTGCTTGTTGTATTGAACGACAATTGCATGAGCATTGATCCGAACGTGGGTGCATTGAAAGAATACCTAACAGACATTACCACTTCGCACACTTACAACAAAGTGAAAGACGATGTGTGGCAGTTGTTGGGAAAGGTTTCGAAATTCGGCCCGAATGCGCAACACATTGCACACAAGATTTCTGAAGCTCTGAAAGGCACCTTGATTAAGGAAAGTAATTATTTCGAATCGTTGAAGTGGAGATACTTCGGTCCAATTGACGGACACGATGTGGATTATATGGTGAAGGTGATGCGCGATTTAAAAGACATTCCTGGCCCGAAAATTTTGCACTGCGTTACAAAGAAAGGAAAGGGCTACGCGCCTGCCGAGGCGGGCTCTCCTACCAAGTGGCACGCGCCTGGACTCTTCAACAAAGAGACAGGAGAAATTGTAAAAGTGGTTCCGAAAAATCCACAACCGCCGTTGTACCAAGATGTATTCGGACATACCATTATTGAATTAGCGGAGAAGAACGAAAAGATTGTGGGTGTTACTCCTGCCATGCCCAGCGGATGTTCTTTGAAACTGATGATGGAGGCTATGCCGAAGCGTGCCTTCGACGTGGGAATTGCAGAGCAGCACGCAGTGACTTTTTCTGCTGGAATGGCCACACAAGGACTGGTTCCATTTTGCAATATTTACTCGAGTTTCATGCAACGCGCCTATGACCAAGTCATTCACGATGTTGCTATTCAAAAATTAAATGTTGTTTTCTGTTTAGATCGTGGCGGATTGGTTGGTGCCGATGGTCCTACGCATCACGGCGCATACGACTTGGCCTACATGCGTTGCATTCCAAATATGGTTGTTTCAAGCCCAATGAACGAAAGTGAATTGCGCGATTTAATGTACACTGGGCAGCTTCCGGATCAAGGTCCGTTTAGCATTCGTTATCCGAGAGGAAACGGTGTTATGACCGACTGGAAAACACCTATGAAAGAAATTAAAGTAGGTACTGGAAGGAAGATTAAATCTGGAGATGACGTTGCTATTTTAACGATAGGTCCTATTGGAAACTATGCCGTGAAGGCATGTGAAGCACTAGCAGAGCGAGGCATTTCAGCAGCTCACTACGACATGCGTTTTGCGAAACCGATTGATGAATTAATGCTTCATGAAGTGTTCGGAAAATTCAAGCATGTGATTACCGTAGAAGACGGATGTGTTCAAGGTGGAATGGGCAGTGCAGTAATTGAATTCATGGCCGATAACGGTTACACCGCTCAAGTGAAGCGTTTGGGCATTCCTGATCAATACATAGAACACGGAACACAAGATCAGCTTTATGCAGAATGTGGCTACGATATAGCCGGAATGGTGCGCACAGCAGTTGAATTGGTTGGAAAACAAGCAGCACAATCCATAGGCGCGTGATCAATTCTTCCAACGGACAAATTCTTCACTATTCCATATTCAATCACGACAGTTCGAACGAATGGGTAACCTTCATTCACGGGGCTGGAGGAAGCAGTGCCATCTGGTTCAAACAGATTCGCGCATTTCAAAAACACTTCAACGTATTGCTCATTGATCTGCGCGGACATGGACAATCGAAAAATGTTCGTCCGCTTAAAAAAGAAAAATACAATTTTGAAGAAATAGGCAACGAAGTCATTGAAGTACTTGAACATTTGAAAATCAAATGCACTCACTTCGTTGGAATTTCGATGGGAACCATTGTCATTCGTGACATTAGCGAACGGGCTACGACTCTTGTAAAATCTATGATTTTAGCGGGTGCTACCATGAAGCTCAATGTTCGCGGACAAATTCTTATGCGTTTCGGACAAACCTTCAAGTCGCTCATTCCCTATCTCATTCTTTATAGACTATTCGCCTTCATTATTATGCCGAAAAAAAGCAATTCGGAAGCGCGAAACATATTCATTCGAGAAGCTAAAAAGCTCGAGCAAACCGAATTTAAAAAGTGGTTCGGATTGGTTACTCAAGTGAATCCGCTTCTCTCTTCCTTCCGAAAAAAAGAAACACCGGCAAAAACGCTCTACGTCATGGGCGCGGAAGACCATATGTTTCTTCCCTCCATAAAAAAACTCGCATTGCGATTCTCTTCCTCTGAACTCATCGTTGTTCCCAACAGCGGTCACGTGGTGAATATTGAGAAGCCGGTGGAGTTTAATGAGATTTGTATTTCATTTTTGAGTAATAACTCATAAGTCTGCTTTCAGAAGATCTGTGAAGGTCCTACGGAAGGTCGCTACGCGAAGCGTCCTTGCAAAGCACCTTTCGAAGAACCTTGTAACACACCTTTCGAAGAACCTTGTAACACACCTTTCGAAGAACCTTGTAACACACCTTTCGTAGAGCCTTGTAACGCGCCTTCGAAGAATCTTCCTATATTTGAAAAATGCGCTTCCGCCTTATCCTTCTCTTAACAATTATTGCGACTTCGCTTTCTGCGCAAACATTAAAAGTTCGCATATTCGACGAGACCTCTCGCGAGACCTTGCCCGGTGCAATGGTATTCTCGAAGGGTGCTACGATCGGTGTTACCGATTTGTCGGGAACTTCCAGATTAAATAAAGTCGATATCCTTGATTCAATCACGATTAAGCACATTGGACATGCCGATAGTACATTGGCTATCACCAATAATATGTATGAAGACTTATTGAGCATCTTCTTGAAAGCACAAAGCTCTTCAACTGAAACGGTTGTTATAGGTTCTTCGCGTTACCTGCAAGCCCTCGAATTGCAAACCCTGAGCATTGATGTCATTAAATCTACCGAACTCATACAGCGCATTACACCCGATTTAGCGAAGGCGGTTGAGCGTTTGCCTGGATTGACCATTATAGACGGACAAGCGAGTATTCGCGGAGGAAGTGGCTATGCCTTTGGATCAGGAACACGTGTGTTGCTTATTGTAGACAACCAGCCTTTGATTACCGCAGATCGAAACGACATCAAATGGAATTACGTTCCGCTTGAATTGGCCGAACAAATTGAAGTCGTGAAAGGCGCTTCTTCTGTGCAATACGGAAGTGCCGCGTTGAACGGAGTAATACATGTCCGCACCGCTTATCCCGGAAAAGAACCTGAAACATTCGTTTCTACATTTGGAACAACCTACGACAAACCGCGCGATGCATCTATGGCTTGGTGGACGGGCAATCGCATTCCTTATCAGAGTGGATTGCAGTTCCGACATAAGGAACGTTTGAAGAATGGTATTGATTTCGTTATAGGTGGAAATGTATTGCGCAGTGTGGGCTGGTTGAACGGCGAATACGAAGACCGCGAACGTATCTCTTTTCGTACCCGAAAAATCTGGAAGAACGGAAGAAGAAGTGCAGGTATAGATGGAAACATCATGCATCAAAAACAAGGATTCTTTTTTATGTGGAGGGGAACTGGAGCCGACTCTTATTTACCATACAGCACAACGACTCTTATATACTTAAACGACCTATGGGCCAACATTGATCCGTGGTTCACGGCCTTCGATAAAAAAGCAAACAAACACACCCTTCGCGGTAGATATTATTACACCCTTCAAGTGGGCGGAAAAGACTGGTACCCAGCAACAAACTTGATAAGCACCGATTACCAATTTCAACACAACACCCAATCGAAAGGAACATTGGTTGCAGGATTGAGTGCTTCGCAATTCTTCTTCGACGATGGAAGTTTTGGTGGTAGGCATGATGGAAACTTCGCGGGCACATATGTTCAGTTCGATCAGCCGTGGAAGAAGTTTCAGTTTAGCGCAGGGGCACGCATGGAGTTGTTTCGTTTGGATGCCATGGTTGTGCGTTCGCTTCCAGTGGGAAGAGCAGGTATAAACTACGAAGCGGGTAAAAACACATTTCTTCGCGCTTCGTTCGGACAAGGATTTCGTTTTCCTTCTCCGGTTGAACGCTTCATAAATACCAATCTCGACATCATTCGCATTTACCCCAATCCCAATCTACTTCCAGAACAAGGCTGGGGTGCGGAAATTGGCGTGAAGCAAAAAATAAAAATTGGAGAATGGAACGCGTCGGCTGACGCAGCTTTATTTCTGACGCGCTACAAAAACTTACTTGAGTTTTCTTTCGATCAATGGGGCACCATGAACGACCCGCTTTTAGGATTTGGATTCAAGAGCATTAACATCACCGAAGCACAAATTGGAGGTGTTGAACTTTCACTCAACGGCGACAGCTACATTGGTAATTGGAAGGTCAATCTCGGCGGAGGTTACACCTATATCTCTCCGGTTGACTTGGACATTGCTCCTGAGTTGAAGTCGCTCTTGCCCTATACGAAATACGCCATTCAGTCATTTGCTGCCGACGAACGCGGGCCAGAAACGCCTATCTTGAAATACCGTTACCGCCACATGGGCAAGTTCAACATAGACGCAGAATCGCCAGAAGGATTCACCATTGGTGCGGGAGTGCGGGCATACAGCTATATGGAGAAAGTTGACTCTGTGTTCGTTGTGTTCGTGCCCGGATTGGCTCAGTACAGAAAAGAAAATGGCGGACCTTCAACCATCATAGACATCCGCGGAGGATACATGAAAAACGGACATCGCTTTACTCTTCAAATTACCAATGTTACGAATTCCTTTGTCACCATTCGTCCTGCGAAGCCCGAGGCGCCGAGAGGGTTTATGGTTCAGTATGCCTTAACGCTCGCTAGAAAAAAATCTAGATCAGAGATTCGAACCTGAGGGTTCGATGTTTTACAAGATACTTCGTAAGATTCTGCGAAAGAAGCTTCGCTAGATAATTGCTTGCCGAAGGCATCTTTTGAAAAATCTTGTGTAACATCTTGGAATACATCTTTTGAAAAATCTTACGAAGTATCTTACGAAGTATCTTTCTCAGAATCCTTATCTTTGACTCCCATGTTTTTAGAAAACACCGTAAATAGAGGAAGAAGCGCCGGCTGGATTGAAGTCGTTTGCGGGTCTATGTTTTCTGGAAAAACAGAGGAGCTGATTCGTCGTTTGAGACGCGCGGAATTCGCGAAAATGAACGTAGAAATCTTCAAACCGAAATTAGATATTCGCTACAGCGAAGAGGACGTGGTGAGTCATGTAGGAACAACTATTCGCTCTACCCCTGTTGAACATTCTTCGCAGATACTATTGTTAGCTTCTATGGCAGAAGTTATTGGTATAGATGAAGCACAATTCTTCGACGATGGATTACCGGAAGTATGCAATCAATTGGCCAATATGGGTTTGCGCGTTATTGTTGCTGGATTAGACATGGACTATACCGGTAAACCCTTCGGGCCTATGCCAAATTTGTTGGCCATTGCCGAATATGTTACCAAAGTGCATGCGATCTGTGTTGAAACAGGACAGCTTGCGCATTACTCGCATCGGATTATTGACGGTAACAAACAAGTTCAATTGGGTGAAAAGGAATCGTATGTTCCGCTTTCAAGAGCGGCGTTTGTTAAGAAGCAGAAATAAACTCATTTGCCAATTGCATTGCCGTTGGCAATCCTGCCTCATCGCTTCCCCCTGCAGTCGCGAAAAACGGCTGTCCGCCTCCGCCGCCTTTAATTGCTTTCGCCCATTCGCGAACCAATTGACCCGCGTTCCATTTCTTGTCGTTCACCAACGAATCGCTCAATGCCAATGAAATGGTTGGCTTACCCGCAGAGACATTCGCCAATAAAATGAACGCATTCGGAATTTCAGATTTCAACTGAAAACAAATATCCTTAATCGCATTCGCATCTAAATCTACTTGGTCAATCAAAACATTCATTCCGTTCTTTTCTGTGAACTTTTCCTTCAACACAGACTTCATTTGCATGGTTTTTTCGTGCTTGAAGCCATCTAATTCTTTTTCCAACAAAGAAAACTTGCTTAACAAATCTTCTACTGCTTTGCTTGCGTTTTTGTTTTTCACCAAGGCGCGAACAGCTTCCAATTCGTTGCACTCTTCTTCCAACAAAGTATCTACCGCATCGGCAGTAATGGCTTCAATTCTTCGAATACCTGCAGCAACTGCTGCTTCAGAAGTAATCTGGAATGAACGAATGTCGCTAGTCTTTGGAACGTGCGTTCCTCCGCACAATTCCACGCTATTTCCGAATTGAATAACACGAACCGTTGATCCATATTTTTCACCAAACAACATCATGGCTCCTTGTGCTTTCGCTTCGTCCATGGTTGCATTTCTATTTTCATTCAATGGGAAAGCAGCGCGAATGCGACTGTTCACCAATTGCTCTACTTGCTTCAATTCTTCGTCGGTCATTTTCGCGAAATGCGAAAAGTCGAAACGCAAATAATCTGAATTCACCAACGATCCTTTTTGCTCTACGTGCGTTCCCAACACTTCACGCAATGCCTCGTGCAACAAGTGCGTAACAGTGTGATTGCGTTGTGAGCTTTCGCGTTTGCTTTTATCAACTGCAGCATTGAAAGTAGCATTCACATTTTCCGGAAGTTGCTCCACGAAGTGAACACTTAAGTTGTTCTCTTTCTTCGTGTCTATGACAGCAATACTCTCGTTAATGGTTTTCAAAACTCCCGTGTCTCCAACCTGTCCGCCGCCTTCCGCATAGAACGGCGTGTTGCTCAACACCAATTGAAAACTCTCCTTTCCTTTCGCTTTAATCTTTCTGTATTTCAGAATTTTCGTTTCGCATTCCAACGAATCGTATCCTACGAAAGTTGGATCTCCTGCTTGCAATTCAACCCAATCATCGGTCTCTAATTTCGTAGCACTGCGACTGCGCTCTTTTTGCTTGGCCAATTCTTCTTCGAATCCTGCTGCATCCACTCCCACTCCTTTTTCAGAAGCAATCAACGATGTTAAATCGAAGGGAAATCCAAAAGTATCGTACAGTTCAAAAACTGTTTTTCCATCTAACACTTCCGCACCTTTGCTGAGGTGCTCGTCTAGCAATTGAATGCCTTTGTCGAGTGTGCGCAAGAAACTTTCTTCTTCTTCGCGAATCACACGTTTTACTAAATCTTTGTTGGAAACAATTTCAGGGAAGAAACCGCCCATCTCTGCAGCAAGGACATCTACCAATTCAAAAATGAATGGGTCCTTTCTGTTCAAGAAACTGTATCCGTAACGAATGGCTCTGCGCAAGATTCTTCGAATTACATATCCCGCTCCACCGCTTGCAGGAAGCTGTCCATCTGCAATAGAAAAAGACACAGCGCGAACGTGGTCTGCAATCACACGAATGGCAATGTCTTGCTTCGAATCGGTGCGCGTATAAGCCACTCCGGATATTTTCGAAATGCGTTCAATCAATGGAGAAAAGACATCGGTGTCGTAGTTCGATTGTTTTCCTTGAAGGGCAACGCACAAACGCTCGAAGCCCATTCCAGTATCGACGTGTTTGTTTGGAAGGGGCTCCAACTCTCCGCTTGACTTGCGATTAAATTGCATGAACACGTTGTTCCAGATTTCAATCACTTGCGGATGGCTATCGTTCACCAACGCTTTCCCGTCAACGTTCGCACGCTCTTCGTCGCTTCGAATATCAATGTGAATTTCGCTACACGGACCACACGGACCCGTTTCACCCATTTCCCAAAAATTGTCTTTTTTATTTCCTCTTAAAATTCGGTCTTCTGCAATGCAACGCTTCCAAATGTCGAAAGCTTCATGGTCGAATTCCAACCCTTCTTTTTCATCGCCTTCGAAAACCGTAACGTACAATCTGTCTTTCGGTAGCTTGTACACTTCAGTCAATAATTCCCACGCCCAAGTGATGGCTTCTTCCTTGAAGTAATCTCCGAAAGACCAATTGCCTAACATTTCGAACATGGTGTGGTGGTAGGTGTCTACGCCCACTTCTTCCAAGTCGTTGTGTTTTCCACTCACACGAAGACACTTTTGAGAATTCGCAATTCGCTTGTGTTCTATAGTACCGTGTCCCAGAAATAAATCTTTGAATTGGTTCATTCCCGCGTTGGTGAACATAAGCGTTGGATCGCCCTTCACCACAATGGGTGCAGACGATACAATGTGGTGACCTTTCGATTTGAAAAAGTCTAAAAAAGTTTGTCGAATCTCTTGAGCTGTCATCATGCGAGCAAATTTACATCTCACAAGGGAAGAAGCGATTAAAAAAAGTGACGTAAATTCGCAAGGCATGAAGAAATTCAAGTACAAATACATCTTCAATCCGAATACCCTCAACTATGAGGCGATTACGTATACCATTCGCGATTACGCTTGGATTGTTACACGCTATTTACTTGCAGGTGTGGTGTTGGGTGGAATTGGTATTGTTCTTTACGCCTCGTTCTTCAAAGATCCAGAGACTGATCAACTAGAGAAAAAGATTAATTATCTGGAAACGCAGATTGAAACATTCAACCGTAAGATTGACACGTTGGAATTGTTTGCGACAGATTTAGAGCGAAGAGATGAAAATGTTTATCGTTCTATCTTCGGAGCTGAACCTTACGCCCGCAAGTTCTCTGGACTTTCATCGAAAACTCACAATGACTTCGCTACAGACAAAGACGTTGAAGAAACGTTGTTCCGAATTCGGAAACTGCAGGAGATGTTTGTGAGTCAAAGCAAATCTTACGAGGATATTTATTCTTTGGCGCGCGGACAAGACGCCATGCTTCAGAGCATCCCTGCGATTCAGCCTATTTCAAACAAAGACTTGGAGCGCATTTCATCTGGATTCGGATATCGCATTCATCCGATTTACAAAGTAGCAAAATTGCATACTGGATTAGACTTCACGGCAGATATTGGCACCGAGATTTATGCCACAGGAGATGGCGTTGTTGAAAAAACGGAAAGTATTTATACTGGGTATGGAAATAACGCTGTAATCCAGCACGGATACGGGTATCAGACACTTTATGCTCACATGAGCAAGCTTCTCGTTCGTCAAGGCGAAAAAGTCAAAAGAGGCCAATTGATAGGGCTTGTAGGCAATACAGGGGCATCTACGGGTCCGCACTTGCATTATGAAGTTATTAGAAACGGTCAAAAAATAGATCCGGCGTTTTACTTTTACAACGATATTACGCCAGAGCAGTACGAAGAGGTATTGCAGCGTGCTGCCAATGCCAACCAAAGTTTCGACTAATTATGTCTAAGACCTTCGAAATAGAAAAAATATATTTTAGCATCTCTGAAGTTGCTGAAATGTTTGATGTGAACGCTTCTCTTCTACGTTTTTGGGAAAAGGAATTTCCGCAATTGCAGCCGCGTAAGAACAGCAAGGGCAATCGCATGTATTCGAAGAAAGACATTGAATTGTTCAAGAAGATTCACGAGTTGGTTCGCGTGCAAGGGTTCACCCTGGAAGGCGCAAAGAATGCACTCCGCCAGAAAGTAAACGAGACCGATGGAGCAGCTATTCAAGCGCGTTTAATTCACGTTCGTTCCGAGCTTGTAAGTATTTTAAGCAGTTTGTAAAAACAAACGAACGCATGGCTTGTTTCTAAGTCATGTTATCTGAAACAGACATTGATCGAATCATTGAAATGGCGTGGGAAGACCGCACGCCATTCGACGCTATTACCGCACAATTCGGCATTAGCGAAGCGGAAGTTATTGCGCTCATGCGCAAAGAAATGAAGGCCACTTCCTTCCGCATGTGGCGTGCCCGTGTGCAAGGCAGGGCAACGAAGCATGCTATGCTTCGCACAGAATCGCTGAACGACGATAGTCGATTCAAATGCACACGCCAGCGCAGCGTTTCCAACAATAAAATTTCCAAAAGGAAATGAAGATCGGCTTGGTCTTTCCGCACCAACTGTTCGAAGAGCACGAACTTTTTCATTCCTGTGAAG
>Ga0209597_1000450_pt1 | contig 27216 bp, 25 predicted proteins | sample M_140625_MF_Meta_FD_187316 | JGI IMG/M metagenome (GOLD analysis project Ga0209597, IMG submission 187316) | Freshwater microbial communities from Lake Montjoie, Canada to study carbon cycling - M_140625_MF_MetaG (SPAdes) (version 2) | ecosystem: Environmental > Aquatic > Freshwater > Lake... | reverse complement strand
TGGGGGCAGGCTGCTAGAGAGTCTGACTACTCTTTATGGGTTGGGCCTGGCATGGCTAAGTCGCGGGGTTGGTACCCCAAAAAGGGATCGAAAGGCTGCTACATTCTGGCCCCTAAACCTATTGCGATTGAGAACGAGAACGAACAGGGCGAGACTGAGCTTACTTGTTTTACACTTTTTAAGCCTCAATGTCTGTTCAATATTGCAGACCTACAGGGGGAAGGATTAGAGGATGCAATTAAAAAGGCAATGGATGGTGTAGGTGTTGAAAGGCCAGAGGATGAAAGGTTGGCCGGTGCATTTAAGCAATTAAGATCATGGAAAGTTAAAACTAACCATGGTGGAGATCGTGCTTATTATTCTCCAATGGAGGATTACATTCAGATGCCAGAGCGAAAGCAGTTTGTTAACGATTCAGCCTATCTTTCTACACTTGCCCACGAACAAATCCATTCAACCGGCCATCACTCCCGGCTGTCTCGTCCGTTGGCAGGGATCAGTTCCGGCAAGATGGAATATGCCAGGGAAGAATTGATCGCAGAATTAGGTGCCTTCCTTGTTTGTAACAGGTTGCAGATTGATAGCAACACTGAGAACCATGCAGCCTATCTATCTAGTTGGGCAAGTGTGCTTAAAGAGTCGCCAAACGTACTCTTTAAGGTTCTCTCAGCAGCTAAAAAGGCAGCCGATCTGGTATGCCCTGATCTGCCCGAATAGGCAGCCGATTAGGCCATGGTTGATCTTGCTCAATCATGGCTAACCTTTAACCCTTGACCTTTGTTCTCTCGCTTTTGTTCATCATGCCTATTCATGCAGCCTTCCGAGTTTCAACGCTACCCTTTCAGGATAAAGTTCCCTTTCTTGAGCATTACGGAACACGCCGTAATCGCTGGCTGGCTAACAGGCTGGGCCTGAAAGGTAAGGGAAGTGAGCGACTAGCAAATGCAGTTTCATCCTTTTTCTGGAACTATACTGCCGCTGTAACTTGCGATAAGTTAGCAAATAGTGTTTACTCTTATGCTTACGGTTGCAAACTTACCTACGACTTCATTGTTTCCCTGGATAATTTTGATTCCCTCCCATTCTGGGTGCGGGCTGATCTTAAGTCTGCCATGCGTGGATTGAATGAACAAGGGTACGGACTCAGACGCTTAGGCTGATCCCTACAATTAGCCATCCTTAGTGATGGCTTTCTGTAGGGCTCGCGCCTTACATTGTGTTTACTTTGTTCCTTCGCTTTTGTTATTATGCCTATTACCTTCCTTGTTGAATGGGCGTATTCGTTACCAGCCGAGCACCCATACGGCAGGCAAATTGGCAGGGGAACCGCTGAATTTGGTTGCTTCACCGCAGCGCATGATTTTGCTCTGGACTTGGAATTGAGATGCCGTAGAGGTATCAGGATCAGGACTTGCCAGCCCGAAGTAACCCAACCTGCCTGTCATGCGTGGGTCTATGATGCTTTGAGTTGTGCAGAGTTAAGGATGGATCATGCTTATCTAGCCAAAGATTGGGATCGTTATGATAGTGAGAGAGTCGGGGTGATTAAGTTACGCTCGATGGCAGACGCTGAACCTGACTATTACGATCTCCCGCCCTACGCTGATCCGTCTTAAAGGGTGCAGACGGTTGACCTTGCTCAATCATGGCCAACGATTAACCTGTGATTGCACTTCCCTGCCAACCATGACCGATCACCGCTCTACTGCTGTTTTCCTGTCTTGCTTCTGTCTGTTTACGGGGTTGCTCCTGGCCTCTGCGGTTACCTTACGGGATGATTACCAGGCGCAACTCCATCAGCGAGACGTTGTGCCTGCCTTGCGCCAATGCAAGGTTCCATCACCGTGATCTTTTCGTTTTTAGGTCATTGCTAGCCATTGATCTTGCTCAAGCCTTGCGCTACACTGCATGTACGGGGGGGGGTAACTCTCCTCACCTTGATCTTTGCTTTCCCACGTTGTACGTTTCCTCTCGCCTACCTAAAGGGCTGTGGTTCCCTTGCGACTTCTACCTTTCCGTCTCGTTTTCACGGGATCGTTTGCTACATGTGCCTACCGTGTTGTGTGGTAAGCACAACGTAACGGAGCGGGGCGGCAAGGTCACTCTTGGTTATGTAAGGGTTGAACTGTGGCTACTGCTGCACGTCTGCATCATTCTCGATTTTAAGAGGCTTTGACGCTATGATGGCCTTGCCGCAATCGAAAACCTTGCCATGAGTACGCTACGACACCTTAGAAAGATGACCGTATTCTTACGGTCATTGCATCCACAGCTTCGCGTTTCCCAGTTAGACCTTCTCTTGGCTGTTGCCGAGAAAGAGGGTCAATCCCAGACCGATTTAGCTGCGAACTGTTGCCTTACCTTGGCGGCAGTATCACGGGCCGTTGATGCTCTCGGCGGCGATGGCAGACGGGATGGGAAGGGAAAGAAACTTGGCCTACTCAAAGCTGAACGCGACATTAACGATGACCGCTATGTGTTGGTTTATCTGACCGATAAGGGCAAGGCCACCCTTGAGACTTGTGCAAACCTTGTTTATCCCGAACAATGAGTATCCGCTTTGTTGATGGTCGATGGAAAGCCTTCGCTGCCTTTAAGGGCAAGAGGCTGTGCCAGGCTTGCGAGTCTGAGGAAGAAGCACGGGTCGTAGAGAAACAACTCTTAGCCCAGCTTGGCAGGCAGGAGGTTAGACAAGCTGTTGCTAATGAAGGCGGCTTGGAGTCTGTACTGCTGACATGTAAGCGCCTTGATTGGGCAGGCAAGGGGCCTGATCAATTCAAGCTAGGTTGCGCCATTGCTGCTTACTTTGGGGGTGACTATCTTCCTGTCGATGTGACAGAGCAGAAGATAGACACCTTCTTGGCCTGGCTACGCCAGACGGGGCCTAATGGGAATGGCTGTAGTAATGGGACGATCAACCGTTATATGTCAGCTTTGCGTGTAATGCTTAAACGTGCTCAACGCTTGCGATTGATTAAGGAGCTGCCTCTCTTCCCAGAGCGCAGACTTCTTAAGGAGAGTGAGCCCAGGCAACTTGTCTTGCAAGATGAATGGTATTCAGCCTTGCTTGATGAACTGGAAAAGATGGAACATCGGGAGTCCTATCGGCTCACCGTGTTTTTGTGGCACATCGGCTGCCGCGTCGGGGAAGGGCTTGCCCTGACTTGGGATCGGGTCAGTCTGGAGGGCTCTAAGCCCTCTCTGATCTTCACTAAGACCAAGGGCGGGAAAGCTCGCCGCATCCCCATTCCTGCCCCTGTGGTGGCCCTCCTGGCAGCCCAGCCGAGGAGTGCTGATCGAGTGTTCCCGATCAGCTATCGCAGCTATTCGGAGCACTATTCAGAGGCTAAGCACCGCGTCTGTGATCGGTTCAGGCTCTCCAGTGAGACAAGGAAAGAGTGGGTAGTTCATACCCTTCGCCATTCCTGCCTGACACGCCTTGCCTCTCAGGGTTGGTCTGGCCCTCAGCTCATGGCTTGGGGCGGGCATCTATCTATGTCCGTGACCCAACGCTATGTCCATGGCTCTGCTGTGGACCTTGAACACCTCGTCTACTGAAAGGTGCTCGCACCGCTAGCTCGCATTGACTTCATTCCCATTGCCTCTCAACCATGCAGAAACACATCGACGCTACAACTTTCGACCTTTCCTCAGTCGTCAAGGAGGAACGTCAACATGTTGTGAGCGATCACATCGCTAAGAATGTTTTTCAGAAGCGCGCTATTTATGTTGCTAATGAACTGGCCAAGCATCCCGACCTTACCCAATACGGGCCGAGGGAACCGCATATTGCGTTTGTTGCAAGGCTCGTTGGTGCTGGTCGCCTTGAGATTCTGGGATCGACTCGATTCCCTATTGAGTTGTACTACCTAGACGGTCAGCCGTTGGTTGGCTTCTTGCCCCCTTCCATCCAGTTACAGCAGGTTGATGGCGCAACGGCCTTGACCGTACAGAATACGGTCCTGGGGCCTGATGAAATGCCGGATAGGCATGACAAGGTTGGGCATAGATTCCTCACTGCGTTAGTGCTTGAAACACTGGATAAAGCCGCAAATAAAACTTGACTGTGTGAGACTGTTGCGAGATTGCATTGTTCGTGCAACAACGCTCATGCAATGCAACAGAGCGCCAAGCCTTACTATCACTGAGCGGGGGCATGGCGGAATGGTAGACGCAGCGGACTTAAAATCCGCGTGAAGATTGACAACACTCAAATACCTGTCATGGACAGGCTTTACCACTGAGATCCCTGAGAATGGACAGTCAAGCATTGACACCGCACATTGCACGAACTTTCGACCCGCAACAGGCACAGATCGAGCTAGAAGCGTGGCAACGGAGGGTGGGGGCCAGCCGTGCCACAGAAAAAGGATGGGAGCATGGCGCCGCTAACTTCCTGGCAGGCAGGATGGTCGGCCCCTACCTATCTTTGGTGCTGGAGTATTACGAACGGGGCAAGGATCATGCCGGTAGGCATGGGAAGATATGGGAGCTACTTGGCAATGAAGAGAATGTCAAACAGGTTGCCCTTGAGACGTTGTTTCAGTTAGTTGGCAATGCCGAATCGCGTAAGTCATACAATAGCCTTGCGGTTGGCATTGGCAAACAGGCCGAATATGTTTTGTGGCTTAATCATCCCGACCTTAAGGGCTGGCATCTTGAAGGGTTGAGATTGGCCAGCAACAATGACCTTGGCATGAAGAATGTCATTAGCAGGTTACGCGACAAGGGATTCAGGAAGGCAGCCAACTATCAGTCACTCGGCAGGCTGGAGAAGACAGCCCTAGGTGCGTTCTTTATTGAAGCTATTGTCAACTCAACACAGTTGTATGACATTGTTATTGACCGTGATTACCGGGGCAGAGCATCTAAGACTGTGCAGCCTACCTCTCTGTACTGGGACTTTCTCAAAAGGTGGAAGCATAATCTGATGATGTTTCGGCACTCTCACATGCCGATGATGATGCCCCCCAAGCCTTATACAGAGTATGCCGATGGTGGTTATCTAACGATTGAAACTAGCTGGTCAAAGATCCCATGGGAAAAGTATTCTTCCCATATTGAACAGGCTGATCCTTGTGTGCTGGGCTCTATCAATAAGCTCCAATCTGTTCCATTCACTATTGATAGCGTTCAACTGGGCCTCATTCGCTGGGCCTGGGATCTTGGGCATGAGATTGGTTCTGTTCCACCTCAGGATCGTCTACCTTTCGTTGATATTAATGCTGTAACGCGTGACCATGGACGGTCCGAAGCATGGCGGCAGATATGGCGTCACAAAAATGATAAGCGCAAGGACGGACTTAGAAGCAAGATAGTCAACTCATTCATTGCAGCCGATAAGGTGGAGATTAGCCCTCGCTTGTGGTGGGTTTGGTTTGCTGATAACAGGGGCAGACTGTATCCAAGGGGCAGCCAACTCAACTACGCCGGGGCTGACCCGCATCGGAGCCTGTTTCGATTCGACCGGAAGGCACCCGTCAAGGGGCATGAGTATGAAGTGGCATGGGCTATCGGCGACGCCATGGGAACCCCCCACGGGGAGCGTGAGGCATGGCTCAAGGCCAATAGCGCAATGGTGGCCAGGATTGGCAATGAACCGCACGAAAACCTATCCCTGTGGGCTGAGAAAAAGAAGCCATGGCGATTCGTTCAACTCTGTAGGTTGTGGGCTGCCTACATTGCAGACCCCGGCCATCAAACGGGAGTCCCATTCCAACTCGATCAAACAACATCAGGCTATGGGCATGTTGCTTGCCTGACCCGTGATGCGAGGTTGGCCGAATGGTCGAACGTGACAGGTAGCGAGCCGCAGGATCTGTACATGCAGGTTGCAGCGAAAGTGCTCACCATGGCAGTAGATCAATACAACAATGATAGCGATGAATTGGTGAAGAAATATTTGCGTTGGTGGTTGGATAACTGGCCGGGTCGTGATTTGTTCAAGCCCGCAATTATGCCGGTCATTTATGGCCGCCGCTATCTATCAATGCAGCATCAGATCGCAGAGCAGCTAGTAGCCCAGTTCTCCCACAGCCAAAGCCCCGAGGGGTATCAGGCTTTCTCCCTCGCTTCAGTGCTCTCACGGCTGATCCTGGCAGGGGCGGGGGTGTGCCTGCCCGGTGTGCTCGATCTGCCTCGATGGCTCAACAAGGCTGGATCTGGCCTGATCCGTAAGGGCATCCGACCGTACTGGCACAGCCCAAACGGGCTGCGAATTGAAAGTTATAGCTCTCTCACCAGAAAGAAAGAAATGAAGTTAGTCCTATCTGGTCGTAAGGTTTCTATTCAGATCAAGGATGGAGAAGGGGAGCCGTTGAAGGGAACCGTCTCGCACCTTGCGGCTGATTATGTGCATTCGATGGACGCTGCGTTTCTACAGAGATTCGTGCATGAATGGCCCCATGAGATTGTGTCCGTGCATGACTGCTTTGCAACCACACTTGACAAGGTGGGCAAGATGCGAGGCGAGTTGAACAGTTCATTTAATAGGTTCTATCAACGCGACTACCTTTATGAACACTGGCAAGAGCTAGTGAAGATCACTCCTTCTCTCGTCCCGCCCCCCTGCTTTGGCGATCTGGAGACAGAACGCATCGGGGAAAATCCTTTCCTCTTTACTTGACATGAATCAACCCTTGATCGGGATTCGCCCTCCTTAGGCGATCCCTCCTCTCAGTCCCTAATCATTCTCATTCATTCCTGTGGCAAACAAGTTCGTTTCTCCTGTTGGCAAGCTCGCATGGAGCGCCATCACACACACCACCCTCAACCTCAAGCAAGAGGAAGAGTGGAACTGTGGTTTCATTCTTCCTGAGGCTTATACTCAGGAGATTATTGGCAACCTTGAATCCTGCTTGCGTGACTTTCGCGCCAACAATCCATCATTCCCCAAGGAAAACAGTGGCCTCAACTTTCCATTCGGGCCTTCGATGAAGAAGGATGAGACAGGGCGGAAGGTCGCCGAACCTGACATGATCCTGTTCAAGTTGAAGCGTCCCGCCCTTATCTATCGCAAGGCAACACAATCACGGGAGCGCAATACCGGCCCCCTTGTATTTGATTCGATGGGCCGTCCCGTGAAAGGGCTTCCTGCCATTGGTCCTGGCTCACTCGGCAAGGTGATCTATGACGTTTATGGCTACGACAAGGCGGGCCAACGCGGAGTCGGGATGCAGTTACTTGGCTTTCAGATTGTCAAGCTAGAAGTTGACACGATTGAATTGGAAGCGGTTGAAGGTGGTTGGGTTCCTGAGCCTGAGCCTAATTCCCTGAGTGCAATGCTCAACAGCAGCGAGGGAGGCGATGAGGTTCCGTTCTAAACGGAATGGCATTTATCGCTCTGGCGTAGAGAAAGCGGTAGGGGAGGATCTTGCTCAGCAAGGGCTCCCCGCCCTTTATGAAGCTGTAAAGCTGAACTACACACAGGCCAAGCGATATACCCCGGACTTCACTATCAATGACAGTCACATTGAAGTGAAAGGCTGGTGGCCATCATCCGACCGGGCCAAGCTGCTCGCCGTCATTCACTCCAACCCCACCATTCGGATACTTGTTGCTCTTGAGAATCCCCACATGACGCTCAACAAAAAGAGCAAGACTACATACGCTCAATGGTGCATGAAGCATGGCATCAGTTGGTCCCCGATCCCCATTCCTCCTGAACTTTTATCCCAATGGCTCAGCGGCAAACGCACATACCCTGCCCCGGCACAGACTGCGACAGTTCAGATGGCGCAACCCTCTACCCAGACGGCTCTCTTTACTGCTTTGTCTGCCGAGGCAGATACAACAGTGATGGATCGGAATGGGAGCGCCCTGTGACAGAGGACAAGGAAGAATCAATCCTTGCTCAGCTTCCCCGACAGGATGCTGTTACCGCTCAACTGTCTCTGTTGAAAGGTGAGCCTGCTGCCTTACCGGCTAGGGGTATCACTGAGAAAACGTGTCGCATCTATGACTACATTGCGACCCGCTATCTGATGGAGCCTGCCCAAGTCGCTTGCTATCGGGACGCTAACGGGTTGATTAGTGCCCAGCACATCAGGCGACAGGGGAAACAGTTTGCTTGGCTGGGCAGGGTGAAGGGTCAGAAGATCCAGCTATGGGGGCAGCACCTAGGGAGTGGTGGCAGGCTCATTATCACCGAGGGGGAGATTGATGCCATGACTATCTATCAAGTCCTGGCTGAGTTCACCCCATTCGGAAAGGAGTCAGTCACTGTTGCCTCCATTCCTGATGGTGCCCAGTCTGCCAAGCGTTCAATCTCTGAGCAGTTGCTGTGGATCGGCAAGTTCGATTCGGTGACGTTGTTCTTTGATATGGACGAACCAGGCAGGGCGGCTGCCCTGGAGTGTGCCGAGGTCATTGGTGGCAAGGCTGCAACAGTTCAGAGCTTCCCTTACAAGGATGCGAATGAAGCGTTGTTGGCTGATGATGCGAAGGCAATTCGTGATGCGTTGCTGGCTGCCAAGCGGCACCGCCCCGAGGCCATTGTCCACGCGCCAGACATGCTGGCCAATCTCCTTAGCCCCAACCGGGCGAGGGGGATTCAGTTCCCCTGGATTGGATGGAACCAGTACACACTGGGGGCCAAGCCGGGTGAGTTGTGGCTTGTTGCTGGGGGAACGAACATCGGCAAGAGTGCCATTACTCGATCACTGGCTCTCGACTTTGCGAGGCGTGGCATCAAGACTGCCTACGTTGCCCTGGAGGAGTCATGCGAAACCACGCTTGAACGGATGCTTAGTGAGGAGCTAGGGCTTAACCCTGCCTTCCATTGCGACACCCCCGAGCAACGGGCGCAGCGTGATCCTGCCCTGATTCGTGAAGCCCTCAGCAACTTTGCCCCTAACCTGTTCCTGCTCGACCGGCACATTGATGAATCGTTTGATTCGTTCGTGTCATCCGTCAAGCACTATGTTGTTGGCGAGGAATGTAAGGTGATCTTCCTTGATCACTTCTCCATCCTTGCCGATGGCATTGATCTTAAGTCAGATCAACGCCGAGCAATCGACAAGTGCATCAAGGAGCTTAAGTCCCTCTGCGTTCACTACAACTTCACCATGTTTGTAGTGTGTCACCTCTCAAGGGACAAGGAGAAAGTATCAGCCGAGGAAGGTGGGGAACCGCAGCTTTATCAACTGCGGGGCTCACAGTCCCTAGCGCAGATCCCCGATTATGTTGTGATGCTGCAACGTAACCCCAAAGCGGAAGATCCTATTGAGGCCAACATGACAACGTGTTGGTTGAAAAAGAATCGACCAACAGGTAGGCAGGGGGCTATGTCCGTCCTGCATTACCTGGAATCCTGCCGTTTCTATGAGGTTCTTTCCCGATGAGTGACCTACCCTTGATTACTGTCAAGCCTTGCCCCTTCTGCGGGGGCATAGGTAGCACGTTGATTCACGATCATCTACCGATTGAGGATCAACCAATGGATGAAGTAATGGTTTATTGCCGTAGCTGTATGGCTAAGCAATCAGACATAGATCACAAGGGGGCCGATCACTACGACCGTGCCCGTGATGTTCTCAAGCGGTGGAACCGCCGCGTCGTACCCAACGGATTCAAACGATGAAACTCCTTCTCGATTCAGACATGCTGCTATTCAGGGCATGTTCCTCAGCCTCTGTTGAATGTCAACTTGACGATGATGTATGGGTCAACTGGTCTGATGGAGTGAAAGCCCGTGCTGCCTATTGGGAGTACGTTGCCGAACTATCGGCAAGATCAGGCGTCCCGGTTGAAGATGCCATCCACTGCTTTACATCACGTTCCCAGTTCAGGCGTGATCTGTTCCCTGCATACAAGGCAGCCCGCAAAGGCGTTAAGCCCATGGGTTACAAGGCTTTGTTGCAGGAGATTATGCAGAACTGCGATGGTGCCTTCCAGATGGATCAGATTGAGGCCGATGATCTTATCGGTTTGTTTGCTGGTATCTACCAGGACGGGGGTTACGTCGTAGCCTCAGGTGACAAGGACCTTAAGCAGATCCCCGGCCATCATGTGTGGCTTGATAAAGAACTATCCTATGTCGATGATGAAGCAGCCCAACGATTCTTCTACCAACAGATCCTCACAGGTGACGCGACGGATGGCATCCCCGGTTGTCCGTCAGTTGGTGAGAAAACAGCGGAGCCAATCATCGCAGGGCTCGACATTGCCGACCCCGTGGGATGTTGGGAAACGATTGTTTCTGTCTATGGGAAGAAAGGGAAAATGGACCGACCCCGAGAATCTGCAACGACGCAGGCGCGATTAGTTCGCATCTTGCGAATCGGTGAGTACAATTTCGGCACCCATCAAGTCAAGCTGTGGATGCCCCCGACGCCGACACCCTAAGGACTCTCGTTGCCAGGGGTTTCACCCGTGAAGCACTGACAGCACTTGATCGGCTCTATCCCGAACGGACCCCCGACTTAAAGGACTCGATTGATGAGATTCGCTTTAAGTCGGGGCAACGTTCTGTGATTCGATTCCTCCATTCCCTGACGGACTAAAGCCATGGCACTGACCTTTGGTTTCAACAATGATGACTACAGCATCTATTACGGGGCAAAGCCTCCTGAAGATTCAGGCTGGGCTGTTTCGGGGATGGAAACGGTCTATCAGGATGGGCCTCTAGGAGGAGACATGGGGTGGGGGCAGATCCCCAGCCAGACCCTGGCATGGCGGCGGGTCGCAGCAGCACAGGAGGCGCAGGGTGGGCAGGACGGGAGCGGCCTACCTGATGCCAACGCAACGTCGCAGGCACAGGCCCAAGCACAGGCCCAGCTCGACGCCTCGCTGGCTGCCAACCAACAGGCCATTCAACAGGTGCAGGCCAGCTACGCGCAGCAGGGGAATGACATGGCCTCGACTGTTAGCAGCCTGCAGTCCCTGTTGCTGAAGTCGAAGGAAGATGCAGCTAAGTCACTGGCAGATCAAAAGTCTAGCTTTGATAGTTACATGCTCAAGAGTTCTAGTCAGATGGATGCGATGCGTTCATCCTATGAATCCCAGTTAAGGCAGGCTACGGCAACACTGCCTGATCCTGAGAGGACTGCTGTTGCCCCTCGACTTGGGGACTTCAGGACTGGTGGCCGCAACGCTGCTGCAAACACTCTCTCCCAGTTGAGGATCATCGCTCCCTCACTGTTGGGCGACGGGCAAGGTAGCGTTACTCTGGGGGGACTGTAATCCTCCCGGTTGAATGACAACGGCAAGTGCGCGATGGGCTGATCTTGAAGGGGATAGGAGTGCATATTTGGATACAGCAGTTGCTTGTTCCCGGCTCACTATCCCAACGCTGATCCCAACGACGGATGTTGACAAGCGAACGCGGATAGATCAGTCCAGACCGTCACGCCATCTTTATCAATCTATTGGGTCACGCGGGCTGAGCAACGTATCGGCCAAGTTACTCAATGCGTTGTTCCCATATTCGCAACCGTTCTTTCGGTTGACGATGGATCAAGCCGCTATTCAACAGGAGGCCCAGCAACGAGGAGATAGCGAAGGAATCATCTCGCAGGTTGATGGGTTCCTTGCCACTACTGAGCTTGCCATTCTTCGTAAGCTCGACAAGATGAAAGTGCGGGCTGCCTTGTTTGAGGCCATGAAGCATTTGGCCTGTGGTGGCACTGGCCTTCTGTATGTGAAAGAGACAGGTATCCGCTTCTATGGCCTTAGGTCCATTGTCGGTGATCGTGATGCTGACGACAACATTACTGAGATTATCGTTAAGGAACGGCTGAGCTTGCGTTACCTGCCAAAGGTTGCACAACGCATGGAGGCCAATGAGTCTGGCAATGATGGTTCGGAGTCATCAGAAACTCACGACCTTTACACCCACATTCAGTACAATCCTGACGACGGGGACAAGGCTGTTACTTGGCATCAGGAATACGATGATAAGGTGCTGGCTGGCACCGCCGGATTCTCTTCTCTCGACAAGTCACCGTGGATTGCCCTCAGGCTCAACAAAGTCTCAGGCAGCTTCTATGGAACAGGACTTGTTGAGGAGTTGCTAGGTGACCTCACCTCATACAATGAACTTTCCAAGGCCATCACGCAGGCTGGGCTTGGATCAGCTAAGACAATCTTCCTCGTCAATCCCAATGGTGTTACCAGGGCTGATGCTCTGAACAGGGCCAACAACTTCGACTTTGTTCCCGGCGATGAGAATGATGTTAAGGCTCTCAACGTTGGCAAGCAGTCTGACTACCAGACAGCCCTCACCTTGATGCAAGGAGTTGAAAGGCGATTGAACTTTGCCTTCCTTGTAACACAGGCCATCCAACGTGATGCTGAGCGGGTGACTGCGGAAGAGTTAAAGATCATGGTCAACATGCTTGAGGAATCATTCGGCGGGGTATACACCTTGCTCAGTGATGAACTGCAGCTTCCCCTCATTCGTCGCGTTATGCACATGATGAAAGTCGGGGGTGAGTTGATCGACATTCCCGATGGACTTGTTGAACCTCAGATCACAGCAGGCGCAGATGCCATTGGGCGAGGCAGTGATAAGCAAAGGCTTGTTCAGTTCTTTACCTTTGTGCAAACCGCCTACGGTCCTGATGCTGTTGGTAAATACACAAACCCACTAGAAGGGATCAGGCGAGCAGCAGCAGCAGAAGGAGTTGCGACTAAGGACTTGTTACTCACTGACAAGGATCTTCAGGCTAGATCGAATCAGGAACAGCAGCTACAGTTGGCAGGCCAACTAGCCCAACAAGGCACCAATGCCATCCCGCAGCCGCCAAGTGGAGCCCCCAGCGGAGCCCCCCAGCCTGGACCCGCAGGACCAACCGACCCTGCCGCCATCCCCGGATGATGCAACTCCTCCCGAGGAGTGCCCTGAGGTTCTCGATGGTTCCGATCCTGACCCGGTTGATCCTCCCGATGAGCTGGCCCCTCCCGATGAGTTGGCCCCTCCCAATGAATTGCCAGGCGTTGATCCTATTGACCCTGAAACGGGTGCCCGCATGAAGCCCATCCCCAATGGGGAAGGTGGCTTTATGTATCTGAGTGGAGCCATCGAAGATGAGTGAAATCTTCATTGATGACAGCGGCACAACCTCGGCATCGGTCGGATTCGATGGAATCTCCGAAGATCAACGTGTAGAGCAGGCCAAGGCCGAACTTGTTTCCGAACAGTACGGCCAACCTCAGCCGTTGATCCTGGGCAAGTTCACATCACAGGAAGCGTTGGCCACCAGCTACCGCAGCCTGGAGAGTGAGACGGGGAAACTGCGGGCTGAACTGGCCGCCCTCAAGGCTGGCAAGGCCCCCGCTGCTGAGGCCGCCCCTCCTGTCGAGGCACCGGGGGAGGAGGCCCCGCCCACTGAGGCCCCGCCCCTTGCCGCCCCCACCGAGCCTGCCCCTCCTGCCGCAGCCCCCGAGACCCAGTCGATCCCCGTCGAACGGCAGGAGCAGATTCGTAACTCGATCCTTGCTCAGGCAGGGGGAGAGGATGAGTTCGGCAAGCTGGCGACTTGGGCCAGTAACAACCTGACGCAGGATCGGTTGGGTCGCTTCAACACTGCTCTAGCGGCAGGCAATGAAGCCGATGCCCTGACTGCCCTTAAGGCCATTCAGTTCGACCGCATCATGCAACAGGGTTACGAGCCCCCGTTGTTTGGTGGTAAGCAGCAGGTAGCGGCTGGCTTGAAACCGTTTGCCTCTGAGGCTGAGGTTGTCGCAGCGATGCAAGACCCCCGCTATTCAGGTGGTGACGCTGACCCTGCTTATGTGCAGCAGGTAACCGAGCGGCTGAGTATCAGCAAGGTGTTCGGTTGAGTTAGTGCCGGTTACTTGCCATCGTGCAATAATCGGCACAGCACAACCAACGACAAGCGAAGGGCCGCCACGGCGATAACCCGGAAGCGAGTTGAACAGGGGCCGATCCCCTGAGGTCTGCATAACAGCAAACCCTTCAACCCTTTCGGGCCATGACTATTACGCCTTCAAGGCTTGGCGCTATCAATGGCGTCGTTACAGCCTATGCCGATCAGAACGCACTATTCCTCAAGATGTTTAGTGGGGAGGTTCTGACAGCGTTCAAGCGTAGCTGTGTGTTCCGTAACCTCACGCTTGAGAAAACCCTTACCGCTGGTAAGTCTGCACAGTTCCCGATCATCGGTCGCGCCATTGGCCGGTATCACACACCGGGCAACATGGTGGCAGGCCAAGGCAGCATCGGGCAAAACGAAGTCATCATTAACGTTGATGATCTTGTCATTGCAGATGCTACCATCTATGACCTTGACGACGCTAAGAATCACTATGATTCTCGGCAAATCTATTCGGTCGAATTGGGCGAAGCTCTTGCCCGACTCTGGGATCGGCGTGTTGCTCGCGTTACCTGTCTCGCTGCCCGTCAGTCTGTAAGTGACTTGACGGCTAACCTGCCGACCGGCCTAACACCCGATCAGCAGCCGCGAACGGGAACCAGGATCAACCTAGCCAACGCATCACCCACGGGTAACAACCTCGTCTCTGCTGTGTTTGCTGCAGCACAGGCAATGGATGAGAAAGACGTTCCGCCCAATGAGCGTTATCTGGTCTGTCGTCCTGACATGTATTACAGCCTGATCCAATCGGATCGTGCTGTTAACCAGGACTGGAACCAGGGCAACGGTGGTGCGCCTGGCTCTTACCGTGAAGCTCAGCTTACAAAGCTGGCAGGGTTCACGGTTCTCAAGTCGAACCATCTTGCACAGGGTAACGTCACTGCCCCAACTGGGGAACAGGGCTTTGTCTGGAACGGCTCTACAACTCAGTTGTCGTCCGTTGACATGACGCAGACCCGGATGTTGGCCTTCCAACGTGGTGCCGTAGGTGTTGCCAAGTTGCGTGGTATGTCCATGCAGATGACCGGCAACGACTACAACGCGATGTATCAATCGACTCTTATGGTCGGTAAGTTCATCGCTGGATTCGGCTACATCCGACCCGAGGCGACGGTGGAGATTTACAACACCCTGTAGACTCTGCCGGGAGAAAGCATCACAGGGGGGTCGCAAGGCTCCCCTTTTTTTTGGCTTGTTGCAGAATGGGACGACGCCCGATTGCCGCCCGTGACTGAGCTTGAAGCAGTAAACATTCTCCTGTCGGTGATAGGGGAGGCACCTATTGATGTATTCAGTAGCACGTCACTTAATGAAATCACAGAGAGTACGGTGGCCAGGCGAACACTGGCGGAAGTGTCACGCGATGTTCAGGCCGAAGGGTTCAGTTGGAATACTGATGTTGGGGTGACATTGATCCGCAACTCGGCCAATCAATACCCCTTGCCAGCCAACCAGCTAAGGGTTACGTTCGATCCCCGCAACTACCCAACTGCTCAGTACACGGTAAGGGGTGGAAGGATCTATGACCGGAGTAATCAGACCTTCACATTCAGCAGTCCATCATCCCTCCTCGTTTCGGAGATGGTGATGCTTCTGACATGGGATGAACTACCCCATCAGGCGCAGATGTACGTCACCATCAGGGCTGCACGAATCTTTGCTGGCAGGTTCGTGAATAGCAATTCTATCTATGCCTACACTTCGCAGGATGAGGAGTATGCACGGGCAATGTTGATGAGACTTGAGGAGTCAGGCCCCCTGCATAACTGGTTATCTGGTGGTGAAGGGCTCAGCGTTGTGCCCTACTCCCCCAGCGTTGCACTTGACGGACGGATCTGATTATGTCGAAACTCATTCGCTCCCGCAGGGTTGCCGCTTCCTTGGTGAAGGGCCGCCTCGACAACCTGATTCAGGGGATCAGCCAGCAGCCCGCCAGCAGCCGCCCACCGGGCAAGGCTGAGGACTCCCTGAACACATGGCCATCCCCCGTGGAGGGGCTTACCAGGCGCCGTCCTACCCGCCTCAGGCGTCGAATCTCAGCCAGCCAACTCACCGATCTGTGGGCCGATACGATCCTGCCCCAAACCGGCGAGCGATACCTGTTCACGATTGTTCCCAGCGGGGGGAACGTGGCAATGGAAGCAACCCTTGACGGTGTTGCCTGTGCTGTTGATGTTCACGGTACGGGGCTAACCGTATCCGGTGGGACCATCACTGGCACTGCCGCAAGCTACATCTATAAGGCATCAGGTCTTGCCACTAATTATCGACTGACCAACAGTGGAGCAGTTGCCCTGCTGTTGAACAGAACTGCAACTGTTGGGCTGGCAAGTGATCTGTCACCAGCCATTGCCAATGAAGCACTGATCTTTGTTCAGTCTGTTGCCTATGACGTTGGCTTCAAGCTGACGCTGAATGGTGTTGACCTTCCCGAGTACAGGACTCCAAAGGCAACGGACACGAATAACACTCTGTCAACAGCAACAGTAGCGAGTGAGTTGGCAAATAGGATTAACGCAGTGTCAGGCTTTACGGCAACGGCTTATGGTGCGTTGGTCTATGTGAAGCGACAGGACTCAGCGGCGTTTACTCTCTCTCTTGATGACTCTCGATCCAATGCCCTTGCCAGGGTTCTCAAGGATCAAGTTACCTCCTTCTCGTCCCTCCCTGCTGTTTCACGGAATGGATTCACTATCAAGATCGCATCAGACCCTAGCAGCAACCTAGATGACTATTGGGTTAAGTTCATCACCACTGATGGCAGTACATACGGTGAGGGTTTCTGGCAGGAAGTTACAGCACCAGTAATTAAGTACAAGCTAAATGCAGATACGCTACCCCTTGTCATCTATCGGGCTGCTACTGGCGTCCTATTCATCGGCCCTGCTGATGGTGCAACGCGAACGATCACCACGGGTCCAAACACCTACAGCTATACATTCCCCCAGTGGGGTCAGCGTACTGCGGGTGATGAGACAACGGTTCCTACTCCATCATTTGTTGATAAGTCCATCAGGGATCACATCATTCATCGGGGACGCTATGTCGTTGTTGGGTCGAACAGTATCCTTTTATCCGAGACTGACAACATCTTCAACTTCTTTCAGGACACAAGCACAACTGTTCTCGACACTGATCCTATTGACCTACTTACCCCCGCTGAGGGATCTTCTACCCCCCTCCTGAACTGGGCTATCGCTGCTGATGAGTCGATTCTGGTGTTTGCCGAATCGGCGCAGTTTCAGGTGCGAGCGGCTGATGGCCAAGTAATGACTCCCAAGACAACAGAGGTCATTAGGCTTAGCGCTATTGACATGAATACCCTGTTGCCTCCTCGCCTTGCAGGGCCAAACGTTGTATTCTCAACAAGTGAAACAGGATTCACGGGCTTTCGTGAATACCAGTTTGTCAATACTGAAAGCCGCAGGTTGGGCCTCAACTTAGGGGGAAGCCTCAGCATCACCAGTGAAGCCCCTCGCCTCATCTCTGGCCTTGCTGATCTGTGGGACGTAAGCGAGGGCCTTGACTTCATGGCCGTTTCCTCCCCATCGGATCGAACAAAACTCTACATCTATAAGTATCTATGGAGTTCAAGTCAAGGGGCCTTGGTCAAGCAACAGTCAGCATGGGTTACTTGGCAGTTTGGTGGCAACATCCAATGGGTCAGGTTCTTTGATAATCGCCTGTGGCTGCTTGTCACCTATAGCGATGGAACCTATCTGCTCGACATGACGACGCCCGAACTGCGTAGTTCAACTGGCCCTGAGTTCTGTCTTGATCGGCGCATTGACTATCCCGAATGTAACTCGGATACAATCACAACCAATAACATCACAGCCTCATACGATGCTGGCTCTGATCGAACTACATTCACCCTGCCCTATGCAGCAGCTACAGAAACACTTGCCGTCATTCGCTTTGACAACAATAGGGAGCGATCCCTGGAGATTGGTAAAACGTCATCCGGCAACAAGATCGTATGCAGTGAGCGTGGCAACTGGACTGGTGACCTAATCTCCTTTGGTGGTAGATACACCAGCCGCCATGTATTCAGTGCGGTCTACACCCCTGCCAGGGCAGAAGGGAGGGATCGAATTGTCAGGGATCAAACAGGCCGCTTGCAAATCCTTAGCTGGACTACTTATCACTCCAATTCAGGCCCCTACACCCTGAGGGTTGCAAGGAAGAATCGCTATGCCGATACGGTGAAGCCATTTAACCCAAGGCAGGTGAACGTCGAACTCAACACCCTCGACGCCTTCAACTACTCCCTTGATACAGGGCGCCATCGCGTCATGGTTGGCACCCGCAACATTGACTGTGTTGTATCAGTTGAGAGTGATTCGACTTTCCCATTCACCCTCTCTGGTGCCTCCTGGGAAGGCGCCTACAATGATCGGGCACAGGGGGATTGACTATGTGGGGAGCAGTTATTGGAGCGGCACTGGGTATCGGTCAGTCCGTACTGGGGGCCACTTCTGCCAACGACGAGGCAAAGAAGCAGGCAAAGAAGCAGCAGCAGGCAGCACAACAGCAATATGACTTTGCCGTAAGGGAATGGGAGTTTGCCAATAAGCAGGCCAACCTTCAATGGGAATGGGACATGGCGAGGACTAACCAACTCCGCGATGTTGAATTGCAGAAGGCGCAGGACCAGGCAAACTATGCAAACATGTTGATTCATAATGCAGGACAGAACCTTTCGATCAATCAAGCTGCATTGGCTGATCGGTTCGTTACCGAGGAGAAACTGAGGGGGCAACAGGTTGGGATGGAGTATGCCTATGGGCAAGGCAAGCTACAGAGTGAGTATCAGTATCAGTCCACGCAGCTAGCGATGGATCAGCTTGAGCAGTCCCGCCAGTTCCTTAATCAAATCAACCTGCTAGGCAATCAATCGAACAGTGTCCTTCAACGCTATCAAGATGACACCACTGATCTAATGGCCAGCCTGACGTTGGATGAAGCCCGCGACACGCTGGGCTACCACCTTCAGCAGATCGCAGCCATGGAGCAGGACGGACGGATCAGTGCGGTTGTTTCGGCCCAGCAGGGGGGCGGTGCCACCTCCCAGCGACTGGCACTGTCAGCGGCACAGGCGGCAGGCCGAACCTATGCCGAACTCGATCAGAAGGCGAGGTCAAGGGACCTCAAGGTGGCCATGGCCAATACCACCATGAGGAATAGCACCAATGCCGAAATGACGCGGTTCGCCCTGCAAAGCCAGGATCAGATCGCCCGTGGCGACTACGCCTATGGCAAGGCCAAGCGGGATCAGGAACTACTGAGCAGCACCTACAACCGCGATACCACCTATCAGGCCAATGTCCTTGAAAAGTTGACCATGCCTACGTTCGATCTGGGGCAACGGCAGTACGGGCGTGAGCTTGCCGCCCTGCAGATTCAGACGGACGCCAAGCTGTATGAGGCAGCCCAGCCGTACCGCATGGCCCCCTTCCTCGACCCCCTCAAGCCCACACCGGGACTGAGGCCGGAGCTTGCGACAGTTGGCTCCCCGTCAAAGGTTGGCACCGCTGGCCTGATTGGCTCTGCCCTTGTTAATGGCCTGTCCACGGCAGAGACGTACAACAAGGCTGCAACCGGCAAGAGCCTGTTTGAGAAACTGGGTTGACGAAAGGTTGACAACGGTTTAGGGTTGTGAGCGTTCAACCCTTTCGCCCGAATGACGGCTTCTGCCCTTCTCTCGTCCACTGCTCCTGCTGAGGTTGTCCCCTTTGATGGGACCGAAGCCCCCGCTTGCGCCGCCCCTCTCGTTCAGGACTCCGACTCCGACACCATCACCACCCTTGAGGGCCAAGAGCTTCTCGACTTTCTGGCTGCCAATCCCGGCCTCAAGGAAAGCGAAGCCATCAAGGCAACTGGCCATTACAAGCTCATTGATGGCAAGCCCCGCCTGAATCGCGCCCGCTATTACAAGGCCATCAGCGCGGCTAACGGCTTTGCCCCTGCCAAGCCTGAGCGCAAGCCCCGTGGTGAGACTGGCCCCCGAGGCGTTCTGAAAGTCGGTCCCGGCGGCCTTATCCCCGTTGGCGCTGCCTATTCCCGCCTGCTGGGCTTGACCCCTGGCACGTTCGTGTCCGTTTACAAGGATGAAGGCGTCCTTGTAATCGAGCCTGGGACCGATGAAGCCGTTGCAGCCGCTGAAGCTGAGGCAGCCAAAGCTCCCGCCGCCGAGGCTCCCAAGGCTGAGCCCAAGGCCAAGGCAAAGAAAGCCTGATCCTGCATCCCCGCCATGAAACTCACAACCCTTCCCCCTCAACTCGTCGATCACCTTCCTGTCTGTGGCTCCCACCCTCTGGAGTCAACAGCGTTGGCGTTCGACACAAAAGGGCAAGTTTGGTTCCTGGGGACTCATGGCGGGGTTCCCTACAAAACCCAATCCCGCGTTCTTCAATATGCCTGAGCCCATGTTGCCCCAACGCTTTGAGCAGTTCTTCGCGAACTACACAGGCGCAGATCATCAAAAGAAAGCAGTCTCCTTGCTTCACGGTGAAATCCTGGCTGCCAATCCTGGCATCCTTAGCGAAGATGCAGCATGGCGCAAGACATACTCAACGCCACCAACACCCTCTGTTGCTAACCCCCTAGCCGTTCCTTACTTCTGGCAACTCGATAACGGGGATACCGGATGGAGGGAATGTCAAACGTCGTCTATCGCTATGGGCTTGGCGTTCAAGCATGTTCCGGGCATCCGTGATGATCTGGATTACTTGCGTGTTGTCAGGCGTAACGGTGACACAACTACTAGGGGTGCTCACATGGGGGCACTTGAGGAGATTGGCTATAGCGGTGCTGAATGGCGTGTCAACTGGACACCCGAACAGATCCGCTCTGAGCTTGATCGTGGCAATGTTGTAGCAGCCGGTGTATTACATCACGGCCATGTAAGTGCTCCCGGTGGTGGTGGCCACTTCATTGCCATTATTGGCTACACCAATACTCATTGGATCTGTCACGATCCCTATGGTGAAATCAACCTAGTCAACGGTGGTTGGATCACATCGGCCCAAGGGGCGGGAAGGAGTATCAAGTATTCCTTCCAAAACCTGAATCCTCGTTTGTTTGTAGGCGGTGGCTGGGCCTGGGCCATCCGGTGAAATCGCCTGTTTTTTCCTTTCTCCCCCTTCTTCTCCCAATGAAACGCTTTTCCGAACTCAGCTGCCCTGAGCTTCTGAATTACAACGCTGATGAATTGAACGATGCAATCAAGCTGGAAGCTATTCACCGGGGAATCGCGCCTCCTGTCTCCCTCAGCGAAGCCATCCAAACCTCAGGCTTTGCAGGCCATATCCCGTCAAAAGATGACGTTGCCATTTATCGCCTTGGCACTGACGGTTACGGGGATGATGTTGGCTGGCTCTCTGAAGAGGCGGCGTTAATGGCGATGACAGGTGCTGTTGCTCTTGAATCCACTTACAAGCGCGGCAAGTCGGGAGTCAAGCTGGCAACGGATAGCTTTGTTGTACTTAAGCGTGTGATCCTTCCTGGGGAAGCACAGACCTACAGGTTGCACAAGCTCGATGAGTACGTCAGCCCAGCATCGAATGAGTTTGATGAACTTGCGGATACCTGTTATGACACTGTTCGCACAACCAGGCAGGCGGCCTACAACCGTCAAGTTGCGATTGAGCGTCAGGCTGAGTACGTTCGCCTAGCCAATGGTGATGTTGCTATTGCCAAGGCTTTCTGGGCCAAGGCTGAAACTCTCGATTGGCCCTCCCTTGAGGCAGTGGCATGAACATCCCTCCCGAAACCCTGGCTTGGCTGCGCCATTCCGCCGCCCTCGATGGTGCTGTTGTTTCCCAAACTTTACTGAACCTGCTGGAGCGCGTTGAGGCGTTAGAGGCTGCCCAGCCCGCCCCGCCAGCGCCGGAGCCGGGGGAGGTGGCGAAGTTGGCGGCTGATTTGCAGTCTCGCCAGTTTGGCCCTGGAGATTTAGACCGCGCCGCCACCCTGCTCCAGCAGCAGGCCGGGATGGTCAACTGTCACTGGGATGGCCCACCTCCCGCGCCACACACCTCGGTTTCTGATTGGTTCGAAGAGGAGGGGTCCAAAGGTATTCTGTATGGTTTGCGTATTTCTCCGCTCCCTTCGCGTGGCGGGTCACGCCAGACCCACGCCATCCCGCTGCCCCAAGCCGAGGAGGTGGAGGGATGAGCCGCCATTCCCCTCTCTCCCCCGAGGCTGTTTACACTATCCTCAATAGTTCAGAATCTAACAGTGAATTGGGCCGTCAGTTTGGCGTATCCAAGCAAACAATCTCCAAGATCAGAATGGGGGAGATTCACCGTAATGTCGCTGGCGCCTACATACTCACGGATGAACAAAAGGCTGTAGCAGTGCGGGCCGTGCTTGAACACTCCCCAGTCGAGTCACATCTAGCTGTGTCAGAGTCAGTGGGTATTGCCAGGGATACCGTAATGCGGATCAGGTTTGGGCAAATATATGCTGATGTTTTACCTGAACTGGAACGTCTTGATCCCAGTAAAAAGGGAGCTTATTGCTACCGCTGTACTCACTGGGGAAAGAAACGAGTTGGGGGCGACTGCACATTAGGCATCCCTGAGGCCGCCATCGAAGGCAGTCTTTATGCTAGGGGCTGTGGAGCTTATCAAACTCACTCGCAACTCTAGTATTCATCCTTGCGTTGATTGTTGGTCGGGGGAGGAAACTCATCCGACCTTTTTTGTGCTGTTGCACCAACCCCAGCACTGAGCCCTGCACCACCCAGCAGGGCCAGGATGGTTGACTGATAGTTGTCGGACGCCTTCTGGAAATCATCCATGAGCCTTCCACACTTCGTACCGTTTTCAATAATCTCTTGATGCAGCCTTTGTGCCGCTGGGCCGCCGATCTGAGCTTGATCCATCCGGTTGCCCAGTTTCGCCCCGTAGAGAGAGCAACGCTGAGCGGCGTAACCGATCATGCCAAGATGGGCTGACAGCAGGGCAGCAAAGGCCCCCAGTAGGGCAGCAACGAACCAGGATGGTTTAGTCACTTCATCACCTAAAAATACTTCTCAACTCTTACCCGCACAGTCATACTTGGCAAGTTGGTACTTCCACCGCCGACGTTAGCAAGAACCAGCGTTACGGTATTTACGGCTGAAACATAGCCGTATAGGCTCAGGCCAAGCAAGTCTGTTGTTGCAGACACGATTACTGCATCGCCTACTGCGGCACCTACGATTGTCAAAAAGGTAAAGGCTGACGTTCCAGTTCCAATCGCGGGGGGGTCCCACACCACCGATCCGTAAAGAGGAGTGAGGCCTGGGCATCCATCAACATACAAGTTGGAGATATTGCCAGGGTTGGATATCGTGACACCTCCAGCGTTGGTGTTGTTGCGTAAATCGCAGTTAGTAATTGTAATGTTTGAGGCCCCGCTTGTTAGCTGAATACCACCATTGATGTTATCTTCGACGCGCAAGCCATCAATTACCAGTCTAGAAGCACCCGCACCGACTACGACACCCCAATCTTGCGTGGAATAGCCCTTAATGTATCCACCGGAAACTGTAATCGCATAGCCATTGACAATGTTAATGCCTGAGCCAGCGGTGCCCCCGTTGTCGTAGTCGTTAGCTTGAATCTGTGGAGATATAAAATCTATGTTTTGAGCTTGGGCATTATCGATGTAAATGCCGTCTGAATTAAAGCCATCAATAGAGCACTCAAATGTGACCGATGTGCATGGTGATGTGATGGAAATGCCCCTCCCGCTTGTACCTCCCTGCCCAAGTGCGCTGACTCGGCCGGACCACTTAAAATCAGTTACGGCAGTTGTTCCGATAAACTCAATACCATTGCCTGCACTAATGTCAGACATTGCCTGAGAAGCAAAGATATTGCTGGTCTGCTTTGCAGCTGTATTACCAAAGGAGTAATTTGCTACTTTTGTGGCAATGACATGAACGTTGTTTAACCAAAGTCCGTCAACAGCAACTACTTTGAAACCGTAGTCAAGGTAAGGTGTGATGGTAGTAAGTGTTGCTGTGCCACACCAAAAATTAAGGCCGTCCATAAATATATCTCCACCATACGAGGCATCTACAGTTGAAAGCCCAATCTCCATAGCGCTGCGACCCGTTGGACTTCCAGTATTTGCTGAAATTGCAACATCTCTGACGTAGCCTTCATTGACTCCAAGCAATGAAACGCCGTTGTATCCATTCTTAATGATACAGTTGGATAGGATAATGGAATAGCAATTATCGAAAACCACATGAGAGCCAGTGTTCATGGTGCCGATATTATCAAGATATGCATTTTCCAAGCCAAGCCAACCCAGCCTTGATGCTACGCCACCGAATCTTATTGTAGACCCATAGTTGGCAGTCCTGAGAAGCCTACAACTACCCCGTGAAGATCCACCTAAACATACTCCTTCTCCTGTTACAACTAATGTAGCAGTGACTTTGAAAAAGCCGTCGGCCAGTACCTTGCAGCCGTTAGATTTAGCTGCAGCGCATGTAAGTGCTGCCTGAATAGCAGCCGTATCATCTGCCGCACCATCTCCGACTGCCCCAAAGTCCTTGACGGACACCACTTCCATCAGCTTGTCCTTTACCGTGCGGGCAACAGCTCCAGTGCCTGACTGAGTAAAATTGACCCCAGCGTATCGACCGTCAGGATCTACAGCCCTGTAATCCACCCACTGCCATGTATTCGCAAGGGCAGAGTAAACAAGACGCACACTGAGACTTGTGGAGCCAACGAATCCAGACGGGCGGCCAGTGAGAGGCGTAAAGCTCTCGATCCCGGTGCTGTTGGTTATGTCAACCCTTAACCCATTCGTTCCGGCTGGGATGCTTGCAACATTCCCAACAATGGTGTACTGCGAAGCAATGGAGGACTGGATAGCCCCAACCTGGGCTGTAAGCGTATCAACTCCTGTTTGTGCAGTCCCGGCCTTGTCATAAGCCACCTTGACAGCGGCAGCAGTCGGGGGATCGACCGTGCTTGAACTCACAGCAGAGTTGACAAGCTGTGTTTTCAGCAGGTATCGAGAATCAGCATTGGCCGCCCGATAGTCGATCCATTGCCAAGTCGCAAGACTGACGCTGTATCTGATCCGAACAATCAGCGATGACGAGCCTACAAACCCCGATGGCACCCCAGTAAGCGGGGTGAATGTCTGCATCGAAGTAGAGTCCAACACCTCGCCACTGATGGCTGATCCTGGATTGGTGGGGACTGCCGCCCTGTTTGCGTACAGGGTGTAAGGAAGTTGATTGGCAACATTGGCCAAGACAAGGCCAACTTGAGTATTCGCATCAGTGGCTAGCGCAAGTGCCGCTGCGTTTGCCTCGTACTGCTCCTGAGTAACGTACAGATTGTAAAGGTTGACATCCCTCAACCTTTGGGCAGGAAGATTGATGCCATCGGGCACGTCAACAAGCGGGCCAGTAATCGGCGTGATGCGCCTAACGATTACAGCCTCATTGGCCACCGTGGCAACCGACAGCTTGACTTGAGTAAGGGCCGTGTTGAACTCCCACTGTGCAGGACGGAAGCGTTCAACAAGTGTGGCCCCGCCATCAAGTGTTGTGAAAACGCGAATGTGCGAAGGATCAAGGAATCCAATCGCAGCACCGCCAGAAGTCGTCAGGTTGAAATAGACCGTGCCAACTGCCGGGGAGCTATAAACGGCTCCCGAATATGTGTAGGAAGGAAGTGGCACGGCCTAGCAATCGCTCTGCCAATTCTGGCACGGTACGCTCCTAATCGCCAGAACGGGCGGCTCTAAATAGCTCCTCAATTCCATCGTTTACGATCTGCGCCCCGGCAAGATCATTCTGCTTCAATAGCTCTTTCTTCGCGTCGGTCATTGTGGCTCTACGGGCAACTGCTGAGTTTTCCTGCACAAGCCGATACATTGCCGCGTGGGCGTAATCACTGATGGCCTTGTCGAGTGCTTGTGTAATTTGTGCCCTATCGGCACTTTTCAATGCTGCCCGCTTCTCGATGAACTGTTGCACCTCTGGCCTTCTGGCGTAGTCATTGATGAACTGTGCAACTGTCTTACCGTCAATCTCAATCTCTGACATGTACTTGTTGTATTGCTGTTGCTCAGCAGTGGTGAGCCTTACCCCATCGGGCCGCTTCTCCTGATAGAAGCCCTTGATGGCGAAGATCGCGCTCCATGGGCCGCTCTCCCCCTTGCCCCCGCGAGGCAGGAACGGAATGGCCTGTTGCAGCGGATTGAGCCCGTTGGGGCCGCCCCCAGGGGTGATCGGGACCGGCTTGCCGGTGATCTGGTCGATCAACTGGGGGGCCTTCCCCACGCCGGGGAGACGGTCATTCAGCTTGCCAAACACGCTTCCATAGAAGTCTTCATGCACACGCATGGCCTCGATAAAACTCGCGCCGCCATAGGCATGTTTGTACGGATCTTCAATGCGTCGAACGTAATTCAACGCTCCCCCAAAAGGTGTTTGAGTTGATAGCCAGTTCTGAACTGCCCTCGTTGACTTTGCACCATTGGCCGCCTCAGGGTCGGTCAGGATGCCCATTACATCCTGTAGCCCTTGCAGGAAGCTCGCTTGATACAGGCCGGTGGCCATGATACCGGCGATGCCTGCTATCCAATGCTCCTGATCCTGATAGTTGGCGTAGCTGCTATACATTCCCGCATCTGCCACCATCCTCAACACAATCGCAATCGGCTCCCCGAAACGATCAAATGGAATGTTCAGATCGCCAACTTGAATCGAATAACGTGATCTTCCATGTTCTTCCAACCATTGATCGTAGGCTTTCTGTGCCGTAGACCCCTTGCCTCCCCCAGTCCATCTGCCAGGGCCACCGCCCACAATGGCTCCGCTCATCACCCCCGCGTACATCGCAGCAGCAGCAGTGGTGGTAACGGCGATCTGCCCAGCGATCCTGAATGTTTCACCGGGATCAGCCAGCATCTTTTTCTGTAGGGCCAGCACGGTTGCCGTTGGGTTGCCCCCATTCTCGACAAGAGTTTTCCCTGCTTCTAATGCAGCTCCGAATCCTGTTGACTCAACAAAGCCTTGCTTGAGAATGTTCAGGGGAGTACGAACAAACGGGATCATTGGCTTAAGCATGGGGCCAATGACTGGCACCTCAAGGGCGCTGCTCACTTTCGATGCCCATGAGTTTTGTTCCTGAAAGGTGGCCCGGTCAGCCTCGGCCATGATGCCATTCTCAATGTCATAGATGGACTTGACCTTCCATTTCTCTTGTGCTGTTGGTGCGGTTAAGTTAAATGCCAAAGCCTGCTCTTGCTTCATATACGCATCCAACGCTGCCTTATCTGTTAGGTCAACGCCATTCTCAATAGCTCGCTTGATTGCCCGTGATGCAACCTCTCCCCTTACAACAAGATGCTT
>Ga0209597_1000448_pt1 | contig 27273 bp, 24 predicted proteins | sample M_140625_MF_Meta_FD_187316 | JGI IMG/M metagenome (GOLD analysis project Ga0209597, IMG submission 187316) | Freshwater microbial communities from Lake Montjoie, Canada to study carbon cycling - M_140625_MF_MetaG (SPAdes) (version 2) | ecosystem: Environmental > Aquatic > Freshwater > Lake... | reverse complement strand
CCTGCCCGGCAGCTCCCATCCCCAGTGCCAGCGATGCCCTGGTGGTGGCCCCAGCCCAGGTCGTTCGGGGGCGTCAGGCCTGGACCGAGGCCCTGCCACGCCTGGCCCAGCTCACACGCCGCCCCCTGCTATTGGGGCGCAGCCAGGGCACCGCCCCACTCCGGCAACGCCTGGCCGAAGACCTCCAGTCCCATGGGGTGACCGACCACTCCTGGACCCTGCGCCACGACTGCTGCGAGCAGGATCTTGAGGCCGCCAGCGACGCCGCCAGAGGCTGCGACGGCGTGGTGGCCATCGGGGGCGGCAAGGTGTTGGATGCTGGCAAGTTGCTGGCCCATCGCCTCGGCCTGGCCTGCGTGACCGTGCCCACTAGTGCGGCCACCTGCGCAGGCTGGACGGCCCTCAGCAATCTCTACTCTCCGGCCGGGGCCTTTCAGGGGGATGTGGCCCTCGAGCGCTGTCCCGATCTGCTTGTGTTCGACCACGACCTGATCCGCCAAGCGCCGAGTCGCACCCTGGCCAGTGGCATCGCCGATGCCATGGCCAAGTGGTACGAAGCCTCCGTGAGCAGTGGCAGCAGCGGCGACGGCCTGGTGCAAATGGCCGTGCAGATGGCTCGCCTGCTGCGGGATCAGCTGCTCCACGATGGCCTTGCCGCCATGGAAGACCCCGACAGCGAAGCTTGGACTCGCGTCGCCGAGGCCTGTGGCTTGGGCGCCGGACTGATCGGGGGCCTTGGCGGCGCCCGCTGCCGCACCGTGGCCGCCCATGCCGTGCACAACGGGCTGACCCAACTGGCCGCCAGCCATGGTCACCTGCATGGAGAGAAGGTGGGCTTCGGGGTGCTGGTCCAACTCCGCTTGGAGGAGGTGCTGGGGGGCAACCGATTGGCAGCCCAGGCCCGTCGCCAGCTTCTACCGTTCTTTCGGGAACTTGGGTTGCCCGTCAGCCTTGAGCAACTCGGCCTCGGCCAGGCCAGCCTGGAGGAGCTGCAGACGGTCTGTCAGTTCGCCTGCCGCCCTGATTCCGACCTCCACCATCTGCCCTTCACCGTGGCGCCCGCTGATCTCCTCGCGGCCCTCGTAAGTCCCTGCAGCACCGCAGCCGCCCCATGACCACCCCACAGCAGTTGCTGGCCAACGCCGCGGCCGAACTGCTGGATCCCCAGGGACGGGCCCTGGCTGGCGCCGTGGAGTGGTGGGCCTTGCCGGGCTTACCCGAGCAGTGGCCCGTGGCCGCAATCGGGACCGGCCCGCCGGTGTTGCTGCTGCATGGCTTTGACAGTTCCATGCTCGAATTCCGGCGGCTGGTGCCCCTGCTGGCCAGCGATCACCAGCTCATCCTTCCGGACCTCTATGGCTTCGGATTCACCCCCCGTCCCGCCGATGGGGCCTACAACCCTGCTGGGGTGTTGTCCCATTTGGAGTCGTTGATCACGGCGCTGCTGGCTCGTTGGTCGGCGGACAATCCGCCCCAGGCCGCGAGCCCAACCCTCGGCGTGATCGGTGCCTCCATGGGGGGCTCCGTGGCCATGGAGCTTGCCCGTCGCCTCCCCGAGCGGATCTCTCGCCTGCTCCTGCTGGCCCCCGCCGGCCTCACCGGCCGCCCCATGCCCGTCCCACCGCTGCTCGACAGCCTGGGGGTGCGCTTCCTCTCCCTGCCTTGGGTTCGCCGCGGCTTGTGCCGTAGTGCCTTTGCGGATCCCGCCAACGGCATGGGGGCCGCCGAACTGGAAATCGCGTCCCTGCACCTCCAGGCCCCAGGCTGGGCCATGGCCCTAGGGCAATTCGCCCGCTCCGGCGGCTTTGCCGGCTGTGGCCATCCCCTGCCACTCCAGCCCATCGATGTGCTTTGGGGGACCCAGGATCGGATTCTGAGGCCCGCCCAAAAAAGTGCTGCCCTCGCCCTGCTCGGCGATCGTGTCGTGGAGCTGGACCACTGCGGCCATCTCCCCCACATCGACCAACCGCAGCTGGTTGCCGCCCAATGGCGACAGTTCAGCCCCCGGTCAGCGCCCAAGACCTAACCGGGTAGGCGCTGGCGGCCCTGGGTTCAGCCCTCGCCGCCTTCCCCGCCTTCGTCACCCGCATGGGACTTGGGCTTCTCCTGGGACGGCAGCACCGGGGCCCCCGTGGACTCCTTCAGCGCCGGATGTCCTTCCCCCCCCTCGGGGGCCTTGCCACACCCCACCACGCCCATCGCCAGTCCGGTGGTGGCCAGGAACAGGGCGGTGCTGGTGCGGACGTTGGAACGGGGCATCGGGTGCGTAGGGCAACTCCACCCAATTGTTGGGGACGGACGCAGAAACCGTCGGACAATGGCAACAGATTGCTGTGCCTTTGAGCACCGCCATAGGGTCTCCCATCTGTCCAGCCCCTTGGCCGCCCCATGCGCTTCCTGCTCGATCCCCTGCTCACGCCGGAGCAGGTGGACCAGCTCCACCAACGGCTCACGGAGCCCACTGCTCCCTGGCAGGCCGGGGCGGAGACCGCCGGCTGGCATGCCCGCCAGGTGAAGCACAATCGCCAGCTGGATCGGCTCAGCCCCCTGCACCAGGCCCTGGTCGAAGAGCTGCGCGGCCAAGTACTGGCCCACCCCCTGCTGCAGGCGGCGGCCCTGCCCCAGGCCCTCCACGGTGTGCTGTTCAGCCGTTGTGGACCGGAGGAGGGCTATGGCCGCCATGTGGACAACGCCTTCATGGCCGGAGGCCGGGCCGACCTCTCCTTCACCCTGTTCCTCAGTGACCCCTCCAGCTACAGCGGCGGCGAACTGGTGCTGGAATCATCGACGGGGGAGGAGGCAATCCGCGGAGCGGCCGGGCAAGTGGTGGTGTACCCCAGCACCATGCTGCATCGGGTCGAACCGGTGCGCAGCGGCGAACGGCTGGTGGCCGTGGGCTGGATCCAGAGTCGGGTGCGGGACAGCCATCAGCGGGAACTGCTGTTTGAACTGGATACGGTCCGCCGTTCCCTGTTTCAGCGCGAGGGAAAAAGCGAGGAGTTCGATTTGCTCTGCCGCTGCTACAGCAATCTGCTGCGCCTCTGGGGGGATTAGACCATCCCTCTCAGCCCTGCTCCGTCATGCCTGCCACCGATCCCGATCCCCGGGCGCTGCTCGCCGCTTCCGCCCCCTGGCTGGGGGGACTGCTCAATCTGCTGCCCGGCCTCGGCACGGGCTACATCTACCAACGACGGTGGCGGGCCTACTGGATCAGCACCGGCCTAGCCAGCGGCTGGGCTCTGCTGGGGGCCCTGCAGGTGCGGGGGGCCGTCGAAGCGGAGGGCCTGGGCCAGCCTTCACCGATCGGCCTGGCCGGGCTGCTGCTCCTGGGGCTAATCACGGCGACCGAGGCCTTCCTCACGGCCCGCAAGGCCCGCCATGACTAGGAGCCGTTAAAACGGCATGGGAGCCGATCATGATGTGACCAGCTCAGGACCCATGACCAGCCCCTCCGGCCACGATCCTGGAGCCGGCGGCAGTGGCCCGCTGTTGCGGTTGCTGGCCCGCGGGCTGGAACTGTGGCTGCGTCAACAGTGCACGGCGATTGGGGAGTTGGAGATCCGGCTCGATGGCTCGGCCGCCCAGCTGCTGCGGGGCCGCCTGAAGGCCGTGTCGCTGCGCGCCCGGGGGATCGACTACCAGGACCTGCTGATCGATCAGGTGCAGCTGGAGAGTGAGCCCATCCAAGTGCGCATGGGAGCCCTGCTCCGCCATCAGAGCTTCGAACTGGAGCAGCCCTTTCGGGTGCGGGGTGAAGTGCGCCTCAGCGGCGACGGCTTGAACCGCTCGCTCGCCAGGGCCCCCTGGCGTTGGCTGGGGAACAGCCTGGCCGAAACATTGCTGGGAACAGGGCCCCTCAGCACCCTCACTGTCACCGACGACCTGTTGCTGCTGCGGGCCCAGCAGGGCGCTAACCCTCCAATCGAGGGCCTGGCCAGGCTGGAGGCCGTGGCCGGCACCGTGGAAGTGGCCTGCCTGGATGGCGGCCCCTGCCTGCGGCTCCCGATGGACCGCAACATCTCCATCGACAGGGCCATTGTGGCCGAGGGCGGCATCGAGCTCAGCGGGGAGGCCCGGGTGTCCCCATAACCATTAGGGGCGCTGGAGGGCAGGAAGCACCAGGGTGACCAGCGAATACACCACCGCCGGCACGAATAAATAGCTGTCGATGCGATCGAGCATGCCGCCATGGCCGGGGATCACATCCCCTGAATCCTTCAGGCCAGCATCGCGCTTCATCATGGATTCGGTGAGGTCCCCCACCAGCGCGAAGATGGCCACCAGGGCCCCCAACAGGGCCCCGATCAGCCAGCCCAGGTGCCAGCCCAGCAGCTCGCCCCCCAGGCTGCCCACCAGCAGGGCGCAGATCACGCCGCCCAGGGCCCCCTCGATCGTCTTGCCGGGGGAAATCGGGGAGAGGGGATGCTGGCCGAGGCGACGGCCTATCACGTAGGAGCCGATGTCCGTGGCCACGATCAAAAAACAGGCCAGCAAGGTAAGGGCCAGCCCGGAGGTCCAGGGCCAGCCAAGATCGGCCAACCGTGGCGCCAGGACGGGATCCACGATGGCGCGCAATTTGATCCAGTGGCTGGGGAGAAATCCCAGATAGAACAGCCCGAAGATCGAGGCGGCAATGTCAGCAATCGTGCCGGTGACCGGCTGCAACAGCAACCAGCCGCAGATCACGGCGCCGGAGGCTGGCAGCACCGCCGCTGCCACGTCCGTGGCTAGCCAACCGCTGCCGGCGGCAGCCTGGGTGGACAGCAGCAGCAACTGCACCGCCACCAGGGTGGTGCGACAGGCGGGCCGCATGCCCTTGAACTGGGCCATGCGGAAAAACTCCAGCAAGCCGAGGTGAACGATCAACCCCACGGCCACCGTGAACCACCAGCCCCCCAGCCACACCACCACGAAACCAAACCCACCGGCGGCCCAGCCGCTGGCCAATCGCGCGAGGGAGGTGGCGGTACGAGTTTTGGACAACAGAAGGGAAACCGGCGAGGTCAGCGTTCGGCAGCGATCACAAACAGCGGCTCCGCCGCGGCCAGCTTGGCCTGACTCCCCCGCCGCTGCATGCGATGCACCGTGGCCTGCACCACCTGAACATCCCGAGCTCCGAGTTGGCCAAGGGTATCGGTGGCATCCACCAATCCCTCCAGGCTGACGGTGCTGATCACCAGGCGACCGGCGGGCTGGAGCGCATGCCATACGGCCAGCAGCACGTCCCCCAGGGGGCGCCCCACCTCCAGCAGCACCCGGTCTGGATGGGGGGGCAAGCGGGCCAGATCATCGGGGGCCTGGCCGGCATGGATGTGCAGATTGGTGATGCCAAAGCGGCAACGGTTCTGCTCCAGCAGTTCGATCGCCTCCGGATCCCGTTCCAGGGTGTGCACCGCGCCAGACGGCAGCAACCGGGCGATTTCCAAGGCCAGGGCACCGGTGCCTCCGCCCACATCCCATACCAGCGAATCGCCCCGGGGGCGGAGATGGGCCAGCAGCATCACCCGCAGCTCCATCGGCGTGGGACTGAAGCCGGGCGCATCCTCAAAGGCGCTATCCGGCAGCCCGGGGGTGACAAAATCCCAGTGGTAGGGATCGGCCCTCAGGGGCTCCGGCCGCTCGGGATCTGTGCCGGGGTGCGCCATCAGAACCCCCCACGTTCGGCCACAACCTTCACGCTATCAGCGATCTGTCCGGGCCAATGGCGCCGCTGCTGATCCAGCCAGGTCGCCCGGGCTGAGTCGATCCGCTCCCCGGGCACCAGCAGGGGAATGCCGGGGGGATAGGGACAGATCGGCTCGGCGGCGATGCGGCCAGCGCTCTCCGCCAGGGGCACGGTCTGGGTTTCCGCTCGCCAGGCTTCCCCCAGGGGATGGTCGAGGGCCGCGAGCAGGGGAAGGGGCGGGGGGGGAAAGGGCGGCAGGGCGGCACCTCCCAGGGCCCGCCGCAACCCGGCCAGAACGGGTGGCAGCCGCCGTTCAAGGGCGCGAGGGGGCTCAAGCCCCAGGGTGAACGTGAGGGCGCCGGGCTCGGGCAATTCAACGATCACGCCACGGGCCATCAGCCAGGCGTCGGCACGGAAGCCATCCAACCCATCGGGGGCCGTGGCCACCACCAAGCGGAGCGGATCGGCATTGGCCACCAGGGTCCACCCCTCCCGCTCCAGGCGCTGCCGCAGCCGCCCGGCCCGCCGGTGGGCCCGTTGGCGTTGGCGGCGACCGGCCTCGCTGGTCAGGTGGTCGATGGCGGCGGCGGCGGCGGCCAACAGCAGGGCACTGGGACTGGAGGTCTGCAACCAGAGCAGGGCCCGCTCCAGGGCCACCGGATCCCAGCGAGGGCCCTGGGCCAAGAGCGCAGCGCTCTGGGCCAGGCCTCCGGCCGCCTTCTGAAGGGACACCACCACCAGGTCGGCCCCGGCCGCCAGGGCGGAGCCATCCCCATGGGCCTGATCCACCAGCACCGGCACGCCCGCAGCATGGGCTGCTGCCACCAGGGCCACCAGATCCCCGCCCAGACCCTGATAAGTGGGATCCACCAGCACAAGAGCGGCGACGGGTCCACCGGCCACGGCCGCCCGCAACACCTGCTCGAGCCGGGATTGATCCAGCGGTCGCCAGAGACCGGTGAGCGGATCAAAGGGAAGATCAACGATCAGGGGCTCCAGCTGCCCCAACACACAGGCGTGCAGCAGGGAACGGTGCAGGTTCCGGGGCAACAGCACCCGGCTTCCGGGGGGAGCGAGCCCCAGCAGGGCGGCCTGCAGCAGACCGCTGGCCCCATTGACGCCGAACCAGCAACGCTCGGCTCCCAGGAGATCGGCGGCCCGGGCCTGGGCCGCCGCCACGGCCCCCTCCGACTGCAGGGGGCCGCCGATGGCCGGCAGTTCCGGGAGATCCCAACGGCCGGGCGGCTGTCGCAGCAGCCGCCACAACGCCGGTGCCAGGCCGCGGCCGCGCCCGTGGGCTGGCAGGTGAAGCGGTAAGGGGGGTGGGGGCAGCAACAACTGCTGCAGCAGAGGATTGGCGGGCTGGCTGCGGGGGGTCATGCCGGCCGGGGAAAGGTTTCTAAAGTCTGCGCACCGACCGTGCAGCCCCCTGAGCGACGTTCCCAGCCCCGCCTACAACCCCAGGGCCGATCTGAAGTGGCTCCTGATCCGACCCTGGATTTGGATTCCCCGGCTGATCTCAGTGTTCTGGCGGCTCACCAGCCTGGTGATTGTGCTGGCGATTCAAGGCAACAGCGATGACGCCGCCGTCCAGCAACGCCTGGCCCGGCGCATCCTCACCACCCTCTCGGACCTGGGCCCCTGCTTTATCAAGGTGGGGCAGGCCCTCTCCACCCGGCCCGACCTGGTGCGGCGCGACTGGTTGGAGGAGCTCACCCGCCTCCAGGATGACCTGCCGGCCTTTTCGCAGCGGATCGCCGAGCAACTCATCGAAGCCGAACTGGGGGCCCCACCGCAGCAACTGTTCGCCGAGTTCCCCAGCTATCCAATCGCGGCGGCCAGTCTGGGTCAGGTGTACAAGGCCCAATTGGCGGATGGCCGCTGGGTGGCGGTGAAGGTGCAACGGCCGGAGCTGCCCTTCATTCTGCGTCGCGATCTGACGATCATCCGCAGCCTGGCGATCATGGCGGCGCCGTGGCTGCCCCTCAACCTGGGTTTTGGACTAGGGGCCATCATCGATGAATTCGGCCAGACCCTGTTCAACGAGATCGACTACCTCAAGGAGGCCGACAACGCCGAAACCTTTGCCCAGCTGTTCCTGCACCACCCCGAAGTCACGGTGCCGTCGGTGGAGCGAAGTCTCTCCAGCCGGAGGGTACTGACCACCAGCTGGATTCATGGGACGAAACTCCAGAACCGTCGTGACCTGGAGGCCCATCACCTCGACCCGGCGGCGTTAATACGAACTGGCGTGATCTCCGGATTGCAACAGCTGCTGGAATTCGGTTATTTCCACGCTGATCCCCATCCCGGCAACCTCTTCGCCCTGCCCGGTCAGACCAACGGAATGGGCCATATGGCCTATGTAGATTTCGGCATGATGGATTCGATCAACGATGCCGATCGGCTCACGCTGACGGGGGCTGTCGTGCACCTGATCAATCGCGATTTCGAAGCACTCGCGAAGGATTTTGTCACCCTAGGTTTCCTTAATCCCAAGGCCGATCTAGCCCCGATCATTCCTGCCCTTGAGCTGGTTCTGGGTGGAGCGATCGGAGAAAATGTCGGCAACTTCAACTTCAAGGCGATCACCGATCGCTTTTCTGAGCTGATGTACGACTATCCCTTCCGGGTGCCGGCCCGCTTTGCCTTGATCATTCGAGCGGTGGTGAGCCAGGAAGGCATGGCCATGCGGCTGGATCCAAACTTCCGGATTCTCCAGGTGGCCTATCCCTACGTGGCCCGGCGTCTCCTGGCGGGGGATACGGCCGAGATGCGCGAGAAGTTGCTGGAGGTCATCTTTGACACCAGCGGTCGGCTGCGGATCGAACGACTGGAGAACCTGCTGGAGGTGGTGGAGCACGATGGTCCGGGGTTGGAGCTGTTGCCCGTGGCCCGGGATGGGCTGCGGCTGCTGTTCAGCCGTCAAGGCCGCAGCCTGCGCGAGCGCCTGTTGATCAGCCTGGTGGCCAACGACCGCCTCCACACCGACGACCTGCAGGCCCTGCTGCGGTTGTTGCGCCGTACCTTTTCGCCCCGAAAACTGGCGGAAGGGGTGCTGGCCCGACTCAACCCCCTGGCGGCTTGACAGGGGGTTGAGCCCAGCGACTGCTGGATCGCAGAGCCTAGGGTCAGCCTGTCGTCCAGTTCCTGCTGCCGTGATGCCGCTGTTCAGCGCCATGCCTCCCCTGTTCCTGGCGGACCTTCCGGCCGCCCTTGACCGGCAGGAGGCCTCGCTGGAGGCGGCGAGCGGTCTGTATGGCGATCTCGATTCCAGCGAAATTCTGCTGGAATTCGCCGTCCTGCAGCAGCCCCCCTATCTGCTGGCCGGCCTGGGCCTGGGGATCGCCGTGCTGTGTGGATTGACCTTCGCCCGTCTGGTGGAAAACCGCCTCGATGGTTGGAAACAGGACCGACTGGCCCTCTTGCCCCTGGCCAGCACAAGCACCCTGCTCCCCTATGGCGGGCTGGTGCTGGGAGTCACCTTGTTCATCGGTGGCAGCCTGCAGGTGTTCGGCTTCGGCGCGGGCACAGCCCTGCTGGTGGCCTTCGTTTTGTCCCTGGCCACCGCCGGAGCCCTGTGGGTGCAGCTGGTTCAACTCATGGGCCAAGTGCAGGCTGGCACCTTCAAGGCCGTGGACTTTGACAACTTCGACCAGTTCTTCTGAGCCGAACCCTCCTCAGCCGTTGGCCCAGGGAACCGATCGACGCCGGGAAACCTACCGCGCAGCAACCTGCCTCACGAATACCATCAACTCCGGCCGCCACGTATCCGTTGCTACATAAACCAGCCCCTTGAAAGTTCAGGGTGAACGTTTGGGCCCTTTGAGCATGTGGCTTCCGCTTCTGGCCGTGAGCAACCCTGGGGCGGAGGCAGCCCTCCGGAGTGCCAACAATGGATTTGTGCTGATCAGCGCCGCCCTGGTGTTGATGATGACCCCGGCCCTGGCGATTTTCTACGCCGGCTTTGTGCGCAGCCGCAATGTGCTCAACACGATGATGATGAGCATCGTGGCGATGGCTCTTGTCGGGGTGATTTGGGTGCTCGTAGGCTATAGCCTGGCCTTTTCCCCCGGCAGCGGTCCCCTGGCGCCCTTTGTGGGGGATCTGCGCTGGGTGGGCCTCAGCAATTGGTCGGCCCCCTACGGGAATGGCCAGCTGAGTCACGGGGCTGTCGCTCTCTTCCAGGCCACCTTCGCCATCATCACCCCGGCCCTGATCTCCGGTGCGGTGGTGGAACGGATGGCCTTCAGGGCCTGGGTGGTGTTCGTGTTGCTGTGGAGCCTGCTGGTCTACATCCCCCTGGCCCATATGGTGTGGGCGCCAGGGGGCTTTCTGGGGGTCGATGGCCTGGGCGCCCTCGACTTCGCCGGAGGATTGGTGGTGGAGATGGCCTCCGGGATCGGCGCCCTCGTGGCCACGTTGATGGTGGGACGCCGTCGGATCTTTCCCGGCCCTGGATCCCCGCCCCATAACGTGCTGCTGATTCTGCTGGGTGCCGGACTGCTGTGGTTCGGCTGGTTCGGCTTCAACGGCGGCAGTGCCCTGGTGGCGGGCAACCTGGCCTCCCTGGCCTGCCTCACCACCAACACCGCCGGCGCCGCCTCCGCCCTGGCCTGGATGCTGATCGAAACCTGGCAGCGGGGCAAACCCACGGCCGTGGGCGTGGCCACCGGGGCGGTGGCGGGCCTGGTGGCGATCACCCCGGCGGCGGGGTTCGTGAGCCCCCTGGCGGCCGTGGTGATCGGATTCGCCGCGGCCATCGTGTGCTCCGGCGCCCTCCAGCTCAAAAGCCGCCTGCGCCTTGATGACACCCTGGACGTCCTGCCGGTGCATGGCATCGCCGGCATGCTTGGAACCCTGCTGACCGGTGTCTTCGCCATGCGCCGGGTCAATCCCATGGGCGCCGATGGCTGGATTGCAGGCAACCCCTCCCAGGTGTGGATTCAGCTCCAGGCCATCGGCATCACGGCGGTTTGGGTGGGGGTGGGCACGGTGGTGGTGCTCCAACTGATCCGCCTGGTGATGCCCTTACGGGTGAACGATCGGGACGAACGCCAGGGCCTGGACATCAGCGCCCACGGCGAAGAGGCCTACAACACCGAATTCACCGGCTGAAGCGCGTCGGGGTCTCAGACCACCAAGTAACCGACCAGGTCCCGGGAGAGGGTGCGGATCTGCTCAAGGGCGCGGCGCTCCAGGCTGCGGGTCTTATCCCGACTCATCCCCAAGGTTCGGGCGATGCCGGTGAGACTCATCGGCGCTCCGCTGGTGCCGATGCCATAGCGCATCTTCAGCACCGTGGCCTGCTCCTGCGGCAACTGGTCGAGCAGGGCCCGTAGATCCCCCTTCAGGCAGTCCCCATCCACCAACTCCGCCGGGCCGGCCCCATCCCCGGCCAGCAGGTCCAACAGCTCGGTGTCGTCCCCATCGCCCACCTTGGTTTCCAGGCTCACCGGCTGCCGCGCCCGGCACAGCAGCTCCTTCACCTCCTCCTCCGGCAGTTCCACCGCCGCCGCCAGTTCCGTCACCGTGGGGGTGCGGCCCAGCTCCTGGCTCAACTCACGCTGCCCCTTCTTGAGCTTGTTCAGCAGTTCGGTGATGTGGATCGGCAGCCGGATCGTGCGGCTCTTCTCCGCAATCGCCCGGGTGATCCCCTGGCGGATCCACCAATACGCATAGGTGCTGAATTTGTAGCCCCGCGTCGGGTCGAACTTCTCCACCCCACGCACCAAGCCGATCGTGCCCTCCTGGATCAGGTCCAGCAGCTCCATGTTCCGCTTGGTGTATTTCTTCGCCACGCTCACCACCAACCGCAGGTTGGCCGCCACCATCCGCTCCTTGGCCCGCCGCCCCGCCTGCAGACGGCGACGCAACACGGCCTCGGTCAGCCCGGCCACCTTGGCCCAGCGCAGCTCGTCGGGAGGCTGGCCGGCGGCACGCATGGTCAGCTCCTCCCGCAGCTCCTCAAGGGCCATGAGCTCCTGCACCTGACGGCCCAGGGTGATCTCCTGCTCGTGGGAGAGCAGCGGAACGCGGCCGATATCGCGCAGGTAGGAGCGCAGCAGATCACCGGTGGGGGCCAGGGGCGAGGCGGGCGTGGCCAGGGGGATCGACGGCATCGAACTGAGTTGCGAAACCTCTTGGTTTCGCAACCTTACCACCGTTTTGCGGACTCATTCCGACCTGGCCGCGCCCGTAGCGCCCCCCACCCAGCTCTCCATCCCCAGCCCCGAGAATGGGCCCATGGGCTCCGAACGCCTTCAAAAACTGATCGCCGCCGCCGGCCTCTGTTCCCGCCGTAACGCTGAGGTGCTGCTGCGCCAGGGAGCCGTGCGGGTGAACGGCCGAATGGCCAGCCTGGGGGAGCGGGCCGATCCCCTCCACGACCGCATCGAGGTGCACGGTCGTCCCCTCGCCCTGCCGCCGCCGCCCCTCACCCTGCTGATGCATAAGCCCATCGGCGTGTTGAGCACCTGCCATGACCCCCACGGCCGCCCCACGGTGCTGGAGCTGCTCCCTCAGGAGTTCCGCCGCAACGCGGGGCTCCACCCCGTGGGTCGGCTCGACGCCGACAGCCATGGGGCGCTCCTGCTCAGCAATGACGGCGACCTCACCCTGCGCCTCACCCATCCGCGCTATGGCCACCCCAAGACCTACCGGGTCTGGGTGGCAGGCCATCCCGATCGCACCACCCTGGAGCGCTGGCAGGCCGGTGTGCCCCTCGATGGCCGCCCCAGCCAGCCCGTGGGGCTTCGCCTCCTCGACCAGCGGCGGGACGCCACACGGCTGGAGCTGCACCTGCGGGAAGGCCGCAACCGTCAGATTCGCCGCACCGCCGCCCTACTGGGCCATCCGGTGCTGGATCTACAGCGCACGGCCATTGGCCCCCTCCCCCTCGCCGACCTGGCGGCAGGCGGCTGGCGTCCCCTCAGCCCCCAGGAAACAACGGATCTCCTGGCGGAACCGCCCTAAGGCCCCCTGCGGCCAAGGCGGGCCGCCAACTCTCCGTAGCCCTTCAGGGGGCCGACCAGGCTGTCGATCGATCGTTCCAGCCGCCAGCTCCAGTTGTGGCTGCCGACGGTGCCGGGGCTGTTGAACCGGGCCTCGTCCCCCAGTTCCAGCAAGTCCTGCAAGGGGGCCACCACCAGTTCGGCCTCGCTGGCCATGGCAAGTTCGAGCAACTGCCAGCCCGGGGAGCGCACCTCAGCCCCCACCGCAGCCCCGACCCTGGCCCGCGCGTCCCCCTCCAGGCCCTCCCACCAACCCCGGGAGGTGGCGTTGTCGTGGGTGCCCGGATAGACCACCCAGCGGCTGCCGCGCAGGTTGGCCGGCAGATAGGGGTTGTCGTCGTTGCCATCGAAGGCGAACTGCAGGATCTTCATGCCGGGCAGGAAAAACTGATCCCGCAGCGCCTCCACCGGGGGCGTGATCACCCCGAGGTCTTCGGCAATCAGGGGCAGCCGCCCATCCGCCAGCAACCGACCACGGCGGCGACAGCGCCCCAGCAAGCGCCGCAGCAACGCCTCCCCGGGGGACGGCACCCAGCGCCCCTGTTCGGCGGTGGGATCCCCACCCGGGACGCTCCAATAGGCCTCAAGGGCGCGGAAATGGTCGAGCCGCAGCCGATCAAACAGCTCCAATTGCCGCTCGAGCCGCGCCAACCACCACTGGAAGCCACTGACGCGATGGCGCCACCAGCGGTAGACAGGTGTGCCCCACAACTGTCCAGTGGCTGAGAAATAGTCGGGGGGGACGCCGCTCTGCTCCACCAGGGTGCCCCCCAGGCCCAGGGAAAACAGACCGGGATGGCTCCAGACATCAGCGCTGTCGTGGGCCACATAGAAGGGCAGGTCGCCCACCAATTGCACCCCCTGGGCATGGGCCTGGGTCTGCAGCCGCTGCCATTGCTGCTGGAGCTGCCACTGGATCAGGGCCTCGGCCAGCAGCCCCTCGGCATGGTGCTGATCGAGATGGCGCAGGGCCCGTCGCTGGCGATGGGCCAGGGGTCCCGGCCATTCCCACCAGGGCGCCCCCCGCTGCAGGCGACGCAGCACCATGAAATGACAGTGGTCGCGGAGCCAGTGGCCCTGCTGGCGGCGCCATTGGGCGAAGGCGCGCTGTCGTTCCGGCGGCTGGGCCGACCAGCCCCGGGCGAGCGCCACCCCGATCGCCTCGGCCCGGGCGGCGGCGATGGCCGAATCCAGTCGGGGCTGGGAGGAATCCGGCAGGGCCCCGCGATCGGAGGCCGCCAACACCCCCTCCGCCACCAGATCGTCGGCGTCAAGGAACCAGGGGTTCAGGGCCGAACCGCTGGGGGAGCTATAGGGGGAGCCGGTGCCATCGGTGGGGGCGAGGGGCAGCAACTGCCAAACCGTCACCCCCTGCTGGGCCAGCAGGCTGATCCAGGCGCGGGCAGACGCCCCGAACGTGCCACAGGCGGGAGTGCCGGGCAACGCGGTGGCATGGAGCAGGACCCCCGTGGTCCGTTGGGGTGCGGTCACGAGGCGGGCAAGCGGTAGCGGCTGATGATGCGGCGCGCAAAGGCGGGGATGTGGCGCCCCTCCATGGCGGGGTGATGGCGGCGCACCCAGAGGGCGTTACGGGTGAAGTGGGAGTCGATGGAAAAGCGGCCATACTCCAGCCCCTGGGGCCCGAAGCGCTGCACGATCCACCCCACCACCTCCGCCAGCCAGAGGGGCAATTTCAGGGCCTTGTCGTAGGCCTCGATGCCCTGCTGCACCGCCGCGCGGCGATCGCCACGGCTGATCACCGGACCCGTCTCCAGCTCGGCCTCCACCAGATCCAGCAACTCCTGCCCCAGGGCATTGCGCACGGTGATCCACTGGCGGCCAAAGCTGGCGCCCATGTAACCCACCACCAGGTCGGCGCCGGCATTGGTGTAGTCGAAGCAGCTCAGGCAGCTTGGGGCGAAGACGTCCTTGAGGGTGGGGGTGTCGAGGGCGAAGAACGGCAGGGTTTCCTCATGGCCATCGCTATGGCGGAAGTGAATGCGGAAATCCTGCATGAATTCGTAGTGCACCACCGTGGCGGGAGAACGGCTGGCGCTCTCCAGAAAGGTCTGCAGTCCGGCACGGCTCACGTTGTCCACACAGGGCAGTCCCAGCACATACAGCTTGTCGAGGGGCAGGGTGGATTGGACGGCGCGCAGGGCCTGGATCTGGCAGCCCACACCGATGGCCAGCAAGCGGCGAATGCCACTGCCGGGCAATTGCTCGAGCACCTCCAGGTTGGGGGAGAGGGTGGGCTTGTTCACCCGGGCCGCCAGCACCTGCTCCGGCGTGCGGGCCAGCAGGGGCACGGGGGTGAAGCGGTCGTCCGGGCTCTGACCCACGCAGAGAACGGCATCCACCAGGCCGGTTTCCAGGGCCCGCACACCAATGCGACTGACGATGCCGGTCCACTGGGAGCCCTCGATGGGCGCCTGAAGCCGGGCGGTGAGCATGCGCTGATGCACCCCGAAGTAGAGCTCGTCGTCGTTGTCCAGGTCGCGGCTGCGGCCATGGGCACCCACCTCCAGGCCCTCGAAATCCTGGTGGAGAAAGGCGCAGGCCTGGCGCACGTAGGCCACCCAGCGGCTGTCACACAAGCCACAATCACTGCAAAGCTCCCGGGCCGGCTTGACACTGCCTGGAGCCAGGGGACGGGCCCGGTCATGGGGCGCCGTCGGGCGTGGCCCGGGCTCAAGGGGGGACTGGGCGGTGGTCAAGAGAGGTGGGGCGGCACCGATCGGCACAAGCTATCGGGCACGGCCACCCGGCTGGCCGGCAGGGGGCTGGGTCAAAGTAGGAGCAAACCGCAGCCGTTCCGGAGCCGATGCCCCCCCGCCGGGAACCCCGCCCCAAGCGCCCCTCCCCGTCCCAGCCCACGGCAGCTTCCAAGGGCGGCCGTCCCCAAGGGCAAACGCCCTGGCGCCTGCCGCGGCTTTCCTTGCCGCAGGTGTCGATGCCGCGGTTCTCCCTGCCCCGCATCGATTGGAGCAGCCCGCTGCTGCAGCATCGGCTGCGGATGGCTCTAGTGGCCCTGGGGGGCAGTGGGGCCGCCGTGCTGGCCCTGGGGATGGTCTGGCCGGAAAAGGACCGGGCCCTGGAGCCCAAACAGGAACTCACCCCCGCCAGCCTCGGTGAGGCCCCCCGCCGGCCGATCACCCTGCTGGTGATCGGCAGCGACGCCGATCAGATCAACACCGCGAGCAATGGCGCCGCCCCCGGGGGCCCGGCCAATGCCGATGCCCTGATCCTGATGCGGATCGCCCCCAAGGGCCCCTTGCAGGTCCTGAATCTGCCCGTGGAACTGGCGGTGATGCTGCCCGGCACCAGCGCCCCCCAGGCCCTGGGTTCGCTCTATCGCGAGGGCGGCGTGGCCCTCACCGCCGATGCCGTGCATCAACTCCTGGGACTGAAGAAGGACCAGCCCGACCGCTACCTGGTGGTGCCGCGCGGCGCCCTACGGGAGCTCGTGAGCGGGCTGGGGGGGCTGGAGCTGGATCCCCCCCGCAAGATGCATTACCAAGACAAAAGCCAGAAACTGACCATCGATCTGCAGGGGGGCCTGCAGCAGCTGGGGGGCAAGGAGGTGGAACAGCTGGCCCGCTATCGCGATCAATGGCTGGGGGAGTCGAACCGCCGCTCGAACCAGCAGCTGCTGGAAACCAGCCTGCGGGAGCGAATGGCCGAAAGCGAACAGCTGGCCAACCTGCCCAACCTGCTGCGCAGCCTCCAGGGCAAGGTGGACACCAACCTCAGCGGCGCCGAAACCCTCAGCCTGCTGGCGGTGGGCCTGGATCCCAATCGCCCCATCCAGTTCAAGAGCCTGCCGCTGTTGGCGGCCAAAAAAGAGTTCGGCACCCTGCGGCAGCTCAGAAGCCCAACCCCCCGGCCCCCCTGGAGCGAGCCCTGAGCCGGGGGCCATCGCCTCAGGCCTCAGCCACCAGCCGCCAACGGGCCAGCAGGGTGGCGGCCAGGGCCGCGTCGGTCTCCCCATCGGCGAGCCAGCCCAGCCAGGGCAGTCCATCCCGAACCCGGGCGCGGGAACACCAGGGGCCGCCCCACTGGATCAAACCCAGCAACGGCACCCGCTCCTGCCGCAGCAGGGCCGTGGTGGCCGCCGCCTGGCCGCTGGCCAACTGGGGGGCGGGAAGCAGCAGCACACAGGGCTGACGCCAGGCCCCCAGGGCCTCGGCCCAGGTGCCACCGCCCGGAAGGGCCAGCCCCGGGTCCCGACCCAGGGGAGCCAGCAGGGAGCCCGGGTTGGCGGCCAAGGCCGCCAGGGAGCGCTGGGGATGGCTGGGGGCCGTGAGGGCCTGCAGGGGCAGCTGGAGCAGGCGGGCGAGCTGGGGTGCCGCCTGTCGCTGATGGGCGACCAGGGCACGGGCGGTACCGCAGCCGAGCAACAGCAGCCGCAGCGGCGGCGGTGCCTCACCTGCCGTGGGCTGCGGCAATCTGCTGTCAGGAAGCTTCACCAGGGGACCTGCTGCTTTGTGGCCGACCGGCTTCTACCATCGAGTCGATGCAGCTCCGCTCACGGCTGACGTGACCAGTTTCTCGACCGCCGAACGGATAGAGCAGAGCGGAGGCCAAGTGGCCCCTGCGGCCGCCCCCCACGACACCCGACGGCTGAGGCTGTTCAGTGGCACCTCCAATCCGGAGCTGGCCCTGGAGATCGGGTCCTACCTAGGGGTTCCCGACGGTCCGAGGGTGATCAAACGCTTCGCCGATGGCGAGCTCTACATCCAGATCCAGGAATCGATCCGTGGCTGTGATGTGTTTCTGATCCAGCCCACCTGCGCGCCGGTGAACGATCACCTGATGGAGCTGTTGATCATGGTGGACGCCTGTCGGCGGGCCTCGGCCCGGCAGGTGACGGCGGTGGTTCCGTACTACGGCTATGCGCGGGCCGATCGCAAAACGGCAGGCCGTGAATCGATCACAGCCAAGTTAGTGGCCAACCTGCTGGTGAAATCGGGGGTGGATCGGGTGTTGGCCATGGATCTCCACTCCGCCCAGATCCAGGGTTATTTCGATATTCCCTGCGACCACATCTATGGATCGCCGGTGTTGGTGGACTACCTGCGTTCCCGGGATCTGGGGGAGATGGTGGTGGTGTCACCGGATGTGGGCGGCGTGGCGCGGGCCCGGGCGTTTGCCAAGCAGATGAACGATGCGCCCCTGGCGATCATCGACAAGCGCCGCTCGGGCCACAACGTGGCCCAAAGCCTCACGGTGATCGGCGATGTGGCCGGCAAAACAGCGATTTTGATCGACGACATGATCGACACCGGCGGCACGATCTGCCAGGGGGCCAAGCTGCTGCGGGCGCGAGGAGCGGCCCGGGTGTTGGCCTGCGCCACCCACGCCGTGTTCTCGCCCCCGGCCAGCCAGCGCCTCTCGGAGGACGACCTGTTTGAGGAGGTGGTGGTGACCAACAGCATCCCGATTCTGGAGGAGCGCCGCTTTCCCCAGCTGCGGGTGTTGTCGGTGGCGAACATGCTGGGGGAAGCGATCTGGCGGATCCATGAGGAGAGCTCGGTGAGCTCGATGTTCCGCTGACCACCTCCATCCCCCCTGAGGCCGCCCAGCCTGTCCTGGCTCCCCTGCGCCGCCGGGCCCACCTGAAGCGGCACCTGCCCGTTGGGATCACCCTGGCCCTGACGGGCCTGCTGCAGCTCTGGGGCGTCCAGCCGGCCGCCGGCTTGCCCCAGCCGGCCGCCCAGCGCCGGATCGGAGTGTGGCTCACCAACAGCCCCAGTCCGCTGTACTACGACCCGGCCCGCCTGGACGGGGCGGTGCGGGAGCTGGCCAACACCGGCTTCACCACCCTCTATCCGAACGTGTGGAGCCGGGGCGCCACCTTCCATCGCAGCGCCCTGGCGCCGATGGAGCCGGAGCTGGCGCGCCGCAATCCCAGCCTGGATCCGATCTGCCGCCTCACCCGCGAGGCCCATCGGCGCGGCCTGCAGGTGATCCCCTGGTTTGAATACGGCCTGATGGAACCGGGCGACGCCGAGGTGGTGCGTCGCCACCCGGACTGGGTGCTGCGCCGCAGCGATGGCAGCGCCCTCTATGCGATGCATGGCGCCAGCCTGCAGACCTCGCCGCTAAAAGATCTAAGGGTGTGGCTGAATCCGGCGCACCCGGGGGTGCGGGCCCGGTTCATCGGCCTGATCAGCGAGGTGGTGCAGCGCTGCGGCGCCGATGGCATCCAGCTCGATGACCATTTCGCCTGGCCCGTGGAGCTGGGCTACGACGACTACACCCGGGGGCTCTACCGCTCCCAGACGGGGCTGGAACCCCCCGCCAGCGCCACCGACCGGGCTTGGATGCGCTGGCGGCGCCAACAACTGACGGGGCTGCTGCGGGAGCTGCGGGGCCATCTGGCCCAGGTGTCCGGGCCGAAGCGGGCGATCATCAGCCTCTCCCCCGGCCCCTTCCGGTTTGCCTACAACCATTGGCTCCAGGACTGGGAGCTGTGGGCCCTGGGGGAACTGATCGATGAGCTGGTGGTGCAGAACTACGCCTATTCGGTGAAGGGCTTCGCCAACGACCTCAACCAACCGGCCCTGGTGAAGGCCCGCAGCTGGGGCATGCCGGTGGAGATCGGCATTCTGGCGGGCTTCGGCGGACGCACCACGGACATGGACATCCTGAGCCAGAAGGTACGGCTGGCCGCCAGCCGCGGCCATGGGGTGATCTATTTCTTCTGGGAGGGGCTGTGGGGCCAGTATGCCGGCGCCGAAGGCGGCGCCTACCGCAAGGCGATGTTCCGCCAGCTCCATGGCAGCAACCTGGGCCTCCGTCCGGCGACGGGGCTGGGCAGCCTGCCGGCCCGGGGAGCACCGCCGCCGCCGCCGCTGCCCTAGGCCCGGCAGCAACGGCTGTTCTCCATTAAAAAACCGCCCGGGGTGCCGAGCGGTTGAGGAAAGAAGGCAAATCTCAGACTTGTTGCCTTGAAGTTCAGGCTTTGGCAACAGCGATGCGGCGACGAAGGCGACGGGAGAAGGCAAAGCCAACGGAAGCCCCGAAGATCGGCAGAGGACCCGGAACAATCATTTCGATCGTGCGGGTTTGGGTCTGGGGGTTGTTTGTTACATTACAAACAGGGGGAACATTGGGATAGCGACAAAGCTGACCGCTCGTGGCGTAAACATAGGTATTAACTTGCATCACAATATCATTAGTTTGCTGTGTCGGATCGCTATTGAAGGGAGCCTTCATCACGGGAATATAGGCTCTGATCTGGAAAGCATTAACACCCTGACCAGGATTACCATTTATGTCAGTACCGGCCGTCTTGTTTTGAGGCAAGCCGTTTCCATTTGCGCCATTACCAGTAGTACCGTTGGCACCTATACCGCCGTAGGCTGGATCACGAAGATCAATGACTAAAGGGGATGAGGTGAGCGTACCGCTGGAAGTCATCGTCAATTCCGCCGGAGAACCATAGTCATACCAAGTTCGCGTACCGTTGATTTCGCGGCTGAATTGAATATTTTTAATAGTGAAAGGAAAATTGGCAGGGTTAATATTGTTCATTTTAAAATTAATAATCGCCACGTTCCCCAGCGCAAACTGCGGATCTCCAAATGAATAAGTTATATTAGTACCTTGATTGCCATTGATGATATCACAATTTTGACCGGTTGCTTGATTAGCAGTCTGATAACAACCTGCTTTTGCCGGACGACCGTCCACCAGCATGCTCAAACCCGCTACCGCCGAGCAGGCCAAAAGCGCTGAGCAGAGGGAGCGTTTCATCGAACTAAGCATTTTTGCTGCAGTGAGCTTACCAGGTGAAGACAAGGGGTGCAAATCTGTGTCAGGGTCCGGCCACCTGCTTGATTCAGGGACTGGATCAACTCCCGTGGTGCGGCGGCTGGCCGCGTTTGGCGGCATCGTCCGGCTCCTCCAGGTCCTCGTCGTCCCTGGGAATCCAGTCCGGATCCACCACCACCTGGCGATTGGGAAACAGCAGATCGGTCACCGCGCCCATCCGGCTCCGGGTGGGCCGGGGGGAGTCCAGTGGGGGCTGCGGCGGCGGCGAGGCGGGCCCGCTCCCCTCCCCCCACTCGGCCTCGTCCTCCTCCTCCTCCTCCTCGTAGAAGCCCACCACCTGGGGGTTCCCTCCCCGCCAACGACGCCAAAAACCACCCTGGGGCTGGGGGGGGGCACCACCCTCCCCGTCGGGATCGAAGTTGTCGTTGCGCTCCTCGAAATAGCGCTGGCGCGCCTCCGCCAGGTCCTGGGCCACCAGCTCCTGTTCCTCCAGCTCCCGATCGCGGGCCTCGGCCTGGGCATCGAGGGCTGCCGCCGAGAGGGGCTGGGGGTTGCGGCGCTGCAACAGCCGATCCAGCAACGAAGCCGAATCCTTGGCACGGCGCCCCAGGGCGGCGAAGGCCACCCCATAGGCCAGGGTGATCACGCTGTCTCGGGCCGTGTCCCCGAACACCGGACTCCAGCGGGCCAGCCGCTGCCTGGTGAGTTGCCCGTCCAGCTCCCCGATCTGGGGACGGATCTGATAGAGCAGCTGGCTGCGGGCACTTTCCAGCACCTCCGGGGTGATCTGGCTGGTCATGCGCTGCTGGCCGGGTAGCTGGGATAGGGCCAGGGTCATGTCCGCCACCGTGCGGGCCTTGGCGATCGCCTTTTCCGTGAGCCGAAGCTTCTTGATCACCAATTGCTCCTGCTCATCCTGCACAAAGCGCAGGGCAAATCCAGCGAACACCTGCAGGGGAATCATCAACACAAACCCCACCGCAGCCAGCAAGGCCCCGCGACGAATGCGGCGGGACCAGCGGGCCAGCTCCGGCGAGGCGGGATCGAGGAATTCCGCCAGCGCCACCAGCACCGCCCCCTCCAGGGCAAAGCTGGCGCCACTGCGCAAGGCATTGGTGATCTTCACCAACCAGAGGGGCTGCACCAGCTGCACCGGGATGGCCACGCTCAGCACACTCACCACATAAACCGTTATCAGGGCAAGGCCAGCCCAGCGCAGCAACGAAGGCAGGTCAGCGGTGCTGGGGCGCTCGGGATCGGGAAAAGCGTCGAGGGAGTTGTCCGCTGCGGCGTCGTCCGGATCAGGGAGAGGGGGGGACTCGGCGGACAAGGTTGGCTCCAACGTCGACGGATCCGTCATAGGGACAGGGAGGCCAGGTGCCGCAGATCAGGCCCATCCTGACAGGGAGGACCAGAAAGCCCTCCCCGCCCCTGCTCAGGCCGCCAAGCACTGCTGAACCACTTCGCGGGTGTTCACCGACAGGGACCCTGCAGCCAGCTCCTCCAGCGCCGAGCGCATCTGCCGCTGGCGAGCGGGGCCATAACTCTGCCAACGGCTGAACACCTTGGCCAGGCGCGACGCGGTGATCGGATTGAGCCGATCCAGATCCCGGATCCGCTCGGCCATAAACCGATACCCCTCCCCATCGGCCCGATGGAACACCGGGGTGTTCGCCGCCAGGCCGCCCAGCACCGCCCGCACCGCATTGGGGGCCATGGGATCGAAGCGGGGATGGGCCAGCAGCCGCTCCACCCGCTCCAGGCCATCGACAAACGGGGCCGAGGCCTCCAGGGCAAACCAGGCATCGAGAATCACCGGCTTGTCCTGCCAGCGCTGATAAAAGGCCTCCACGGCGGCCTGCCGCTCGGGGATGGCATGCACCTGCAGGGCCCGCAACCCGGCCCGGGCCAGGGTCATCGACGGCCCCTCCACCGCCTGCCGGGCCGCCGCCGTCACGGCCCCATCGCCGGCCGCCACCCGCCAGCTCCAGATCGTGGCCGTGAGCAGCCGATCGCCGTTGCCCTGGGGCCAGGGCAGCCCCCAGTGGGGGGTGCAGGCCTCCAGGGCCCGTTGCAGCGGTTCGGCCAGGGCCTCGCCGAAGCGCCGCTGCAGGGCCAACAGGGCCGCGAACAGGGCCAGGGGATCCGGCTCGGTGGTTCCCTGCTCCAAGTCCGCCAGGCCGGGCAGGGCCAACAGGGTGGCGCGGCTGGCCTGGGCCAGGGCCGGATCCGCCAGGATGCGGGCGAAGGCATCGATCAACTCCTCCTCCAGTTGGGCCTCAGGCCGGCCCGCGGCGCGGGCTAACACCGCCTGGCGCAACAGCTGCTGGCCCGCATCCCAGCGGGCCACCGGATCGCTGTCACAGGCCAGCAAGTGCACCAGCTCGGCGGTGGGCCGCCCCAGCTCCAGCCGCACCGGCGCCGAGAACTGCCGCAACAGCGACAGGGCCGGGGGATGGGGCTGGGCCGGCAGCCCCTCGAACACCAGCCGCTGCTCCGCCGCCTCCAACACCACCAGGCGGGTCTGGCGCCCCCAGCGCGTGCTCAGCAGGGCCGCCTGGGCCTGGGGCTGCGCCTCGCCCAACACCCGGGGGAGCAGGGGCTCCCCCGCCTGATCGAGGAACCCCAGGGCCAGGGGAATCACCAGGGGCGGCTTATCCGCCTGTCCGGGCGTGGCCGGGGTGTGCTGGGTGAGCACCAGCTCCAGCTGCCCCCGCTGCGGATCCCAGTGGCGACGCACCTGCACCACCGGGGTGCCGGCCTGGTGATACCAGCGACGAAACTGATCGAAGTTGAACGGCGGGCGGGGAGCCATCTCCGGTGATTCGGCGGCCATCGTCTCCCGCAGGCCTTGCTCCATGGCGGCGAGGAAGTCGTCGCAGGTGGCGGCCGAACCATCGTGGCGCTCCACATAGAGCGCCATGCCCCGCAGGAAGGCCTCCTCCCCGAGCAGGGTGTGGAGCATGCGGATCAGCTCCGACCCCTTCTCATAAATGGTGGTGGTATAGAAATTATCGATCGCCTGGTACTGATCCGGCTGCACGGGGTGGGCCGTGGGGCCCGCATCCTCCCGGAACTGGGTATTGCGGAGCATGGCCACCGCCTCAATGCGGGTCTGGGCCTGGCCATGCAGATCAGCACTGAAGCACTGATCCCGAAACACGGTGAGCCCCTCCTTGAGGGACAGCTGAAACCAGTCGCGGCAGGTGATGCGATTGCCGGTCCAATTATGAAAATATTCATGGGCGATCACACTTTCCACCCGCTCCAGCTCGCCGTCAGTGGCCGTTTCCGCGTCCGCCAGGACCAACTTTGAGTTGAAGATATTGAGGCTCTTGTTCTCCATGGCGCCCATGTTGAAATGGCGCACGGCAACGATATTGAATTCCTCCAGGTCGTACTCAAGGCCATACACCTGCTCATCCCAGGCCATCGATCGCTTCAGGGAGGCCATGGCATGGGTGGTGAACGGTTCATCGCCAGGCTCCACATGCAGGCGCAGCTGCACGACAGCGCCGCTGGCGGTGGTGAACTGGTCGCGAACCTCCACCAGCGACCCCGCCACCAAGGCAAAGAGATAGGAGGGCTTGGGGAAGGGATCGTCCCAGAGGGCGTAATGGCGCTGGGGATCGTCGGCCAGCGGACCGGCCTCCACGCCGTTGCCATTGGAGAGGAGGACCGGGCAGCTGGCCCGATCCGCCTCGATCCGCACCCGGAAGCGACTGAGCAGGTCGGGCCGGTCGGGATGGAAGGTGATGCGGCGAAACCCCTCCGCTTCGCACTGGCTGGTGATCAATCCCCCACTGGCATAGATCCCCTCCAGGGTGGTGTTGGCTTGGGGGTGGATCCGCACCGTGCTCTCCAACCGGAACGGGCCCCGGGGCGGTTCCAGCACCACCAGACCAGCCTCCTCGAGCCGGTAGGCGGTGGGCGCCAGCGGCTGGCCATCGAGGGCCAGCTCCAGCAGCTCCAGGTCCACCCCCGCCAGGGCCAGGGGCTCCCCAGCGCAGCCCTGCCGGGGAACCACCGCTAAGGCGGCCGTCACCAGGGCATGGTCGGCGAACAGCCGCACCGTCAGATCGAGCTGCGGCAGCGTGTAGGGGAACGGTTGGTAGTCGGCCAGACGCACGACAGCCATCAACGGGCACCGGGAAGGGGAGGGAGGGGAGACGGCATGCCAAAGGGGCAGGCCCTACTTCGGCGCTGGGGCGCCCTTGCCACCGAGTTGCTTGAGGGCGTCCTGCACCTTCTTCAACACCTCAGGGGGCACCTGCTTGGGGCACAACTCGGCGGAGCCCAGCACCACCGAATTGATCGAGCCCTTCCGCAGTTCCTCAATCGTGAGGGCCTTGTTGCCCACCTGCTGAATCTGGCTCTGATGCTGGCCCTCAATCACCCGCGCCACCGTTTCACCGGCAATCGCCACCGATTTATCGAACTCCACCCCAGCAGAGCGGGAGATGCAGACATTCAGAGCGCCGATCCGGGTGTAGAGGGACATCTCCGTAGGGGTGGCCGGGGTGGCCTGAACGGCCAGGGGAGCGAACAGCAGGGGCAGGGCCACCAGGGGGGCCAGCACCAGCTTTCGGGAGTGACGCAGCAGAAAGGACAAGGGGATCGAATCCGGACCCCTCCATGCTGATGCATGCTCCGGAGTTCGGCCGTCGATGCGGGCCGGTGCCTGAGACCGTCCCCCCGGCGGTCCCCTCAAGCCAGATCAGGCGCTCGCCGCCAGGCACGGGCCCGCCCCCTCCAGCCGCTCCTCGTGGTGCATCTCGGCCAGTTCCAGCACCCCCTGCCGCCAGGAATAGATGGAGCGCGACCGCAAACGATCCTCATCGATCAGGCGAACGTGCTCGGTCACATCCGTTTGGAGGTAGTGGGATTCAAACACCACTTCGTGTTCATCCACCTGCCGGATCTGACTGTGGATAGGAAAATCATTCAAGAAACACTTGCTGCGGCGCAACTGATGGCCGCAGAGGTAGGCCTCCGTCCGGCCTTCGCGCGGATACTGGGGTTTCTGATCAAAGAATCCGAACTCCTGCTCCGGCCACCAACTGAAGCGATAGGCCGCTTCCCCCTCCACGGGCTCGCTGAAGCTCTCCACCCGCAGCAACATATCGACCCGCAACACCTCCTCGTTGGCAAAAAAGTAAAGACGTCGGGAACGCCACAGCCCCAGATTGCGCGCAAACCAGCGGCGCAGGCTGCTGTCGAGGCGGATGCGGCTGGGGGGACGGGGGGCCGGGTCGGCGGGCCCCGGCGGAGACAGGGGCACCCGGTGGAAGGGCGGGCCCTCGGACCGACCGGGGACACTGCCGATGGAGTTGGACATGGCGTGCCGGGGCAGGACAGGGACCCTTCTGTCCTAGCCACTCAAAGCGGCCATGCCCAAAATCCCCATAAGGTAGGCAGGATTTTGACCTTGTCTCGGTGCCAGCTGCAGGGGATTCCTACAACCCCAAACCCCGGTCCCTCCAGGTCGACACGATCGAGGCGGCGCCACCGCGCCAAGACCTGACCCTGCTGCTGCTGGCCAACAGCTACCAGCTCGCCAGCTCAGACCTGCGCATGCTGATGCACTTTCTGCGGCATGAGGACCTGGGTTTTGACGTCAACCTGGAGGTGGCCGATCCCGGCAAGTACCCCGAGCTGCTGGAGTTGCATCGCCTCGTGGCCACCCCGGCGCTGGTGAAGCTGGCCCCGTTGCCCCGCCAGGTGTTTGCCGGCAGCACCATCTCCGTGCAACTGCGCAACTGGTTGCCCCGCTGGCAGCAGATGGAAGTGGTGAGCAGCCTGGGGGTGAGTCTGCGACCTGCCGAAATTGATGGCAGCCGCACCCAACGGGAAGTGGAGCTGGAGGACCAGCTGCTGGTGCTACGTCAGGAAAACGAAACCCTGATCGAACGCCTGGGCGTGCAGGAACGGCTGTTGCGGATGGTGGCCCATGAGCTGCGCACGCCGCTCACGGCGGCCAAGCTGGCCCTCCAGAGCCACCGCCTGGGTCAGATCGATGAGCCCCGGTTCCGGGACGTGCTCAGCCGCCGCCTGGACGACATCGAGGCGCTGTCCCAGGACCTACTCGAGGTGGGCACCACCCGCTGGGAAGCGCTGTTCAATCCCCAGCGCCTGTCCCTGGGCCATGTGGCGGCCGAGGCCATTCTGGAACTGGAGAAGCTGTGGGTGAACCGCGATCTCGATCTCCTCACCGACATCCCCGCCGATCTTCCGGACGTCTATGCAGACAAACGGCGCATGCGCCAGGTGCTGCTCAATCTGATTGAAAATGCCCTGAAATTCACCGCCGATGGGGGACGGGTGTGTCTCACCGTCCTGCACCGCACCAGTCAGTGGGTGCAGGTGAGTATCTGCGACAGCGGCCCAGGCATTCCGCGCGAGGAACAGCAGCGGATCTTCCAGGATCGGGTCAGGCTGCCGCAAACGTCAGGAAACACCTCCGGATTCGGAGTGGGCCTGTCGGTCTGCCGACGCATCGCCGAGGTCCATGGGGGCCGCATCTGGGTGGTGTCCGAACCCGATGAAGGCGCCTGCTTCCATTTCACGGTGCCGATCTGGAGTGGCCAGACCGCCCTGGAAGCCAGCCAGCCCGCCCCGCCGCGGCCCGTCCCTTGACGAAGGGTCCCTCCGCCCCGTAACTTCCAATTCATCGGGAGCCGGTAACGTGCGGCCATCCAAATTCCAGCGATTCAAAGGGATACGTCTTCACGTTTCTCCCACGCTCGTTGTGTTTTGGATGCTCGCTTCCATGCCAACCCGTGGCCTCGCCCCCATCGTCTAGAGGCCTAGGACACC